>Ga0315275_10000495_pt1 | contig 32572 bp, 26 predicted proteins | sample YL17G03_0_MG_FD_205557 | JGI IMG/M metagenome (GOLD analysis project Ga0315275, IMG submission 205557) | Sediment microbial communities from Yellowstone Lake, YNP, Wyoming, USA - YL17G03_0 | ecosystem: Environmental > Aquatic > Freshwater > Lake > Sediment | place: USA: Wyoming | collected...
AGAGCAAAGACCCCCCCCCCCGTGACCGTTGAGGAATCGCGAGGGGTAGATGGTCGGGGAGACAGGATTTGAACCTGCGACCCCTTGGTCCCGAAGGGCCGAATGCCGATCCGCACGGCTTGGCACCGGGTCACCTGGCGTCGTATCCGTTCGACAACACTGGGGTCGAAGGTGGCGCCGGATCACATACGGTGGTGCCGCCTCCACCGGATGCGACGCCGTTTGGTGCATTGGTGGTGCATGACGCCGTGGGGCCGCTACTGACCGTCCGTGAAGTTGCCGACCGGCTCCGGGTGTCGCGCGCCACGGTGTACCGCCTGGTCCAGGCCGGCGCCCTGCCCGTCTTGCGGGTCTCGAACTCCATTCGCATTCCGACTGAATGCCTCACGAAGGCGGTGCGCGCAGCGTCGTGCCTGCCTACCTCTTCAGTGCCCACGTCCAGGTCGCGGGACTCCAGCGGTCACCCTTCCCGCCTGCCAGAACTGGATCGAGAAACGCTCGAGCGGCCGCCGTGACCGAGGACAGGGTCGGCCACGGCAGATCGTCCTCCGCCGCCATTGCGCCGTACGGCACTTCCCAATCCGAAGGCGGGTCGGGAAACCGCTCCGGGACGGGGTGCGTCTTCCGGAACCCGAAAGTCAGTTCGATCGCTTCCCGGAGCGTGGCCGCCTCCCGGGCACCGGCTTGGCCGAGAAGAGCCAGGTCGGGGAGATCCTTCACCCTCGTGCTCGGTGTCGCGCGCGGCAGGGTGTAGGCGTGGAGCTTCTCGGCGATGTGTGTCTCGACCGGGTAGAGACGCAGCGTGGCTGGTTCGATCCCCGCGAAGGACAGAAGGTCGTCTCCGGTCACTACCTCGGGCTCGCCCAGGATCGGGTCTCCGAAGGCCACGTCGATCCCGAACGCCTGACCGTAGAGCATCCGAGCCAGCCGGCACTCTGCTCGGAACCGCTGTCCCTCGTACTGGATGCCGGGACCGGCGATGTTCGGATGGCGCGTGTCGGTGCGGACCTCGAAGGTCATGAAGTCTCCCAGGTCCATCCGGCCAGCCTCCTGGAGCCGGTGGAGCAGCCCTTCCGGCGAGCCGGAAACCCGCAGGTCGATGTCGCGGGTGGTTCGCGCCCGCTCGAGCCGCACCTCGAGCACGAGACCGCCCTTCAGCGTGGCGGCATCCCCGAGGACTCGACCCAGCCTTGCCAGGTACCGGTCGAAGACGAGGAGCTGGCGCCGTCGCGTGATCCCGAGACCCGGCTCCGCGACGTTGCGCAGCCGCTGGTCGACCGCCGCCTTGAATGCATCCGCCGTGGCGTAGGCCCGCGGCTTCACCTGGCGACCTCCGCCGGGTTCATGGCACGCGCGATCGCGGCCAGTCGGCCGGGACCGACGAGGCCTCGAGCACCGGCCTGTTCGATCGCCTGGGCGACGAGGTCTGGCGCCACGTGGGCGGCTACGCAGTCGAGTAGCGTTCGCTCCGGGCTCGTCACCGGCACGGGGCCAGCCCAGGTCCGATCTGGTCGGGGTACACCTGCGTGATGGAGGACCAGGCCCCGCGGCACGCGGATGCGGCGCTGCCGCCAGACTGCCGGAACCGTGAGGTGGACGCGGCGCGGAAGGATGTCCGAGAGGTCGTGAAGGGAAAGGGCTGTCTCGTGCGAAAACACGCCTTCCCTCCCCGACCAGAGCCACAGTTCGGCCAGTTCCTCGTGCTCGGCAGCGGGGTAATGGACGATTCGGTAGATTCCGCGCCGCACTCGGCTCACGCGGCCGTGTTCGACGTAGCGGCGCAGCAGCTGCCGGTAGAGGCCCGCCGCGCCGGCTTGCTCGGTCGTGAAGAGGCCAGCCTGGCCGGTGGCCACGTTGAAGAGCTTGTCCCAGCTCGTCTTTTTCCTCTTGACCGGCACGGCACTAATGTAAACGTAACGTTGCCTTTTGTGCAAGTTCAGATCGCGGAGCGAGCTTCCGCCATCCACCTGGCGATCGGCGCCGCATCCGGGCCGATGGCCTCGAAGAGGGAGGGGAGCGCCATCAGATCGCCGACCGGGACCCACTCCCCCTTCACCTCGACCTCGAGCGCCGGACAGAGGGCGTAGGCACCTCGCCGCACCCGGAGGAAGAGGCGCCGCCCGTACGGGTTGGTCGAGCCGAGCTCGTTCTTGCCGAGGAGGGAGGACAGGTACTCTCGACGGCGCCGGTATCCGGCCAGGGTGCCGGGAGGGAGGTCGGCGACCAGTCCGGCCAGGCCGGGGGCATCGATCACCGGCAACGCTCCCCGGCGAGCCGCTCCATCCGCCATTCGCCGGATCTGCACCAGGCAGAGCTGGAGGAGGAACCACTCGCCGGTGGCCGGGTCGAGCTTCACCATCCGGTCGCCGAGCTTCACCTTGAGCGGCGTGGTGGCCAGGTGCTCCCACACCTGCTGGAAGGCGGCCGCCTTGACGCCGCGGCGGTCGAGCCAGGCTGCCAGCGCCACCCGGAACGCAGTGCGTCCAGCCGTATCGGTGGCCTCCCCGTCGGCCCCCTGGGCCAGCAGGTCCGTCACCAGTTCGTGCCGGCCGAGCCGCGCCGCCACCATGAGCGGGGTCTCGTTGAGCGGGTTGCGGAAGTCGAGACCGTGGGTGCGGAGCTGGTCCTGGAGGCGCGGGGATCGGCGTTGCCGGTACTCGGCGTAGTGGGTCTCCTCGATGTAGGCGCGCCCCGACTCGGCCTTCCTCGCGTGCCGGAAGCCGGCGGCCACCAGGCGTGGCAGCAACGCGGCAAGGTCGTAGGTGACCGCGAACTCGAAGAGGAGCTGCTGCGCCGATTTTTCGGTCGGGCCCGGTCCGAGCGCCCGGGCCCGGAGATTGGCCAGCGCCGCCGCGTCGATCACGGCCCAGGGCACCGGGCGGACCTCCAGGATGTCCCGCCGGATACGCTCGGCCTGCTCGGCCTTGCCCTGGAGCTCGAGCCGCCGCGCCTCGCGCTGCCACTCCTCGCGCGACGACTCCTCGGCGGCCAGCTCCACGCTGGCCCCGGCTTCGCCGACGGCCAGGAGGGCCAGGAGCGGGTGGGCGGGGTCGGCCTCGATCACGACCAGAGATTTCACCGCACGTGTCATGGCCACGTAGAGGGCGTTCACGTAGAACTTGTAGGCGTCGAGGCTCTTGTCGGCCTTGTCCCGCGCCCGGGCATAGGTGAGATCGCCGGTGATCTCGGCGGGCTCGACGCCGGAAGCGCACTCCCGGAACTCCCGGGCCGCGCCGCTCACCAGGTTGAAGAGCACCACGTTCTCGTACTCGAGCCCCTTGGCCTCCTGTACCGAGAAGAGGAGCGGAGTGGAGAAGGCCGCCCGGGCCGCCGGCTTGTCCTCGTCCCGGAGCACCACCACCGCCGTCCGCGCCGAGCGGCGGGTCCGGGCGTCGAGGTCGGCTCGCACCGCCGGGCCGTCGGCCAGCACCTCCACCCGTCCCTCCTCGTTGCTGACGCACTCGACCAGGTAGTTGCTCTCCCGGTCCACCGAGCCGAAGCGCCTCCGCTTGACGAGGAGCAGCCGGTTGGCGAGCGTGGTCACCGCCCGGGTATTCCGGTAGTTGGCCGACAGGACGTGGATCCGGTCCAGGGGAGACGGACCTGCCGGGCGCCCTCCGTCGCGGTGGAAGAGGCTCTTCACCCGGGCCCAGGAGAAGAGGTTGGGGTGCACGATCTGGTTGGAGTCGCCGCAGAGCAGGAACCCTTGCTTGTCCTTCAGGGTCGCGAGGGCCAAGCGGAGTTCCACCGGGGTGACGTCCTGCACCTCGTCGATCACCAGGAAGTCGTAGCGCTCGGCCGCCAGGCCCCGCCGCTCCCATGCAGCCACGTTGGCGTCGAAGAGAGAGTGCTCCCGGAGGTGGGCGAGCCACTTCTCGAAGACTCGGTAGACGGTGCGCCGCTCGTCGCCGAGGAAGATCGACTGCCGGACGCCCAGCGCGAGGTACTCGTCCTCGCCGAGGTACGGCCCCGTCTCGGCCGAGCCCGTGAGGACCCCGGTCACCTCCTCGAAGATCCGGTGGGGCTCGCGCAGCTTGAAGGCGCCGCGGTGCCGCTCGAACCAGGCCGCGAAATCCGGCCAGCGCGCCTCACGCCCCGAAGGGACCCGGATGGTCTCGACCAGCTCCGCGAGCGAGAGGAAGTCCACCTCCTGGCCGTCGTTGGCGTAGCGATGGGCGTAGTAGAGCGACCGGGCATTCTCGACCAGGAAGGAGGAGCGCGTGAGGTAGAGCCCGTGGCCGGGCAGGGTCTTGAGCTTCTCCAGGGTGAGGGCGGTCTTGCCCGAACCGGCCGAGCCGATGACGATGAGTGGAAGGGGGGTGTCGAAGACGGCCGCCTGTGCGTCGTCGAACGAGAGCGGCTTGTCGAGGACGTGGAGCACCGAGGAGGCCGGATTGAGATAGGCCATCCGTTCGGACTCAAGGCCCTTCCACGCTCCAGCGGGCGAGCCGTCCGGCGCCGGCCCCAAGGGCACCGACTCGAAGTCCCCCTCGCTCGCCTCGCCGCCGCCCAGGAAGCGGGAACGGGCGTAGTCGTGGTTGTGCACCACCTCGAGGACGAGCAGCACCCTCCGGCCGTCGTGCTCGCCGAACTTGAAGAGCAGCCGGTTCCGGTCGTCGAGCCGGGCGCGGTACAGCGCCGTTCCCTTCAGCTTGCGGGCGTCGGCGGCGCGGAAGTCGCCCGCGCGGAGCTGCTGGATGGCAAGCTCGACCTGTCGGCCGAGCTGGCGGACCTCCAGGTCCCGGTACACGAGCGCGTCGATGGGATGGTCGAACACCCGGTCACCTTACCAAGGAGGCCTGTCGGGCCTGGGCCAGGCGACTGCCGTTCAACCGGGTTCGCGCCGAAGGTGGTGGGGTCTCTCCTGAAGCACGAAATCTGCGGTGGGAGCGACGGCGGCGAGGAGCTCGAAGAGCTTCGCGACGGTCGGCACGCTCCGCCCCTGTTCGTAGCGGGCGTACGAGGTCTTCGATCGCGCACCCAGCCGCCGCGCCACCTCCGAGAGCGAGAGGCCTCGCTTCTCCCGCTGGCGGCGTAGCAGGACAGCCACCAGCGCAGCCGCGTCCGGCGTGCCGATCTGGAACCTGCCCTGCGAACCTGGATACACCTGCACCTCGAACCCCCTGGTGTCCGCCATGGTCTCGACGATGTCGACGATCATGCGGAACGCCTCCCGGCGGGTGCGTCCCTGCGTCATGGCGTCGAGAATGGGCACCTCGGCGAGCCAGAGCGTTCCTTCCTTCCGGACTCGCCCTGCCAGTCTCATGACTCGCCTGTCGCTCGCCAGAACCCCGTCATCCTGAAATCAGTGACGATTCGGCCTGGGGCCAGGATTCTCTCTGACCCGATGCTTCGCCTCCTCGCGGCCCTCCTGCCGAAGCCGACGGCACCCCGAAATCCGGCCCGCCGATCGTGCCTTCTGGATCCTGCGCGGCATGTCTTGGAGCCAATGGGCCGAGACCCTCGCCATCCTCCGGCCGGACACGATCGTGCGCTGACATCGCGCCGGCTTCCGCGTCCACAGGAACTGGCTGTCCAAGCGGGGCAACCGCTCCGGCCGCCCTCCCCTGCCGCTCGAGGTCCGCGCTCTCATCCGGAAGATGACCACGGAGAATCCCTGGAACGCGCTGCCTTCGCACCGTGCCTCTCTCACCGAGAGCCCTATCCTCAGTGAACGAGCGTCAGCCAGCGCGGCCACGGCGCGTGCTTTTCAGTCACCCTGCCCTGCTGGAATTCGGCGACCTTTCGGAACGGTCGGCGAAGGTCGCTGTTGTCGAACACGAGGACATGCGGCAGGTCCTGAATCGCCATGGATAGGTTCCGCGTGATCCTGGGATAGCGTGCCCGGAGCTTCTCGGTCGGGACGTCGTGCCCGCCCTGGAGCACGCGCATGGCCACGCGTTCCTCGCTGAGCCTTGGTCCCTCGAGGCCAATGAAGCACAGGACGACCGTGTATCCTCGCTCCTCGGCGCGCTTCAGGAAGGCGAGCTTGTCGCCCACGGGATCGGAGAACACGGTCTCGAAGACGAAGCTCTCGCCCTGCTCCAGGAGTGTCTCGCGCAGCCGGCCAGCGAGATCCGCAGCCTCGTAGGCGTCCACCCCGAACTCCCGGGCGAGCTCGTCCGCGTTGACGAACCGCAGGCCGGCCGGCTGAAGGTGCGCCTCATAGAAACTCGTCTTGCCGGCACCGTTGGGCCCGGCGACGGCGACGACGATGGGCCGCGCGTCGAAGGGCGAGGTCACTTGCGGCCGGCGGGACGGAACTCGCGATTCACGAACCGGCCGACCGTGCGCTTTCCGTCCTCGTCGATCCTCAGGAGGAAGCCGGGCCGGCCGGGTGCCTGCTCGAAGTGCGGAAAGGGACGCGCCGCCTGCTGAACCTTGACGCGCTCTCGCCCGGCCTTCGAGTCGACCGACTTCAGCAGCTTGGAGAGCGGTGCGGCCTCGCCGCGCTGCTTGAGCTGGAGGACGCGGTCACCGCGGAGCACGGACTCGACGGCCTTCCCGACGCGGGCCCAGAACTCGATCTGGCTGGCGATGGAGCGCTCGGCCGCCTGGCCGACAAGGCGAGCGTCGAGTACGAGTGCGTCGGAGAGCTTGACGGGCTGGCCCATGAGCCAAGGGTAGCATTTTGCTACCTCGAATCAAGCCCCGCCGGGGTCCCGTGACACGCGTGCCCTCCACCCTCGACCCCTTGGCATTGAGTCCAGGGATCGCCCCCGAACAGCATGCGAAGCCCATGAAATGTCTGCTCTTCCGAGGACCCACGACCCCTTGGCTCCGGTACATGTTGTCGTAGGTCCCGTGGACGGTGCCAGTTGCCGAGATCCAATGTTCAAGCGGGTTTCCGCACGACCTCGGCGCGGCGCCGGCGTGCGGTCCCGCGATGGTTTGGTGCATTGGTGGTGCCGGGTGCATGTTGTCCGGGAAACGAAACCGCCCCGGAACCCCCGCTTTCGCTAGGAACTCCGAGGCGTTAAATGGTCGGGGAGACAGGATTTGAACCTGCGACCCCTTGGTCCCGAAGGGCCGAATGCCGATCCGCACGGCGTGGTACCGGGTCACCTGGATTCGTATCCTGTCGACAACACTGGGGTCGCGGGTGGCGCGAGTTCGCATACGCTGGCACCGCTTCCACAGGTTGCGATGCCGTTTGGTGCATTAGTGGTGCATGACGCGGTGGGTCGGCTGCTGACCGTTCGTGAGGTTGCCGACCGGCTCCGGGTATCGCGCGCCACGGTGTACCGCCTGGTCCAGGCCGGGGCGCTGCCCGTGTTGAGGGTCTCGAACTCCATCCGGATTTCGGCGACGGCGTTGGCGCGGGGAGTGTTACCCGAACAGCTCGCTATGCGAGCCAAGGCGCACGAGTTGGAGCGTGTCCGGGCTCGGCTTCCGGTAGATGAGCAGGAGGTCCGGCCGTAGGTGGCACTCCCGGTGGTCGGCCCACTCCCCGGTGAGTTGGTGGTCATGCTTGGAGGGCGGGAGAGGGCGGTCCTCCACCAGCTGCGCCACGACGACCTGAAGCAGGCCGCTCGCCCGCTTGCCGTGGACACCGGAGCCGACCTTCTTCCAGTCTCGGTGGAACGCCTTGGTCCGCTCAATCGTCCGCATTGAGGTCGGCCATGAGGTCGCCAACGGAGGCGAACCGCTTGAGACCGCCTCGACGCGCCTCCGCCATGGCCGCCCGGGTCTTGGCGTTGGGCACCTTGACCTCGAAGGGGAGCGCCTGTTCGGCAGCAACGCGAGTGAGGAGGACCCGTACGGCATCGGAGACGGTGAGGCCCATGGCGCCGAGGGCCTTCTCGGCACGCGCCTTGACCTTCTCGTTCAACCGGACATGAACCATGGTGGTGGTGGCGGCCATGAGAGACAATGTATCTCAGTAGCCCCGGACCCGCAACCATTTGAGCTCCGCGCTGGGCGCCAGAACAAAGAAAAACCCTCGCGCCCATTGAGGACTCGCGAGGGCCAGATGGTCGGGGAGACAGGATTTGAACCTGCGACCCCTTGGTCCCGAAGGGCCGAATGCCGATCCGCACGGCATGGCACCGGGTCACCTGGCATGGCATCCCCTCGACAACGCTGGGGTCGAAGGTGGCGCCGGATCTCATACGGTGGCACCGCCTCCACCGGATGCGACGCCGTTTGGTGCATTAGTGGTGCATGACGCGGTGGGCCAACTGCTGACCGTCCGTGAGGTTGCAGACCGGCTCCGGGTGTCGCGCGCCACGGTGTACCGCCTGGTCCAAGCCGGGGCTCTGCCCGCCCTTAGGGTGTCAAACTCCATCCGAATCCTGGAAACAGCGCTGTGGCCCCCTCGAGCCCCATCGAGGCCTGCCGGTCTGGGGCTAGGCCGCGACGACGTGAAGCCGCCCCCAGCCTCTGGCTGAACGCTTCGCCCGGATGACGATGTCCACGTCCTGGCCCAGGCGGGTGATGAACTTGAGGAGCCGGTCGGTGGAGAAGTCCGCCAGCCTTCCCCTGAGGAGCGCCGACACCTTGGGCTGATCGACACCGAGGATCTCCCCGGCCGCAGCCTGGGTGAGCTTCCTCCTGGCGATGATTCCAGCGATCCGAGAAGCGAGCTCGGCTTTCGTGAGCGCCTCCTCGGCGGAGGATACGTCCAGATCCTCGAACACGTTGCCGCGGCTCACCTCGTGGTCAGTCTTCTTCTTCATTCGAGCCTCCTTGCACCTTCGACATCTCTGCGAGGATCTCCTCCGCGCGCCGGAGCCGCCGTCTGACCAGTTCCAGACCCTGCTCGGGAACCGACCGGAGGTCCTCCCTGCAAGTTCCCACCCAGACGAGGCCCTTCGGCGACCCGCGCATCCACGGGACACTATGCCTTTACTGGCATGCACCGGCAAGCCAACCCTCTTGTTTCGGCACGAGACCGCCAGGGCCGCCTTCACCGGCCCGTCGGCGACCGGTGCGGCGTCTCGTCGAGCACGAAGTCCTCCTCGGGGACCCAGGAGATCGTCGCCGGGAGCGCGGAGAGCACCCGCATCGCCTACTCGTCGCGCGTCGCGCTCTCGACGCTCAACCCCATGTTCTCGGCGAGCTACTCCCCCTTCCCCTCGCTTCGCTTCGGCGCGGGCCTCGGCGTCGCCATCACCTCCCTCAGCGAGATCCAGACCCTCTCCGAGCAGGTGGCGCTGCCCACCACGGCGAACGCATTCCTTCGCGACCTGGACGGCAGCGGATCGATCTGGAACCTGACCGGGACGCTCGGCGTCCAGTGGGACGTGACGGAGCACCTCGTCCTGGGAGGCATGGTGCGCCTTCCCGGCCTCAAGATGATCCAGAGCGGGAGCCTGATGTACCAGAACGTCGACAACCGGGCGACGCCCTGGAACCAGACCTTCTTCAACGACCAGGACGCCACCTTCGACTACCGCCTGCCCTTCGACGTGAACGTGGGCCTGGCCTGGCGCGCGAAGGCCTTCGAGGCGGAGTTCGACCTGCGCTACCACGGCGCCATCTCCCGGTATGACTTGCTGTCGAGCAGCAAGCCGGTGTCCATCACGACGACCGATGCGGCCGGGAACCCGGTCTACACGACCCAGCCGTTCGCCGGAGTGACGAACGGGGGGCGTACGGTCTGGAACTTCGCCCTGGGCGGCCGCTACAACCTGAACGAGGCGTGGAGCTTCCACGGAGGGTTCTTCACCGACGGCTCACCCACCGATGCCTCCGGGGAGAACCTCTTCCGGAGCGTGGACATGTACGGGATCACGGTCGGTGCCAAGCTCCGCGGGGACCACCTCTCCGGCTCCCTGGGGTTCGGCTACTCCTGGGGCAGCTCGCAGCCCTTCCAGTTCGGGGACCCCGTCGGCGGGGAACTCATCACCACCCGGCTCACGGTCACCAGCTTGAGCCTGCTCTACGCGGTGGCCTACAAGTTCTAGGATGAACCGACGATTCCGGGCGGACGTCACCGAACTGCTCAAGGCAGCTGCCGTCAACTGGGTGAACGACCATGCCCAGAGCATGGGCGCGGCGCTGGCCTTCTACACCATGTTCTCGATCGCGCCGCTCCTGCTCATCGTGATCGCCGTTGCCGGGATGTTCGTCGGGGAGGACTCGGCTCGAAGCGAGATCCTTCGCCAGCTGAGCGGCTTGCTCGGCGGTCCCGGTGCGGGGGCCGTGGAGGGCATGCTGGAGGACGTGGCCATTCCCGCCAAGCACACGCTCGCCACCGTCCTCGGATCGGTGCTCCTGTTCATCGGCGCGACGTCGGTGTTCGCCGAGTTGCAGGATGCGCTCGATCGGATCTGGCGGGTGCCGGCCAGGGCCGGACACGCCGGGCTGTGGCGCCTGGTGCGCGCGCGCCTGCTCTCCTTCGGGCTGGTTCTCGGGATCGGCTTCCTGCTGATGGTGTCGCTGGCGTTCAGCGCGGGGCTCGCCGCTCTGAGAAGCTGGTGGGATCCGCTTCCGGGCGGGTGGGCGAGCGTGGCGAACGGGATCGAGGTGGCGATCGGAGTCCTCCTGGCGACGGTGGTGTTCGCCATGATCTACAAGGCGATGCCCCGGGCGCGCGTCGACTGGAAGGACGTGTGGGTCGGCGCCGTGGTGACCGCGCTCCTGTTCATCGCCGGGAAGTTCCTGATCGGAAGCTACATCGGAAGGAGCGGGGTCGCCCTGCGCTTCGGCGCGGCCGCGTCGCTCATCGTGGTGTTGCTCTGGGTGTACTACTCGGCCCAGATCTTCCTGTTCGGGGCGGAATTCACCTGGGCCTTCTCGCACAGGTTCGGATCGCGCAAGGGGCGAGCACCCCCTGGACCGTGAGGCTGGCCCGTGCACGTCGCACCGGCGCCAGGAACGTCCGCCTGGATCACCCCGTCCGGTCTTGCGGGTCGCCCCCCGCTGGACTCCCGGGCGCTCGGGCGAGCCCCCTCCTGCCGTGCTCCGAGTGAGTTCGGCCGGCCGCGGCCGCGGAGCGGTCGGCCCGGCGTCGAAGCGGACCCCTGACTCGATCTCGGCCTGCGGTCAGCCCCCTCCCGACTCGCCGGTGCTACCCTCAGCCCGTGCTGAAACGCGGGCCATTCAGCTTATCCCCTCCGGCCGCTGGGCAGGTACGCGGTCGACACCGCGTCGGTGGGCTAGCCTTTGCGGGGAACGCTTTTATACTGATCCGATGGCGGTTCGCGCTGCCGCAGCAGTGCCCTGCGTCCAGTATCGGTGCCAGCGCATGGCACCTCCATGCGGTGCGGGATCACGACGGCGCAGCTCAACACATGGTCGCAGCAGGGGGATGTGGAGCTCAGCGGCAAGATCGAAGAACGGCACACTGGGCGCGTGCCGGTTCCCTTGGGCTACTTTGAATCGTGCAATCGACATTGCGAACCCCTCTGCTGAGCGCGCTGTGCTGCGATGTTGCGGGCGTCGGCCTTGATGAACCGCTGGGGCCGGTGGGCGATCTGGATCGCGGCGCTCGTCGGCCTGCTGGTGGTATTGCCGATCATCGCCATCGTCGCCGCCATCCTGCTCGGCGTCTCGATCGATGGGTCGCGCTGGCGTGACGCTGCAGCCCGACAGGCCAGCGCCGCGCTCGGACGGCCGGTCATGCTGCAGGGCGCACTTCAGCTCACGCTCGGGCGCGAGCTGGTGCTGCGCGTCGGCGGTGTGCAGATCAAGAACCTGGCCGGGTTCAGCTCCCCGGACCTGCTGACCGTCGGCGGGGCCAGCGCGCGGCTCGGTCTGTTCGAAATCCTGCGGGGCCAAGCGCGACTGCGCAGCATCGAGGGCAGTGATATCGGCCTGTGGCTCGAACGGGCCGCAGACGGACGCGGCAACTGGGAGTCGGCCCAGCAGCGTGACCCGGCTGTGCAGCAGGCGGAGATCGACATCGGACAGATCATGCTGAACCGGGTCGCGGTTCACTACCACGATGTGCGCTCAGAGACACGCCGCTTGGTCGAGCTGGACGAACTGTCCGCCAGCGCCGCGCGCAATGACCCGCTTCGCCTGTCGCTGCGTGGCCGTGTGGAGAAACAGGTTCCGTTCTCTGCCACGCTCGATGGCGGGCCGCTCCAGATCATTCAGCGTGGGTCCGAGCCATGGCCGTTCGCGCTCGACCTCGACGCTTCCGGCGCGCGGCTGCAGGCTGGCGGCGTGCTTGACCTGCGGCTGGGCGAGGCACGCTTCAACTTTGACACCGGGGCCGAGGATGTGCCGCGGCTCGGGCGGCTTCTCGGCGTGGAACTGCCGCAGGTGGGCTTCGCCGCGCTGAGCGGTACGGTCACCGCAGCGGCAGATGCGCTGGTTCTCACCAGCCTGCGCGGCAGCGTCGGCGAGTCCGAGTTTTCGGGGGATCTCGCGCTCGTTCTCACCGGCCCGCGACCGCGCCTGAGGGGTGCCTTGCATGTGGCCACGGCCGACCTTCGCCCGTTCCTCGCCGCGGATCCGGATCCACAAGGGCAGCCATTCGACTACGACGCACTGCTGCAGCAGGCTCAGCCGCTGCGCGATCTGTTTCCGTTCGATGCCGACGTCGATCTCAGCGTGGGCCAGTGGCTCGGCCTGCCTGTGGACATCCGCGACACCAGGGTCGCGTTGACTGCCGATACCCAGGGCCTGCGAGCGCCGATGAGCGCGACGCTTGCCGGCGCCATGGTCTCCGGCCGCCTCGACCTCGACACGGCGGCGCCCGTACCCGAGCTTGCGCTTGAGCTCGCTGCGAAGAACGTCGCGCTGGGCGACGTGGTGCAGGAGCTGACGGGTGCAAGAAGTATCGAAGGCACGCTCGGGCGCTTGGGCCTGCGCCTCGGCGGCCGCGGCGAAGCAGTGGGGGCCCTGGTGCGCGATCTGGAGCTTTCGCTCGCGCTGGCGGCCACGCAGTTGAGTGACGGCAACGCCGCCGGCGCGAACCCGATCGCCGTCAAGCTCGATACGCTGGAGCTTGCGGTCGGTCGCGACCAGCCGTTGCGAGGCCGTGCGCGCGGCTCCTTGCTTGGCGAGCGCGCCACGCTTTCGATCCGCGGTGGCACCTTGCCCTCCATGCTGCGCGAACGTGCGACGCCGGTCGAATTGAAGCTGGCAATGGCCGCGGCGACGCTGCGCGTCAGCAGCCTGCTCAGCTTTGCCGAGACGGGGCGCGACACCGCATGGAGCTTCGAGTTTCAGGCGCCCCGCTCGGGCGATCTGGCGCGCTGGTTCGACGTGGCACCGGAGTCGAACCTGCCTGTGGCCCTGCGAGGGCGTGCGCGGATCACCGATGAGGCGTGGATCCTCGACCGGAGCACGCTCAAGCTCGGCCGCAGCGAGCTGACCATCGACGCCCGGCACCCCCGCTCCGGTGGCGCACCCCTCACGGTGGCGTCTGTGCGGAGCCCGCGGATCGACGTGCCGGAGCTCTCGACCTTGCGCGCTGCCGCTCCTGCCGCCGGCGCTGGCGGGGGCTTGGGTTCGCGGCTCGACGCACTGCTCATGCCGGGGCCGGTCTCCCTGCCCGATGCCGATCTGGAGCTCGATGTGAAGCGTCTGGCCCTGGGCGGCACCGATCTCGTGGACGTCAGCGTGCTCGCCCGCAGCCGTGAAGGCCGCCTGTTGCCGTCAGCGGTCAAGGGCCAGTTGGCCGGCGCGCCGTTCGCGGCGCTTGTCGAGCTCGATCTGCGCGGCGAGCTGCCCTTCGGGGAGCTCGACCTGTCCACCGGTGCCATCGATGTCGGCGTGCTGCTGCGCGAGTTCGGTGTCGCCGAGGATATCGATGGGCGCGCGGACTCCTTGCATGTCAAGCTGATCGGGCGGGGCAACTCGCTGCGCGCGTTTGCCGCGCAGTCCGCACTGGACGTGCGCGTGGTCGGTGGCAGCATGACCTTGCTGGGCGCGGCGCAGCGCCCGATCGCCGACATCCGTGTCAACGAGGCCATCATCAGCACGCCGGCGGGCGAGCCGATCCGGGTTCGGCTCGACGGCAGCCTCGACCGCACCCCGGTGAAGATCGAGTTGAGCACGGGAACGCTGGTCGACTTCGCGACCGATCCCGCGCGTGTGCCATTCGCGGTTCTGGCGCAGGCAGCAGGCGCGCGCGTGAAGCTCGACGGCGCGGTGGCGCTCCCGCTCGGCAGCGAAGGCGAGCTCACGTTCGAGATGAGCGGAGAGCGGCTCGACACGCTCCGCGAGCTGGCGCGGGTGGATCTCCCGGCCTGGGGTCCGTGGTCGCTACGCGGTCCGATCCGGATGACATCCACCGGCTACGAACTGGAGGGGATGCTGCTGGATGTCGGGCGCAGCCGACTCAGCGGCACCATCAAGCTCGACTTCAGCGGGCCGCGGCCGTATCTCGGTCTTCAAGTGACCGCGCCCAGTATCCAACTCGACGATTTCCCGCTGCCGGAGCGGCTGACCGATACGCCACCGAAGCCCAGTGGTGTCGACGGGGTGCGGGTGGCGGCCAGCGAGGTGGCCGGGCAAACCGACCGCGTGATGAGCGTGCGTTTTCTGCGCCGGTTCGATGCGAGCATCGATGTGGAAGCGCGGGAAGTGCTCTCGGGAGCCGACCGGCTTGCAAGCGGCGAGATGCGCCTCAAGCTGACGGAAGGGCGCCTGGACCTCGACCCCGCGATCGTCAACGTGCCTGGGGGAAGCGTGCGGCTGTCGATGTCCTACGACTTGAAGGAATCCGAGATCGACTTCGCGGCCGTCGCCTCGGTCGAGCGTTTCGACTACGGCGTCATCGCGCGCCGCATGGGTCGTGCGGACGATGTTCGCGGCTTGTTCAGTCTCAACCTCAAGCTTGCGGGCAAGGCTCCGTCGCTCAACACACTGATGCAGAAGGCCAGCGGCCGCGTCGATCTTGCCGTTTGGCCGACCCAGCTGCGCAGCGGCATCTTCAACTTATGGTCGGTGAACATGGTGCTGGAGCTGCTGCCGCTGTTCGACCCGGGCGGAGAGTCCCAGGTGAACTGCGTGGTCGGTCGGCTCGACCTGCGGGACGGCCAGCTGGACGACGACAAGATCATCATCGACACGACGGCCTTGCGCATTCGCGGCACGGGACATGCCAACCTGGTGACCGAAGAGCTCGACTTCGTGTTTCGCCCGCGTCCGAAGAGCGCCGCCCTGTTTCGCCTGCAGACCCCGCTGCGCGTCGGCGGTACGCTGACTGAGCCGCTCTTCAGTGTCAGGTGGTTCGACGTGGTCGGGTCGGTGGCCGGACTGGTCGCCTCGCCGGTGCTGTTGCCGATCGAGCTGCTCACGCTGGGACCGCTGCCGCGCGATGGCGCCGACGTGTGCACCGACCCCTTGCGGGCCATCGAGAACTGACGTCAGCCCGCCCGCTGTGACCGCTGCTCGGCTTCAATGTCCCTGCCCTGGTACCGGTCGCCGGCCCCCTTCCGGGCGGGCGTGCCCCTTGAGCTCCTCCCGGACCAGGGCCAGCAGTTTTCGTAACTGCGGTTACCCGACTCGAAAGGCGGTTTGAATCTCCTGCCCCCCGGGGGATCCTCCTGGATCGCATGCGATGCACGGCGAGGCACTCAACCGCGACGCCTGGACTGCTGGTGGACTGCGGCCCGGCGCACTTGCCCTCCCCGCCGTCGGGGCCGAGCTCTTCATCCAGGCGGGAGCCATCGTGGCCGAGCGGGCGGCGCTCGACACCGGTCACCAGGTCGAGGTGGTCCTTCGGCGCGCATCAGACCAGGCGGCGCTGCTTCTACGCGGGGCGAAGGCGGCTGGAGGCCAACCATGATCTGGTGATCCCGCAGCCAACAAGGTGATCCATTGGCAGTCTTCGAACTGATCCACCGATGTGGGAGTTAGTCATTCAACCCGCCGTCTGCGACCGGTAGGACATCCTACGGACAATCGGCATGACTGATTCAACAGTCGAGACGAGCTTCGTGATGCGGTCGCGGTCGACGGGATGGTCGCCCGAAACGCTCATGCGCCTTTCTCTTCGCCGCCTTCTTCCATGTCGATCCGGGGCAGACCCGCGCCCACACGGACAAACCGGCGGATCAGGCTGTAGGTGCGTCGAACGGACTCGGTGAGTTCGCGCTCGAGCGCATTCGGTAACAGACGCTGAGGTCCATCAACAGGGCGGGACTCGATCGGGAATTCGACTGCGGCCCGCTCGAGGCTGCGTACCTGCGACTTGGCATCCAGTACGGATCGGGCCAGCGCCTGGTCCGCGTCGGCCACTGCGCGCAACGCTCGGCGCAATTCCTGACCGACCGCCTCGGCCAGCGCTCGCAGTCGTTCGCGCGCCTGCGGGCCGATCTTCGTGCCGCGTTCCAGGTGACGCCGATGGAGCGGGACCATTTCCTTGTCCACCAGGTCGCCGATGGCTTCGAGATGATCGGACGCCTCGACCAGATCCACCGCCGTCCGGCAGACATCGGGTGGCAGTTCCGGCTGCAGCACCTTCTCGACGAACCCCAGGATGGCGGCATGGTGCCGGTCCACGACCTGCTCGCGCTCGTGCAGCTGGTCGACGACGGCATCCTGGCCGTCGAGGATGGCCGGCACCGCGGCGTCGAACAGATCGCCGACCCGCTCGCCCAGGTGGAGGACCTCACGGCGCACGGCATCGATGGCCATGGGCGGGACCTCGAGGAGCACCGGATTCAATTCCGGCGCCATCGCTTCCTCGCCCCGTGGCCCCGATCCCTGGCCCACCACGCGCACGATCAGCGCGGCCATCAGATTGGTGAACGGGAGAAGGATCAACACCGTGCTCAGGTTCACGATCAGGTGCGCGTTGGCCACCTGGCGCGGCACCTCGTGGGCCAGTTGCTCGGCGAGCGCGAGCCCTTCTGACCTGGGTGAAACAGCGCGCGTGATCCGCTCGAGCAGGCCGATCAGCGGCAGCCAGATCAGCACCAGGAGCACCTTGTAGCTGACGAGGCCGAGGGCGGTGTGCAACGCCGAGCGCGGCTGCCCGATGGCCGCCAGCAGCGCGGTGAGGGTGGTGCCGATGTTGGCGCCGAACATCAGCGCGATTCCGGCTTGCAACGGAATCAGTCCCTGGGCGCCAAGCGCGATGATCACGCCCAGGGTCGCCGTCGACGACTGGATGACCGCCGTGAACAGGGCGCCGATCAGGATGCCGAGCAGGGGGTTGGTCATCGACGCCATCAGGTCCACGAACGGCTGGTAGGTGCGCAGCGGAGCCATGAAGCCGGACATCATCGACAGGCCGATGAACAGGATGCCGAGGCCCATGACGGCGGTGCCGACATGGCTCGCGATGCGCCTCGATTTCCACAGGGACAGCCCGAAGCCGACGGCGGCCAGCACGAAGGAGAGATTGCTGACGTCGAACGCGATGATCTGCGTGGTCACCGCGGAGCCGACGCCAGCCCCCATGATGACCGCGAGGGCCTGCGCGAGCGTCAGGACTCCCGCCGAGACGAAGCCGATCGCGATCAACGAGGTCACCGTCGAGGATTGCACGATCGAGGTGATGCCGACGCCGGTCAGCAAGGCGCCGAAGCGATTGCTGGCGAGCCTGGCCATGATGGTCTTCAGCCGCGAGCCCGCCATCGCCCGCATCGCATTCGACATCGTCGTCATGCCGTGCAGGAACAAGGCGAGCCCACCGGCAAGCCCGATCAGCATGGGAGCCAGTGACAAGGTGTCGTGGTCCATGGCGAGACTCCACCGGCGATTCAAGCCGCCGAGGCGGGTGCCGACGACCTGCGCCTGACCCGGATGACCAGCTTCTCGGCCTCGACGAGCAAGAAGAACAGCAGCCCGCCGCCCATCAGCCAGGGCCACACGTGCAAGGGCACCGGCTCGGTGCCGAAGATGCGCTGCAGCGGCAGCAGGTATGTGAACATCAGCTGCAGCACGGCCACCGCGCCGATGCCCATCGGCAGGTACCTGTTCTCGAGGTGGGCCTTGATCGAGACCGAGCTGTCGACGAGGTAGCGGCTGTTGAGCAGATAGAAGCACTGGCCGATGGTGATGGCGTTGACGGCCACCGTGCGCGCCAGCGCGTCAGAGGCGTCCTGCCCCTTCATCCAGAAGAACGCCCACAGCGTGTAGGCCAGCAGCGCCAGGCCCACGAAGATCACGCGCCAGACGCCGAAACCGGTGAGCAGCGGGCGGTCCACGGCACGCGGCATCCGCTTCATCACGTCCATCTCGTGAGGCTCGAAGGCGCACACCAGGCCGAGCGCCACCGAGGTGACCATGTTGACCCACAGGATCTGCGGGGTCGTGATCGGCATCGTGAAGCCCATGAAGATCGCGACCATGATCACGAGGCCCTGCGCGACGTTGGTCGGCAGGAGGAACAGGATCGCCTTCTCGATGTTGTTGTAGACCGTCCGGCCTTCCTTCACGGCGGCGCCGATCGAGGCGAAGTTGTCGTCGGCGAGCACCATCGCGGCTGCCTCCTTCGTCACCTCGGTGCCCTTGATGCCCATGGCCACGCCGATGTCGGCCTTCTTCAGCGCTGGGGCGTCGTTGACGCCGTCGCCGGTCATGGCGACGATCTGGCCATTGGCCTGGATCGCCTCGACCAGCCGCAGCTTGTGCTCGGGGCTGGATCGGGCGAACACGTCCACCGTCTTGACCCGCTCGCGCAGCGCGTCCGGGTCGAGCTTCTCGACCTCCACGCCCTCCATCGCGGTCTTGCCATCGCCGATGCCGAGCATCCTGGCGATGGCGGCCGCGGTGATCTTGTGGTCGCCGGTGATCATCGTGACCCGGATGCCGCCGTCGTGGCATTCCTTGACCGCCTCGATGGCCTCCTTGCGGGGCGGATCGAGCAGGCCGATCAGTCCGAGCAGCACGAGATTGCGCGGCAGGTCGGCCGCCGAGAGGCTGCCGACGTTCAGTCCGGCCGGGTTCTCGAGCCAGGCGATGCCCAGCACCCGCTCGCCTTGCCCGGCCAGCCTGTCCGACGCGGCGTCGAAGTGCGCGCGATCGATTGGCGCGACCTCGCCGTCTTGCAGCTGCTGGTGGGTGCAATGCTCGAGGATCACCTCCGGCGCCCCCTTGACCAGGAGCATCTGCTTGCCGCCGGCGTCCTCGTTGAGAGTGGCCATGAAGCGATGCTCGGACTCGAACGGGATCGAGTCGATGCGCCTGTACGCGGCTTGCTCGGCGGCGCGCTCCATGCCGAGCTTGCTGGCGAACGGGTAGAGCGCGCCCTCGGTCGGGTCGCCCTCCACCTTCCAGACGCCGTCTTCCTGGCGGATCTCGGCGTCGTTGCAGAGCATCGAGACCCGGCCGATCAGCTGCAGCGCCGGGTCGTGGCCCGGTGGCTCCCCGTCCCGGCTGACCGTGCCCTCGGGCGAATAGCCCTCCCCGCTGACCTGGTAGCCGGCCTCGGCAGTGACGGCGGAGACCACCATCATCTCCATCAGCGTCAAGGTCCCGGTCTTGTCCGAGCAGATGCGCGACACCGACCCGAGCGTCTCCACCGCCGGCAGCCGGCGAACGATCGCGTTGCGCTGCGCCATGCGCTGCACGCCGATGGCGAGCGTGATGGTGATGATGGCCGGGAGCCCTTCCGGAATGACCGATACGGCGATGGCGATCACGGCCTGGAAGACGTCGACGAAGGCCATCCCGCGGGCCCAGCGCGCAAAGACGAACACCAGCGCGCCGACCACTGCGATGACCCCGGAGATCTTGTAGCCGAAGCTCTTGATCTGGCGCAGCAGCGGTGTCTCGAGCGTATCGACGCCCGCCAGCAACTCGTTGATGCGGCCCAGCTCGGTGTGGCTGCCGGTGGCCACCACGATGCCGGTGGCGCGGCCCGAGACCACCATCGTTCCGGAGAAGGCCATGCTCTCGCGATCGCCCACCGTGGCCTCGGTCGCCACGGCGTCGGCATTCTTCTCGGCAGGCACCGATTCGCCCGTCAGGGCAGCCTCCTCGGTGCGCAGGTTCTTGACGTCGACCAGGCGCAGGTCGGCCGGCACCTTGTCGCCCGACTCGAGCAGGACGATGTCGCCCGGCACCAGCGTGTCGGCGGGGATCATGCGCGGCTCGCCGTCGCGCAAGGTACGCGCCTCGGCCGAGAGCATCCGGCTGATCGACTCCAGCGCGTCGGCCGCCTTGCCCTCCTGGAGAAAGCCCAGCAGCGAGTTGAGAAACACGACGGCCAGGATGATCGATGCATCGAGCCAAAGGCCGAGCGCGAGCTTGAGCACCCCGGCGCCGATCAGCACGTACACCAGCACGTTGTTGAACTGCTGCAAGAAGCGCATGAACGCGCTCTGCTTCTTGCCCAGGGGCAACTCGTTCGGCCCGTGCTCCTCGAGCCGGCTCGCCGCCTCGGCGCTGTCGAGTCCCGTGTCGAGACGTGCGGCCAGCCGCCTGGCGACCTCGTCGGTGGCCAGCGCATGCCACGCGACGGTCTCGTTGGCCGACGTGGCCCTGGAAGAAGATGCATCCACGGGGTTGCTCCTTCCGGCGGGGTGCCCCCAGCGCTCTGCCGACGCGCGCCTCCCCAAGAACAACGTGATCACGAAACGTCGGGAACCACCTTGCGCGTGGCCTGATCTGGAGCGTAGTCCCGGGGACGCTTGTTGCGCTTGCCCAGGACGGGTTTCTCGAATGGAACCTTCTCATGGGGAATGACGCCGAGGAGGTGCGAGATGCAGTTGATGCGCGCGCGCTTCTTGTCGTCGGAGGGCACGATCCACCAGGGCGATTGGGGCGTGTCCGTCACGCGGATCATCTCGTCATAGGCCACCGAGTAGTCCCACCAGCGCCGGTAGGATTCGATGTCCATGGGGCTCAGCTTCCACTGCCGCACCGGGTCGAGGATGCGCTGGCGGAAACGCCTCTCCTGCTCCGCCTCGCTGACCGTCAGGAAGTACTTGACGAGCGTGATGCCGGACTCGATCAGATAGGTCTCGAAGCGCGGGATCAGCTCCAGGTAGCGCTTGGCCTCCTGCTCGCTGCAGAACCCCATGACCCGCTCGACCCCGGGGCGGTTGTACCAGCTGCGGTCGAAGATCACGACCTCGCCACCCGCGGGCAGCTGCTCGACGTAACGCTGCATGTAGAGCTGGGTCTTCTGGCGGTCGGACGGCGCGGGGAGAGCGACGACGCGAAACACCCTGGGGCTGACACGCTCGGTGATTCGCTTGATCATGCCGCCCTTGCCTGCGGCGTCGCGCCCCTCGAACACGACGACGATCCGCGCGCCGGTCTTCACGACCCAGGATTGCAGGTGCGCCAGCTCGACCTGCAGCCGCGCCAGCTCCTTCTCGTAGTGCTTCGCGCCACCCTTGCCGGCTGCGGTCCCCGATTCTTCCTTCCGCTTCTTGGGCATGTTTCGCGCCTTGTCTTCGTTTCCCAGAACGAGATCGGAGGGAGGATCAGTCTACGGTTCACCCATGCAGTGCGCAATGCAGGTGGGCGGCCGATGCCCTGGCAACTCCTGCCGTGGCGGTGCCCGACCCAGGATGCTGACCTATCCTCCCATCTGTCCCGCCTGGATGCTCGGGCGCAACGCCAAGGAGCGAATCATGATGCGTCGAGCCGGGTTGCTGGCGGTGCTGCTCTCCCTCGGGGTCCTCGTACCGGACCGTGCGCTCGGGATCGAGGTCCGGCCGTTCGTGGACTTCGAGGCCGGCCCGGCTTTCCCCGGGTACAACGACGTCCGCATCCCCGGGGACGGCGGGACGAGCTTCTCGCTGACGCAGCAGCTCAAGGCCCCGGTCACCCCGTACTTCCGGGCGCGCGCGGGTGTCCGCATCGGCCGCAACGAGATCTTCGCCTTCTTCGGCCCCGTGACGATTCGCGCGACGGGCACGGTCCCGTACGACGTCCTCTTCGTGAACGCCGTGTTCCCGGCGAACACGTTCCTCGACGCGAACTGGACCTTCGATACCTACCGGCTGACCTACCGCTACTACGTCGTCGACAACGAGAGCTGGCAGGTCGCCGTCGGCGCGACCGCCCTGGTCCGCGTGGCGTCGATCTCCCTCACGGGCGGCGGCCTCCACCAGGTGAAGGACAACGTCGGGGTCGTTCCCCTGTTGAGCTTCAAGGTGGCCTGGGCGTTCGCCGGACCCTGGGCGATCCTCCTCGACGGGGACGCGCTCGCGGTCCCCCAGGGGCGCGCCGAGGACGTGTTCCTCGGGCTTCGCTACCGCTTCGGCGATGCCGTCAGCGGCCGCGTCGGCTACCGCATCCTCGAGGGCGGGGGGGACAACTCCAGCGTCTACAACTTCGCGCTCGTGAACTTCCTCGCGTTCGGGTTCGACGTCACGCTCTGAAAGGAACATCGGACTCTGCGGCTGGTCGGCCCCGCGCCGCCCCGCTGCCTGTCTCTAGTTCCGGACGAAGTCCCAGCGCCCGGTCAGGCCGGCGGACCACATGGTCTTGTAGATCCCGTTGGTCGGGAAGGTCAGGGCCACCAGGCGGGCCTCGACACCCAGGGCGAACGGGTCGGGGCGCCACACCATGGCGCTCAGGCTGGCGAGGAATCCGATCCCGAACTGCGAGACCGTGTTCGGTTGCCCGCTCGCGTCGGTCTTCACGAACACGTCGTACAGCCCCACCCCCACCCGGACGCGGAACCAGTCGATGTCCCAGCCCGGCCCGATGGCCAGGCCGAGCGCGAAGGTGGAGTTGGTCACGAAGAGCGTGCGTGAGCCGCCGGGCACGTCGACGTTCACGTACCCGGCGCTGGTGAGCATCGGGATGTAGGAGATGTCCACGAACGGGTGCGTGAGGTGCGGCCCCCGGTAGGCGAAGCCGAGGGCGAAGGCCGGGCCGCCGCTCGACCAGGCCACGCCGGCGGTGTCCTGTGAAGGAAAGGCGAGCTGGCCGTAACCGGCGAAGAGGTCCATCTCCCAGGCGAAGTGCTCGTCGTCCTCCTCGGCCCCGGGAGGCCCGTCGGCCCGGGCGGCGAAGCTCACGAGAAGCGCGGCGGCGAGGACGAGATGTCTCACGGCGTGCTCACCCGGTACGGCGTGTTCGGCGGCGTGGTCCCCACCATCTCGAAGCGCTGGTTCAGGAGCCCGAGACGGTTGGTGAGGATCCCGTTCGGGACCGCCGCGGTGAGGAAGGCGTCCATCGTGCCCGGGTCGTTGATGGTCCAGTAGCCGGTGAAGAAGCCCTGCTCCTGGAGCGATTGCATCTCGCTCGTCATCGGGCCGAGCGTGTAGCGCGGCTTCCAGGCGACGCAGGGAATGCTGACCAAGGCGGAGGGGTCCTGCTCGACGAGGCAGTGCTGGTTCGGCGCCAGCTGCCCTGCCGCACGCGCCTGCTCGTAGGCGGTCACGAAGTCGGAGGAGGGCAGCGCGATGATGCCCCTCTCCCAGATCGGCGCGCTGCCGGGGAAGAGGCACCTCTGCCCCTCCCGCAACCCTCCCGGGGGCGGAGGGTCGCACGGCACGAGCCTCTTCTGGAGATCTCCCAGGATGGCGCTCACCGGCACGATGACGTCCGAGGTCTTGCTGTCGAGCCAGGTGGGCAGGTTCGTCCGCGTGTAGATGAACTCCAGCATGTCCGCGACCCGCGGGATGACCTCACCATTCCGGAGCCTGCAGATCGAGAGCAGCTCGACGTACGTGTAGTCCTCGACCCACCCGGTGCAGAAGATCCCCTCGACGGAGCCCGGGAAGAGCCCCTGGTGGAGGGAGACCGGCACCAGGTCCTTGGTGAGGCGGACGTCGAACTCGAGGTAGTCGGCGCCGAGCTGGGCGGCCAGGATGGCCCCCCCGGGGGTGTTCCCGGAGACCCCGCAGTTGTCGCTGCTCTTGCACCCCCCCTGGCGGGCGCCCACGAAGAAGGTCTTCCTCCCCTCGGCGTTGAGCCGGCTCTTGCGGGCTCGCAGCCAGCTCACCGTGACCGGCGAACCCGGGGCGTTCACGCCGTTTCCTGTGGCGCCGCTGAAGGCGGCGTGGATGGCGGGCGCCGGACGCGGATCCCCCGGCGGATCGCCGGGATCCCAGGCCGGCGCGTTGCACACGTAGTCGACGATCTCCGGGGGCGAGACGAAGAGCCGGACGAGCCCCGTCGACGTCGGGCCGGGATCCGATTCGTCGAGGTATCGCCAGTAGCCCTCGAGGACCAGGCGGGTGAGCGGCGTCTCTCCGGTGGTGTCCAGGAAGCAGCCCGGCTGCAGGACGGCAAAGGCGAAGTGGTCCCCGGCGAGGATGGAGACCGAGGCCTTCATGCCGTCCCCAGGATTCACGCCGCCCCACTGGCTGGAGTGGACGACCACGTTCGATCCGAAGCGGCTCGAGGTGTCGTAGACGCCGTCGAGCGCCTTCTGGAGCGACCACGGATTCGGCGGCGGGGTCGACCGGCCCACGAGCCCGCCGTCGGGGAACGTGGGCGGCTGCGCTCCTTGCCGCGACATGCAGCCCGCGGCGCCCAGGGCCAGGATGCCCACCGCGAGGACTCGAAGATCAGAATTCATAGCCAGCTAGGAGACCGAGGTACCAGAATCGCTGCGCATCGAAGGTATCGACCGAGCCGCCCGTCTCGACGTTGAACCAGATGGGATAGTTGGCCGCGGTGTTGAAGAGCGCGACGCCGTAGTAGATGACCCCCTCCTTCTTCGGAGAGTACTCCATCACCAGGGAGAGCCCGAATCCCGCGTAGGTCGCCGCTCCCTGGCTGAGGGTGAGCGTTCCGAGCTTCGTCGCCTGGTAGAGGGAGACGTAGGCCTCGTACTGGAGCGTCAGCCAGGAGTTCTTCGTCACCTGGATGCCGGCCTGCGCGCCCGGCAGGAGCAGGATGCCCCACCCCATGGCGTCGAACTCGGCCGTGGCGATGAACAGCTTGCCCAGCGTGCCAAGGAAGCCGCCCACATGGGTCATCACGCCCAGGCTGACGGGCCCGGCCTGGAACGACCACTGGCCGCCCACGGCGAGCTGGTTGAAGAGGACGATGGCCTGCAACCGTGCGTCCACGCTGAACCCGGCGCCGAGGCCGCGCATGTAGCTGGCCGTGAACATGGGGGCGATCTGCCAGAGCCCGCCGACGCTCCACCGGTCCTTGCCCGGGCCGGGCCCGTCGGGGAAGAAGGTCAGGCCGCGCTCGGGATAGGCCCAGGCGGGCGTTTCCCGGATGGGCCTCTCCGCCTGCTGGACCAGGATGACGGTGCTCTCCCGGGTGGCCTCGTCGGCCGCGCGGGCCAGCAGCGGGGCCATCGAGGCGAGGATCGCGACGAGGGTCACGATCCGGGTGCGCAGGCTCGGCTGGACGTCATTCACGATCGGGACCCCGCCGTCAGTTTCCCCAATGGTCCTCCGGGGAGCCACCGAAGTACTTGCGCGCGTCGAGCCTCAGGCGGAGGTAGACGAACCAGCTCGCCCCGAGCCCGGGGTACGGCGCGTTGTTCTGCTGGGGGAGCCAGGCCGTGGGCGCGAGTTGCACGCTGAAGCCCAGCTGCACCTGCGCCGCCAGCGCGAGCGTGGTGGCGAAGGCGCGCGGTGGCTGGTACTCGAAGACGGGAAAGTCGAGCTCCAGCTGCCTGAAGTCCACGAGCAGCGTCTGTCCGTCGGCGGGCGTGGCCACGAACTGGTTCGGGTCCCCCATCCCCCACAGCGTGAACCCGACCTCCCGCCCGGCCATGAACTGGAAGGTGCCGAGCGAGGTCGAGATGGGGCGCTGCAGCGTCCAGAGACCGCCGCCGGTGGCCCTGAAGACCACGTCCTGGGCCGCCTCCGGGGAGGCGAGCAAGAGCGTCGGGGCGAGCAGGATGAGGTCGAACGGGATGACGTAGTACGGCATGCGGATGACGAGCTTCAGTGCGGAGCGGGCCGGGACGCGGGGAAGCGACTGGTTGCTGCGAACCCCCCCCGGGCAGCCGGGGCAGGACACGTCGAGCTGCGCAGGGTCGGAGACGAAGGACGCCTGGGCCCAGAGCTGGCCGTCCATGTTCGTCGTGAGCACGCCCTGGAGCCCGAAACCGAAGCGGGCGCCGACCTCGAGCTCGCTGCGGAAGCGCCACCCCGCGCTGGTGTCGAATCCGCCCCAGGCCGGGCCAGCCCCGATTCCGGCGACGACGCCCCCGAAGAAGCCGATGTCCGCGCGGGCGCGCGGGGGGTAGATGTCGTCCCGGTCCCCGGACGGGATGGGCGACGCCTGGAGGGTGACCAGCGCGGCCGAGTACGCGACCGGGTCGGTGGCCATCGCCGGCAGGCTCTGCACCTTGCAGAAATCGAGGTCCTCGATCTCGCGCTCCGCCTTCGTGGGCGGTGCGGCGGAGACGGCGACCGTCCCGCTTGCGGCCCCGGCGAGCTGGGACAGGCTGCGGCCGACGACGGCGCCCGCGACGGCCTGGTCGTGGGCGGTCATGTGGGCGTCTCCGTGGCTCGCGAAGAGGTCTCCGTCCCAGGTCTTGGAGGCGAGCCCCTGGACACAGTAGAGGTCGTGGGTCCCCTTCTTCCAGGCGGCGTCGCCCCATGTCGCGGCGTAGTGGCCCGCGGAGAAGGAATCCTCCAGGAAGTGGAGGGCGATGCCCTCCGCGAGCAGCGCCCGCCGCGCCAGGTCGGGCCGGGCCGCCTCGGGGGCGCCGCGCCACTGCGCCGCGAGCCGCAGGGCAATGGAATGGTACTGCACGTAGATGGCGGTGGTGTTGATGACCGCGTCCGGGGCGAGGGCCCGCTTCGCGTACGTCTCCAGCGTCTCCGACGCCGCCACGGGCTCCCGGGGCTCGAGGAAGTGGGCGTTGTTGGAGGAGGCGCGGCTGAGGTACCTCGGATCGACGGACTGCATGGCGATGTGCGACTTGTTCCAGGCGTCGATCCGGGCGGCCTGGTTCGGCGCCTCGGCGAACATCCTCTTCGACCACTCGGCGACCCACGTCACGCGCAGGCCCCACTCCTCGGTCTCGGTCACCGCCCGCAGCTCCGCCGTGGAGCAGGAGTGGTCGCCTCCCATGGCCGGGTAGGACGGGAAGTCGAGGCAGATGCCGCTCCAGTCCCCGAAGGCGCTCCGTGGCGCGGCCCCGGGGTTCACCAGCGTGGGGCAGAGCTGCTGCCCGGCCTCCTTCTTCAGGCTGGCCCAGAGCGCCTCGAGCTCTGCCCGCTCGGCGGGCGGCAGCCCCTGGATGGCGGTCACCGCGATGTCCCGGTGCTCGCACCACATCCAGGCGCGGGCCGGGGCGGCCCAGAGCACCCCGGTGAGGGCCAGGAGCGATGCAACGCGACGGATCTCCCTCAAGCGAGCCCCCCCTGGTGGAGCGTGTTTCGTGAGCTTAGCAGACGCCGGTGATTCCCCTGCCGCCGCTTCGCGGCGATCTTACTAGAGGTGGGCCGGGAATATTTCCATCGCGTCATCCAAAAAAGGACACGTCATGCGCCGCCTCACGATGGCCGTCACCGTTCTTCTGCTCACCACCCCCGCGGTTTCGCGGGCGGCCGGCTTCTACCTGTACGAGCTCGGCACTCCGAGCGTGGGGCTCGCCTCTGCCGGATACACCACGCGCGCCGGCGACGCCGAGACGCTCTTCACGAACCCGGCCGGGATGTCCCTGCTCGAGAAGCACGAGCTCCTCGTGGGCGCCCAGTTGCTCTACGGAAACTTCACCTTCGCGCCCGGACCGGGGACGACCCCCTCGGGCGGCAACGGAGGGAACGCGGTGGGCGTCCTCCCCGGAGGCAGCCTCTTCTTCGTGGCCGCCGTCGCGCCCAAGGTCCGCGTCGGCCTCGGCGTCGCCCAGTACTTCGGCTCGGCCCTGGAGTACGACCCAGGCTGGGTGGGGCGCTACTACGGCCAGAAGGGGCTGCTCCTCGGGGTGAGCTTCCTTCCCACCGCCTCGTACAAGATCAACGACTGGATCTCGGTGGGCGGGGGACTGAATCTCATGTGGGGCATCAAGCGTGCCACCATCGCGGTGAACAACGTCCTGCCCGGCCTCGCGGATGGACAGGTGGAGACCAGCGCCGACACCTTCGGCGTCGGGGGCAACCTCGGAATCCTCGTCGAGCCGGTGAAGGGAACGCGCGTGGGGTTCACCTGGCTCTCGCAGGTCCACCTGCCCTTCTCCTCGACGCCCTCCTTCACGGGTCTCGGGCCGGTCCTCGAGCTGGCCCTGGGCCAGACGGGTCTGCTCGGCGCGAAGATCGACCTGGGCATGACGCTCCCGAACCGGCTCATGCTGGGAGTGCGCCAGGAGATCGGGCCCGAGTGGGTGGTGATGGCGGACCTCGGATGGGAGAGCTGGTCCCAGTACGGCGAGGTGGAGGTGAGCGTCAACACCCCGAACCCGACCAGCCTGACCACCGCGATTCCCTACAAGGACACCTGGCACGTCGCGGCGGGGGCCCAGTGGAAGGCCATTCCCCAGTGGACCTTCTCCGGTGGGTTCGCCTTCGACAGCTCGATCATGAACGACGCCGACCGCACCGTGTTCACCCCCGTCGGCGCCGCATGGCGGTTCTCCCTGGGCGCGCAGTGGCAGACCTCGGACGCCGTGCAGCTCGGGCTCGCCAACACCTTCATCGTGGGTGGAAACCTGCCGCTCTCCCAGAACCGCGGCCTTCTCCCCGGGACGCTCCAGGGGCAGTACTCCGGCACCGTCATGAACATCCTCGCCTTCAACGTCCGCTGGCTCATCTGAGCTGATGCCGATCCTGGAGTGGCTGCCGGCGTACCGGCGCGCCTGGCTTCCCGGCGACCTCGTCGCGGGCGCCGCCGTCTGGGCCGTTCTCGTCCCGCTGGCGCTCGCGTACTCGGGCATTCTCGGCGTCGACCCCGTGGTCGGCCTCTACACCCTCCCGTTTCCGCTCCTCGCCTATGCGGTCTTCGGTGGCTCGCGGCTCTTCGTGGTGGGACCCGACGCGGCCGTGGTCGTGCTCTCCGCAGCGACCGTGGCCGGTGTGGCGGTGGACGGAGATCGCTTCTCGTTGATCCTCGCGCTCACGCTCCTGATCGGGGTGCTGTACGTCGCGCTCTTCCTGCTCAAGGTCGGATGGATCGCGGACCTGATCCCCGATCCCGTCCTGAAGGGGTTCATCGAGGGGGCGATCTGGGTGACCGTTCTCAAGCAACTCCCGGCCCTGCTGGGGATCGACGTCGGCCTGTCGCCGTCCGTGGGGTTTCCCGCGAGGCTGGCCGCCACCGCGCGGGCCATTCCGGAGGCCCACCGGGCCACGATGCTCCTGGCGGTGGCCAGCGTGGCCGCGCTCTTGCTCCTCCGGAGGTTCGCACGGAGGCTCCCCGGCCCGCTCGTCGTGCTCGCGTCGTCGATCGTCCTCGTCCGGGTCCTCGGCCTGGACCGGATCGGGGTCGCCGTCGTGGACGTGTCCGGTTCGGGAACCTCGAGCTTCGGAATGACCTCCTTCCCACGGCTCGACCATCTCGTGGACCTCCTTCCCGGCGCGCTCGCGATCGTGGTCCTCGGTTACACCAAGAGCCTGGGGGCGCTGAAGCGGGCCCACGCCGCCGAGCCGGGCAGCGAGCCGATCGACCCGGATCGGGAACTGCTGTCGATCGGCGTGGCGAATGTCGCGGCCGGCCTGAGCGGGGGCTATCCGGTCGCGGGCTCCCTTTCGGCCACCGCGGTACGGGTCGACACGGGAGGCACCACGCAGGTGGGCAACCTCTTCGCCGCTCTGCTCGGCGTCCTGACGATCCTCTTCCTGCTTCCCGCCCTCGCGCACGTCGCGCTCGCCACGCTCGCCGCCATCGTGGTCGTGGCCCTCGCCGGGATGTCCGACCCCGGCTACTTCCGGAGGCTCTGGAGCGTTCGCCGCTGGGAGTTTGCGGTCGGCGTCGCCGCGCTTGCCGGGGTCCTGGCGTTCGACATCATACCCGGAGTCATGATCGGCCTCGCCCTGGCGCTCTTCAAGCTCGCCCACGACATCCACGGCCCGGCCGTTGCCGTGGTCGGGCGCACGCCGTCGGGCGCGTTCGTCGACGTGGACCAGCATTCGGGCGCCGTGGAGGTTCCGGGGATGCTGATCCTCCGCCAGTACGCTCCGCTGGTGTTCCTCAACGCGAGGGTGCTGTCGAACGAGATGAAGCGGCTCGCCCTCGGGCGCGAGGGGCTCCGGGTCGTGGTCCTGGACGCGACGGCATCGTCCGGGATCGACAGCACCGCCGCCGAGGCCTTTCGTGCCGCGCGGGACGAGCTTGCCGGTGCGGGAATCGAGCTCTGGGTCGTGAACGTGCGGGAGGAGGGCTGGAAGGTGGTGGTGGCAGCCCTGGACGCAGCGGGCGCCACGATTCCGCCTACGTTCGAGTCGCTGGCCGAGGCGCTGTCCCGCTTCGAACTTCCTGGTGAACGTGTGGCGCGGGGCCGAGCATCTCCGTGAGGGGTGAGCTGGCCCGGTAGGCCGCGAACCGCTCGGAGCAGCGGCTCGACTCCATGCACGGCACCGGGCTCTCACCGGTCTTCGAGGGGTCGAGGCGGTAGATGGATTTCCCCTTCTTGATCGTCTCCATGACCTTGATGTCGGCGAGCTTGCCGACCTCGATGGAGCCCTTGCTCTTCTCCTCGAAGTGCTGGTACGCGGCCCACAGCGTCATGGCCTTGAGCGCCACGATCGGCTCGACGCGATGTTCGGGGCTCAGCACCTGGCCCGAGCGCGTCGTGCGGTTGACCGTCGCGGACAGCACCCGCATCGTGTCGGGGAACGCCACCGGCGCATCGTGGTGCGACGTGAAGATCATGCCGTTCTTCGTCATCCAGCCGGTGGGCGAGATGTTGGCGGCGCGCTCCGGCCCGAGCACCGTGTCGACGTACCAGTCGCCCCAGTAGAAGGTGTGCATGGGGAAGAGCGCGGGGAAGATCCCCAGCGCCTTCAACCTCGGCACCTGATCCTCGCGCAGCGTCTGGCCGTGGATCATCACCGTCCGCCGATCCCGGCCTGGGTACCGGGCGGATGCGGCGGTGACCGCAAGGAGGAGCTGGTCGATGGCGGCGTCGCCGTTGGTGTGCACCAGGATCTGCCAGCCGTTCTGGTACGCCCGGCTGATGGCCGCGATCGCCTGCTCGTCCCGGAGGGCCGGGTATCCCGCGAAGGTCGCTGGCTGGCCCTCTGGCGGGGTCAGGTAAGGCTGCGACAGCCACGCGGTCCGAAGTAGATCGTGTCCGCGTCGGCCGCCAGCGCTGGCGAAGCCAGGAACAGGAGGACGGCCACCACACCAGACCGCGTCGAAGTCGACCTCATGTTGCGTTCCCCCATCGAGCTGGCGCAGCGACGTGCGGGACCGAACCGATGCACTCGAGCGTCGCTTCCGTCGCACCTCGTGCGCCCCGTCCGGAACGTGGTCTACGTGGGTCGTCGCCGTCGTGGCGCTGGCGTACCAACTCCTCTGGCTGGTGCGGATGAAACTGTTCGCTTGCTGATGCTCCGGGGCTGACGCCCTCGATAGGGCGCAGGCACCATCTTGCGGGAATGCCCGGCTGCCTCTTGCTATTGAGCACCCGCCGTGAAAATATGCCGCGTCTTCGTCGCTAGATGGCAAGAATGCCTCCAGTCGGATCACGAAAGGCGGTCTGACTCCCCTGCCCGGCCTTCTCATGAGCGCGTTGATCTGCACGGCGGCACTGTCCAGCACGCCGCCTGGATCGCAGACGCCGTCGATCGAGGAGCTGGAAAGGAAGATCGACGCGCTGCAGCGACGTCTCGACGAAGTGGAGGGCAAGAAGGCCAAGGAAGCCGCTCCGGCTACCACCCTCGATGAGGTGCCGAAGGAGCCCGAACCGAGGCCATTGCCGGTCGTTGCGGCCTATGCCGCTCCGATCGAGGGCCTGCTTCCTCCCGAGCCGATGGGCGCACAATATGAAGATGCGCTACGTTCGGACCTGCCGGGACTGTCCTTGCGAATTCCGGGAACGGCAACCGAAGTGAGGGTATACGGGTTCGCGAAAGTCTCCGGCTATGTCGATTTCGACGGGCGCAATCAGACCAATACCCCGTCCGTGCAGACGATTCCGCTGGTGAACAGCCCCGCCGACCAGCAAGGCGGCGATTTCGGCATGACCGCAAGGTTCAGCCGCATCGGCCTCGATACGAGAACCGCGACCGTACTGGGTACGCTCGAAACGCGCATCGAAGGCGACTTTGGTGGTGGACCCGCGGCTTCCAGCAACCTGGTGTTTCGGCTTCGGCAAGCCTGGGGCCAACTCGGCACCGGCAGCTTCCGTGTCCTCGTTGGCCAGGCGAACAGCCTATGGAACGAAGGCATGTTCGAAACGCTGATCGATTCGACCAATCTCAATCAATCCTTCGTGCGGCAAGCCCAGGTGCGTTTGACGGCGCGGCTGGCTCGCGGATGGACCGGACAGTTCTCGATCGAAGCGTCGGACACGCAATTCACTTCGGTCGCGGGAATCTTCAGCCCCGGCAGCAACTTCAATGGCGAGGCCAGCCCGGCTTTTGATTCGATCCCCGACTTTCTCGGCCGCCTGACCTATCGGGAAGACGGCTTCGAATTCGATGCGCGAGCCTTGTTGCGGGAACTGACCATACGCACCGCCGGCACGGCTGCCGCGCCGCCGGTCGTGAAGCAAGGCACACTCGGCTGGGGCATTGCGTCCCACGCACGCGTTCCGATGCGATGGCTGTCCGAATCTCTTGGCGGCGATCAGCTCGTCGGGATGGCCTACTATGGAGAGGGCATCGGTCGCTATTTCGCGGGCAATTCCTCGGGTCAGGATCTGATCTCCAATCTCGGTCTGCCCTCTTCC
>Ga0315275_10000496_pt1 | contig 32553 bp, 28 predicted proteins | sample YL17G03_0_MG_FD_205557 | JGI IMG/M metagenome (GOLD analysis project Ga0315275, IMG submission 205557) | Sediment microbial communities from Yellowstone Lake, YNP, Wyoming, USA - YL17G03_0 | ecosystem: Environmental > Aquatic > Freshwater > Lake > Sediment | place: USA: Wyoming | collected...
AGGTTGTAGAACGCCACGCCGCCCGCCGCCGCACTCCCGTAACGAGCGACCAGGTGTCGAACCCAGGCGGCCACGAAATCGGGGCCGATGGCGACGCTGGTGTCGGCGGGGTCGTTGCCCGTGACGTCCGTGCCGCCGGTGTGAACCCCGTTGCCGCAGTCGGCGTCCCACGGATCTGTCGACTGCTGGGCGCCGTACTTGGAGACCCTGAAGCCGCAGTCGTACGGGTGGCTCTCGAGGCGACGGTTGGCGGTCCAGCCGACCAGGGGCACGGTCATGAGGGTGCGGGTCCCGGTGCGCCGGTCCTGGTCGACAAAGCGGTCGGCCGCCGAGCCGTTCGGCAGCGAGCCGGGGTTGGCGTTATCCTCGCGGATGTTCTCGAAGTACCAGTCGCTCCCCGTATTGTGGGTGTCGGTCTGCCAGTTGTAGCGGGTGGTCGAGTTGCCGCCCCAGCGCCGCACCGGCAAGCGCAGCTCGAGGGCCAGGGCTTCGTCGGTGTAGTTCATCCCGTAAATCTCGGGGCTGATCGGGTGGCGTCCCGCCGCGGCATCTATTCGCAGCGTGGGTCCCCTGCCGGTGCCCGGTATCGGCGTGGCGGTTGGAGGGGTACCGCCCGAGATCAGGGCGATGTCGTCGAGGTAGAACGCCGCCTGGGCGCCGCCGGTCGTGTCCTGCCAGACGATCCCGCTGACGGTGGCCGGGCCGCCGAACGCCGTCAGGGGGATCTCGACCTTTTGCCACGATCCGGCGGCGGCCGTCACGTCGTAGCCACCACTCGAATCGCTCGGCGTCCGGTAGATCATGACCCGTAGCCTCTGCCCTCCGGCGGCGCCCCCGTGGATCCAGAAGCGCAGTGTCTGGAACGAGGTCCCGTCCAGGCTCGGCTCGACGTGCAGGTACAACCCGCCCCAGGCGGCCTGGTAGGTGACGGCCATGGACGCCGCCCCCGCGTGCACGGGTGAAGCGTTGGAGAAGGTGACAGCCGTGCTCCACGACCAGTTCGCCCACCCGCTGCCCAGCGCGTCGGAGTAGATCGGGGTGTCGGCTGCGGCCGGGGTACCGACGCTCGAAGCCAATGCCAGCGCGGCGCCGTACAGGACCGAGGCGAGGCGGCGTGAGAGGGGGACGTTCATCGGACTCCTCTGTCTGTACATCCACGCTAGATCGCCCGGCCCCGCGCACCGGTGAGTGGGATCACAGCGGTACCACCCGGCCGCACCGATTCCCCCGTTGCCGGTGAGGCTCGTCCTCGTGCGCGAGCGCCCCGGGCGGACCGGCCGGCGGGCTACAATCCCGGCGTGGCACAACACATAGGCATCGCCGGCGGGGGGATCTCGGGGCTCGCCACGGCCGTGCTCCTGGCCAGGGAAGGTTTTGCGGTCGAGGTGTGGGACCGCCACCGCGGCGGGGGCGGCCGCTTCGCGGGCGGGTGGCAGGTGCTCGAGAACGGGACGGGCGAGCTGGACGCGCTCGACGAGCTCCGCGAGCTGGGCCTCGCGCCTGACTTCGCGGCGATCCCCGCGACTACGGCGCTGTTCCTGGACGGCCTCGGCCGCCGTCACGAGGTCAGCAGTGGGACCCCCTTCGCGTACTTCGTGCGGCGCGGAGGCGGCGAGGGGAGCCTCGACGCATGGCTCCGGCGGCTCGCCGCAGGCGCGGGCGTGGTCCTGCGCGAGGGTGCGGCTGCACCCGGGGACAGCGAGGTGGTCGCCACCGGCCCGCATCAAGCGGACGGGGTGGCGCGCGAGCTGGTTTTTGCCTCGGACCTGCCCGACACCGTCGCGGTGCTCTTCGACCCGACGGTCACACCGACCGGCTACGCGTACCTCTTCTGCATCGGCGGGCACGCCACCTTCGGGGTCGCCCAGGTTCGCAGGGTCGGGCGGTTGAGGGAGGCGCAGAAGGAGGCGTGGCGCCGGTTTCGCGAGGCGCTCGGTGAGTTCGCGGTGCGCGGGGAGCACGATGGCGGGCAGTTCATGAACTTCTGCCTGCCCCGCCATCTGCGGGGGAGCGACGGGCGCTGGTACGTGGGCGAGGCCGCCGGTGTGCAGGACTTCCTGTACGGCCTCGGCAACCGGCTCGCCCTGCGCAGCGCCGGCCTGGTGGCGGCAGGCATCGCCGGGCGCTGGGACCAGGCGCGCTTCGAACGAACGATCTGGCGGCCGATGAGGGCCACGGTCGCGCTGCGCTTCGCCTACGAGCGGCTGGGGCGGCGCGGCTTTGCCGGGTTCTGCCGGCTCGCGAGCCGCGGGGACTTCCGGGGCCTGCTGCTCCGGCTGCAACGCCCCGGACCGCTCAAGGACGTCGTCGCCAGGGTCGTGATGGCGGCGTGGCGCGAGCGGGGCGGCTGCCGCCACGCCCCGGTTTGCTCGTGGTGCCGGCGGAGGGAACGTTGAACGCCAGCCGGGCCGTGGTGCGCCGCCTCGCCCACCGTCGGGGCGCCAACTTCTCCCTGGGCTTCCGCTTGCTCCCCGCGGAGAAGCGGCGCGCCGTCTACGCGGCGTACGCGGCGTGCCGGATCGCCGACGACATCGTGGACGAGGCCGACCCGGGAGCGGGCCGCGAAGAGATCCGCCGCCGTCTGGACGAGTGGAGCGAGGAGGTGGAGCGAACCTACCGCGGGAGCCCGGGCACGCCGGCCACGCGGGCGCTCGCCGAGGTGCTCGCCCGCTACCCGATCCCCAAGCACGCGCTGCTCGGCCTGGTGGACGGGTGCCGCATGGACCTGGAGCGCGGCCGGTACGCCACCTTCTCCGAGCTCGAACGCTACTGCGAGCTGGTGGCGGTCACGATCTCGGAGATCTCTCTCGCGATCTTCGGCATGCTCGACGCACGCGCTCGCGATCACGGGCGGCAGCTGGCGATCGCGCTGCAGCTCACCAACGTCTGCCGCGACGTCGGTGAGGACGTGCGACGCGACCGCATCTACCTGCCCCTCGACGAGCTGGTGCGGTTCGGCGTGACCGAGAGCGAGCTCGTCGCCGGCAACGTGGACACGGAGGGCTATGCCGCGCTGATGGCGTTTCAGTGCGAGCGTGCGCGCACTCACTTCCGCGAGGCGAACCCGCTGCCCGCCCTCCTCGAGGCCGACGCGCGCCCCGCCGTGCGCGTCATGGGTGGGGTCTATCGGCGCGTCCTGGACAGGGTGCAGCGCGACCCTCGAGGGGCCTTTCACGCCAGGGTCGAGCTCCCGCTGTGGCAGCGCTTCACGGCAATCGCGGCGGGGCTCCTCGGCCGCCCCTTCGTGTGAGAAAGGCCTGAAGGCGTGCCGCCGCCCGGCCGCCTAAGCTTGATGGCCTGAGCAGGCCTTCAAGCCTTCAAGCCTTCACGCCTGCCGCTCCTACGGGTTGGCGCCCTGGATGATCCAGTTCTGGATGGCCTCGAGCTCGGCCTGGTGGAGCTTCTTGGCGCCGAACAGCGTACGCGGCATGCCCTTGCCCTGGGTCGCGGCATGGGCCACCTTTAACCAGAGGTAAGAGGCGGCCGGGTCCCCGGCCTTGACCAGGACCATCTCCGGAACCTCCTGGCTCTTCACGTCGAGGAGGCGCTCGAACCCCTTGCCCTGGGAGAGGTCGAGCCCCTTCTTCGGGCTGTCGCCCCCGTGGCAGTCGGCGCACGCCTTGAGGATGATCGGCTCCACGTCGGCGGCATATGAGAGCGGCGCCTCGGCACGTGCGACCACGGCCAGCACGCCGACGAACAGGAGCACGACGAGGGTCAGTTCCTTTCGCTTCATACGGCCTCCCTGCTCTGCCGGCAATTCTAGCAGTGCCGCGCTGCCAGGAATTCCGGGGTGCAGTCCCACGACTCCTCTCACCTGCCAGCCAGGATTCTGGATGAGCAGTAAACTGGCCGCGTGAAGATCATCACGACCCACCTGGGGGCGGACTTCGACGCGCTCGGCGCCGCTGCCGGGGCCCTGCTGCTGACCCCGGGGGCGAGGGTCGTCTTTCCGGGTTCGCAGGAGGTCGCGGTGCGGCGCTTCCTGGCTGCCGAGCACGTCGAGCTGCCCGAGGTCCGGGTGCGCGAGCTGCGCCGGGCGCGCATCACCGAGGCGACCGTCGTGGACTGCTCCTCGTGGCGCCGGCTGGGCGAGGTGGGCGAGCTGATCGCCAAGGCAGGCTGCCCCGTGCGGGTCGTGGACCACCATCCGGAGGGCGCCGACACCATCGCGGCGGGCGAGCTGGTGACGGCGCCGGTCGCCGCGACCTGCACGGTGATGGTAGGGGAGCTCCAGCGTCGCGAGATCGTGCCCGATCCGGTCACCGCGACGCTGATGCTTCTGGGGATCTACGAGGACACCGGCGGGCTGACGTACCTCGACACCACACCCACCGACGTCGCAGCGGCTGGGTGGCTGCTGCAGGCAGGGGCGCGCCTCGAGTGGGTGCGCCGGTACGTGCTTCGCCCGCTGGAGCCCGAGCAACTCGAGCTCCTGAACCAGTTCGTCGAGGGTGCGGTGGAGCACCAGGTGGGTGGGGTACGGGTGGTTATGACCATCGCCCGCCCAAGCGAGCAGGTGGAAGAGGCGGCCTACGTCATCCACCGCTACGCGGAGATCTTCGACCTCCCGGTTGTTGTGGCGCTCCTCGAGGTCCCTCCGCAACTGATAGTGATCGCGCGCTCAACCTTTCCCGGCGTGGATGCTGGCAAGCTCCTCGCTCCCCTCGGCGGCGGCGGGCACGCCACGGCCGCTGCCGCCCGCCTGCGCGGGAGAAGCGCGGTGGAGGTCGCGGAACAACTGCTGGGCGAGATCTCGGCCATGGTCGGGGCACACTGGACCGCGGCGAGCATCGCCACGCCGCACCTGCACACGTGTCCCCACGACGTCACCGTGATGGAGGCCAAGGAGCGCCTGGTCCGTCTGCGCATCAACGCGATGCCAGTGGATGAGGGAGGCAAGCTGACCGGCGTCGTGACCCGCCAGATCTTGGACGCCGCACTGGCCGGCGGGCTCGGGGACAGGCCCGTGACCACCGTGATGCGGCCGGGCGTGCCGGAGGTGCGGGCGGACGCGCCCGTTGAAGAGGTGCAGCGCCTGTTCATGGAAGGGCACGAGCGTTTCGTGCTCGTGTCGCTGGCCAGCGGGTGGGGGATCATCACGCGGATGGACCTCCTCCGCCTTCTCTACGACCGTCAGCTGGCCGAGGGCGCCAGGGTGGACCGCAGGGTGGCCGGGGCGCGGCTGGTGGTGCACGACGTCGGGCGGAGCCTCCGGCGCGCTCTGCCGCCCCAGCTCCTCGAGGTCCTGGCCGCAGCCGGCGAGCTCGCCCACGCCGCGGGTGGGCGAGCCTACCTGGTGGGCGGTGCGGTGCGGGACGTGCTGCTGGGCCGCTCCGTCGAGGACGTGGACGTGGTGGTCGAGGGCAACGGGGTCGAGCTCGCCGAGCGGCTGGTCGCCCGCTTCGGAGGGCGCTCGCACCCGCACGAGGCTTTCATGACCGCGGTGGTGCACCTCGGCGGCGACGTGCGGCTCGACGTGGCAACCGCGCGCACCGAGTTCTACCGTTCGCCCGCGGCGCTGCCCGAGGTCGAGACCTCCGCGATGCGCCAGGACCTCTACCGGCGCGATTTCACGATCAACGCGATGGCGATCACCCTGACCCCCGGACGGTTCGGCGACCTGCTCGACTTCTTCGGGGGCCAGCGTGACCTCGAGCGCCGACAGATCCGCGTGCTGCACTCCCTCTCGTTCCTGGACGACCCGACCCGTGCGATCCGCGCCGTGCGCTTCGCCACCAGGCTCGATTTCGAGATTGCTGCCGAGACCCGGCAGCTCATCCGGGTTGCGGTGCAGGAGGGGGTGTTCTCGCGCCTGTCAGGGGAAAGGCTGCGGGACGAGCTGGCCGAGCTTGTCGACGAGGGACACCCGGTCGAGGCGCTGGCCGAACTCGAGCACCTGGGCGTCTTCCCGGCGGTGTTCCCGGGTGTCGTGTGGAGCGTTGCGCTGCGCCGCTTCCTGCATGAGGTCGAGTCGGTGCTGGCGTGGTCGGTGCTGGAGGAGGTGTACACGGGGCCGCGCTGCTTCGCGTTCATCGTCGCCCTCGCGACCCGCGCCGGCGAGGGGGGTGGGCGGAGCCTGGCGCAGCGTCTGGCCCTCTCCGGGCGGATGGCCTCCACGGTCGCGGGGGCGCGCGGCCGCATGGAGCAACTCCTCGCAGTCCTGTGCCAGAAGAACGTGTCGCCCAGTGACGTCGTGGCAGCGGTCGAACGCAGCGAGCGGGCGCTCGTGACGGTCACGATGGCAGCCTCCGGCAGTCAGGAGCGCCGCACCCTGCGGCAGGCGCTCACGGTGTGGATGCGGGCGCCCGCTCCAGTCAGCGGTGCACAGCTGCGCGCGGCCGGGGTCAAGCCGGGTCCGGCGATCGGGGGCGCCGTGCGCCAGGCCCGCGCGGCGGTGCTGGACGGCAAGGTCGAGAGGGGGCAGGCTCTGGAGTACGCGCTGGCCGTCGCGCGCGAGCTCGGGGGTGAGGCGTGATAGCGGCGGTCGTGCTCGTCGCGGCGGCTGCGGCCACCGAACCGAGCTACATCGTGGAGCGGGTCGTTACCGTGGCCGGGGAGGTACGCAGAACCTCGGTCTTTCGCAACGGCGTCGCCGTGGTCGTACGCGAGAAGCCGGGCGAGGACAAGCGAGTCTTGCGCCAGCCGCTCACCGAGGTCGAGCTGCAGGTGCTCACGCAGATCGTGGACGAGAGCTACCCGGACCTCGCGAGGTTCGGCAGCGCCGGCCAGTCCCCCGTCGAGGGCCGGGTCGAGCTCAGGCTCGCGCCTCCCGGCCGGGAGCTTCTCGTCGTGCGTTTCCCCCTCACGGGCCTGCCGGCCACGGGTGCGGCCCGCATCGGGCAGAGCCTCGACGGGCTGGAGTTGCGGATGACCAGTCCCGGGGGCATCCGCGAGGACCTGCGTGACTGGCAGCCCGCCGTTGGACAGTGGCTCGAGCTGGAGGACGGGCGCACCGGGCAGGTCATCGAGGTGCTGCCCAACGGCAGCGGCTTCCTTGTGCGTGTCCAGATCGGCACTGGCCCGGCCTCGATCTTCGTCAGCGACGAAGAGCTGCGCCGCATCGCGGTGCGCCGGATCAAGAAGTGAGGATCACCGGCGGGAGCTGGGCGTCGCGCCGTGTCGCGGGACCGGGAAGTGGTGGCCCGCTTCGACCCACTCCGGATGCGCTGCGCGAGCAGGCGTTCGCGTTGCTCGGCCCGCGCCTGCCGGGCGCGGCTTTCCTGGACCTCTTCGCGGGCACCGGGGTCAACTCGCTGGAGGCGCTCTCACGTGGGGCTGCGAGGGCCGTGCTCGTGGAGCGGGCACCGGCGGCGGTCGCGCTGATCCGTCGCAACTTCGCGGCCCTCGCGGTGCCGCAGGAGCGATGGGAGCTGGTCGCCCGGGAGGCACGGCGCGCGCTTCCGGCGCTCGCCGAGCAAAGGGTCGCCTGCGCCTTCGCCTGGTGCGACCCGCCGTTCGCCTCGTGGGAAGAAGGTCCGGCCGCGCTGTCGCTCGCGCTGAAGCTGGGCGTCCTGTCGCCGGGCGCCGAGGTGGTGCTCGAAGCTCCCCCGAAGAGCGAGGTCGCGCTGCCGGGCCTCTCGATCGTGCGCGAGCTGCGCGGCGCGTTCCTCCTCCGCGTCGCCGAGCAGTAGTCGATCCTGGCAGAGAAACCAGCTTGCCGCGGCTATACTTGAGGAGTGCTCAACTTCGACCTGCCGAAGTTTCTCGGCGTCATTCTCTCGGAGGCTCCGCGCGCGGGCGACGTGCTCCTCGCGGTCGGGGTCCCACCGCAGGTGCAGGTGGACGGATCGCCTCGGTGAGCTGGTTGGTGCGGCGGTGGCGAGCAAGCGGACCCTGGTGGCGCCGCTCGATCCGCTGGCGGCGGCAAAGCTCGGTGGCTGAGCTCGCGGTCGGGAAAGGGCCCGAGCGTTACGGAGTCGGCTCGGGCCCGTAGACACTTCTGGGAGGGGTCGGTCGTGCAGATCGTGGACGTGGTCAACCGGCTCGATGGCCTCAAGCGCTCCGTGGCACGGGTGATCCGCGGGAAAGACGAGGCGATCAACTGGATCATCGCGGCGCTGCTGGCACGCGGCCACGTGCTGATCGAGGACATCCCTGGCGTCGGGAAGACAACACTGGCGCAGGCGCTCTCGCGGTCGCTGAACCTCGTCTTCTCGCGGATTCAGTTCACCTCGGACACGCTGCCCTCCGACGTGATCGGCGTGTCGCTCTGGCGGGCCGAGCGCGGAGAGTTCGAGTTCCTTCCCGGGCCGGTCTTCACCAACGTTCTCCTCGCCGACGAGATCAACCGGGCGACCCCGAAAACCCAGGCCGCACTCCTGGAGGCGATGAACGAGCGCACCGTGACGGTCGAGAAGACGCGCTACCGCCTGCGGGAGCCGTTCCTGGTGGTGGCTACCCAGAACCCGGTAGAGTACCTCGGCACCTACCCGCTCCCGGAGTCGCAGCTCGACCGTTTCCTTATGCGCATCTCGCTCGGGTACCCGGCCCCGGAGGAGGAGCTGGCCCTGCTCCGCCGCGGCGGCGTCGAGGGAGAGCTGGAAGCCGTGCAGCCAGTCCTGGAGGGCGCCGAGCTCGTGCAGCTGCAGGCGCGCGTACGCGAGGTGCGGGTTGCCCCGGCGCTGCTTTCCTACCTGCTCGAGCTCGTGCACCGCAGCAGGAACCACGCCCAGCTGGCGCTCGGCGTCTCCACCCGCGGGGCGCTGGCGCTGCACCGCGCCAGCCAGGCGCTCGCCATGCTGGAGGGGCGCGACTACGTGATCCCGGACGACATCCAGCGGCTCGCCGTCCCGGTCATGGCCCACCGCGTGGTGCTGGCCGGCGGGGAGGTGGGCGAGGGGTGGAGCCGCAGCGAGGCCGAGCGCGCCGTGATTCGCGGGATTGTGGACTCCACCGCCGTCCCGCTGTGAGGCAGGCTCGAGGCCCGAGGCGTGAGGAGCCAGCGGTGAAGATCATCGGCGACGCATCCGTGGCTTTCGAGCGTCGGTTCCCGGGGTTCACCCTCAAGCCCACGGTGGCGTTCTGGGTGTTTCTCGTGACGGTGCCGCTGCTCGGGATGGCCGCCCTCAACACCGGCAACAACGCGCTCTACCTTCTGCTTGCGCTCACCCTGGGGGCGTTCGTGGCCTCGGGGGTGTTCTCGCGCCACACTCTCAGCCGCCTGAGAGTGCGCCTCGTCGCGCCCGGCGAGGCGTTCGCCGGGGCGGCGGCGGGCGTGCAGCTCGAGGTGAGCAACCGCTCGCGCTTCCTCCCCGCCGCCCTGGTGGTCTGCCGCCTGCTCGGTTTGCCCGGGCGCGCCGTGATCGCCCGAGTGCCGCCGGGGGGCATGGCCCTCGTGTCCCTGCCCACTGTGTTCCCCCGGCGCGGCCGGCACGGGCTCCCCGCAGTCCAGGTGGAGGTGCGCCTACCGCTCGGTTTCTTCGTCAAGTCGGTGCGCTGGCCGCAGGCCGGGGAGGTGCTGGTCTACCCGCGGCGGGTAAGGGTCGGCGTGGTGCGCTGGGCAGGCCTGGCGCACCGCGACGAGGCGACCGCGCCCGGCCGCGGGCGGCGTGGCGGGGAGGTGGAGCAGCTGAGACAGTTCCGCCCCGGTGACGACCGTCGCGACATCCACTGGAAGCAGACCGCCAGGCAGCAGCGCCTCATCGTGATGGAGCGCCGCGAGCGGTCGCTACCCTCGCACTACCTCGCCCTCGACCACCAGCTGCCGCGCCGTGACGACGAGACGTTGCTGCAGCGCTTCGAGGACCTGGTGAGCGAGGTGGCGTCCTCGGCGTTGGAGCAGCTTCACCGCGGCGAGCCCGTGGGCCTGATCATCGGCGGGACGGTGACGCCCCCGGGCTCGGGAAGCGTGCACGTCCGGCGGCTCCTCGAGCAGCTCGCCCTCGTGCAGGCCGTGGGCCCCGGGGAGGACCCGCTGCCGGCGCTGCTCTCGGGTGAGCCGGTCTACCGGCTGGTCGAGGCGCCATGAGCGCGGTGCTGGAGAGACAGCGGTGGCTCGCGGCGCTGGCGCTGGCGGTCGCTGTTCCGCTGCCGCTCACCGGCGTCGTGAGCTGGCCCTTCCTGCTGCCCTTCCTGGCGGTGGCGCTGTGGGTGGTGAGCAGCCGCCGCCCGCTCGCGCCCCCGCCGGCGTGGCTGGAAAACGTGCTGGCGCCGTTGATTCTGGTGGCGGTGGTGGCGGCCGGCGGCGTGCAGTACGGCATCCTTCGCCCCGTCTCACAGCTCGCGGTGCTGGTCGCGGCGGTGCGGCTGCCCGGGTGCGGGCAACGTTCCCGGACCCTGAGTACGGGCGGCATCCTCGCTCTGGTCGGCGTCGCCGGCATCGCCTCCTCCACGCACCCCTCGCTGGCGCTCTACCTGCTCGCGCTCCTGACATTCGTGCTCCTCGCGGTCGGCAGGCTCACAGGGGTCGCGCTTACCGAGGGCGCGACGGCCGGCGGACGCGTCACGGTCTGGCCGCCGGCGCGGCTGGTCATGGGGTCGGTGGTGGTGGCGGTGCTGGTGGCGGCGCCCCTGTTTGCGCTGCTGCCCCGGCTGCGCTCGCCCTTCGCAGCCGCCCCGTTCGGCGCGCGCTCCGTCACCGGATTCCGCGAGGCGGTGATGCTGCACGGCATCGGCGACGTGAAGGAGTCGCGCAGGCTCGTCATGCGGGTCGTCTTCCCGGGAGTCGAGCCCGGCCGGGTGAGCCCCGACTGGCTCCGCCTGGTCGGAGCGACGGTGAAACACTACCGGGCGGGGGGCTGGGTCGAGGGCCGCCTCAAGAGTCAGCGCCTCGCGGGTCACCCGGAGCACCCGGTCGCGCTGGTCGAGGGTGCCGCGGCGGAAGGCCTGCGGCGCGCGGAGATCGTGCTGGAGAAGGAGACAGGCGTGCTCTTCGTGCCGGGCGGGACCGTGTCCCTCACCGTGCACTCGGCCGTCGCCGTGACGCGAGAGCAGTCGGGCGTGCTGCGTATCCCGCGCGGAACGGAGCTGCCGCTGCCCTACGGCGTGGAGTTCGACCCCGTGCGCGTCGAGCAGCCTCCGCCGGACGAGGTGGACCTGGAGCTGCCGCCGGGCAGCGACAACCTACGTGCGCTGGCCAGGCAGGTCACGGGGCGGACGACCAACTCGCTCGCGGCCGCACTGGCGATCGAACAGCACCTGCAGCGCAGCTACCGGTACACGCTGCGCACGCACGCCCCGGTGCGCGAGGACCCGGTGCAGTGGTTCCTGTTCCGCTCGCGCGAGGGGCACTGCGAGTTCTTTGCCTCCAGCATGGTGCTGCTCTTGCGCACTCTGGGCATCCCAGCCCGGCTGCAGGCGGGCTACGCCGGCGGGGAGCCGGACGGCGAGGGCGGATACCTCGTGCGCGACAGCCAGGCCCACGCCTGGGTCCTGGCGTACGTGAATGACAACTGGCGTGTGTTCGACCCGACGCCGGCGGAGGGGAGGCCCGGGATCGTTGAGGCCGCCGGCGGCCCGGTGCTGCGCTGGGGCTGGCAGCGGATCGAGGGGCTCTGGGATCGCTGGGTGCTGACCTTCTCCATGGCCGACCAGGTGGAGTTCGCGCGCCGGGCGCTCGAGGCGCTGGCGGCTGGCAGCCGCTACCTGCCCCCGGTGGCCCTCGCCTTCGGGGTGCTGGTCGCGATCGTGCTCCTGTTCAAGACGAGGCGGAAAGGAGGGCCGGAACAGGGGCGCGTCACCGTCCGGCCCACGCACGTGACCCGCGCGCTGCAAAAGGCCATGCATGGTGCGGGCCGGCGCGGCGTTGCGGTGCGTCCCGCGATGACGGCGCGAGAGTTTGTCGGCGCCGCCTCGGCGGCCTTCCCCGCGTCGGGCGAGCCCCTCGCATGGCTCGTCCGCGAGCACGAGCGTTCCCGCTACGCCGAGGGTGCCGCTCCGGCGCGCCGGGAGGTGAGGGCGGCCGTGCGGGCGATTACTCGCGCTCTCGAGCGGGCACACCTTCGGGCTCCCGATACTCCTGCGTCGCCCTGAGCCCCTCGGCCGCGGCCGCGAGCAGCCGCGCGTGCTCCTCGGTCAGTTCCTCGCCGGCCTGCGCCTGGAGCTCCTCGGTGAAAGCGGTGAGGGGCCCGCGTAGACAGGCAGCGTCGGCACGCCCGACGCAGCGGTCGGCGCTCTCGAGGGTGGCGCGGAGGCTGTTCGCCCTGCCTCCCCGGGGACCGAGCCTGCTGAGAAGCTCGATGAGGTCCCGGAGCATCTGGCCGAAAGGCGGGGTCAGCAGCACCGCGCGCATCTCGCCCCCGTTGCAGTCGCGTCCGACGACCTGCCCGCCGAAGCACCCGTTTCCGACGATCCGGCCCAGGTCGTCGATTGCCGCCGCGGCGATCAACTCGACGCCGGCGTCCGCGGGGATCAGGTCGTTGAGGTCGTAGAGGACGCCGCGGCGGAAGAGCATGGCGTGTCGCCGGTTGTCGCTCGTGTAGGAGTAGCCGACGGCGCGGCCGAGATCGTTGATGCCCCAGGCCGAGCCTTCCTCCCCACCGAGAGTGCCGAGGTCGACGATGGCACCGCCGCGGAAGATGACCGGCCGTGCCTTGTTGTCGGCGTAGCTCGACCAGCCGGCGGTCTCGCCGAACAGGTTAATCTTGTTGGCGCCGCCGGCGGTGCCGCCCAGAGTCCCGAGGTCGCTGGTGACGCCGGCGGCCCGGCGGAACGGCCGTGAGCCTCCGGGGGCATCGTAGTAGCCGACGATGCGACCCAGCTCGTCGATGTCCGTGGCGATGCTCCGCCCGTCGAAGCTCGCGCCGATATCAGTGATGGCGCCATTCTGAGAGAGGAATGCGTGATAGGTCCCGGAGGCAAGGTATGCCCAGCCGACGACCTGACCCTGCGAGTTGATCCCGTTGGCCTGGCTGCGCCCGCCGCCGAGCGTGCCGAGGTCGGTCATCGCGCCCCCACGCCAGAGGTAGGCGTGCTGCAAGCCGTCCGCCGCCTCGGCATCGCCCGCAACGTCGCCGACCTGGTTGATCGCGTAGGCGAAGCTGTAGGCGCCCCCGAGCGTGCCGAGGGGGGTCATGACGCCCCCGCTACGCACGAACGCCTGCTCGTGGCCGGCGGCAGCCCTGCACGTGCCGGTGATCTGGCCCCGGAGGTTAATGTCCAGCGCAAAGGAGTCGCCGCCGAGCGTTCCGAGGTTGGTGACGGTGTAGGTCGGTGCGGGCTGCGCTGCCACCGGCGACACGCCGAGCTCGACGGTGAGCCCCACCGCCAGGCCGAGACCAGATGCGAACCTGAAGAGAGTCGTGACCTTCATGGCAATCCCCCCCAGAAACGAAGATTCGAGGTCGGGAGTCTACCACCGGGGCTTTAGGAGCCTGTCCGGGTAATACTCCGGCTGCGAATCCCGATGGCATCCGGCTGGCTGCGTTAGCCGTCGCGAAAAGTCCTCGACGTAGCTCTGGCTACGCCTCCGGGCTTTTCGCTCGGTTTCCTTGCCATCCGGCGCCCTCGGAATTCTCGCTTTCGTCGTTTACCCGGACAGGCTCCTAACCGGGCTTCGGCTGTGGCGCGGCACGGGACCTGCTATCCACGCGGCCAGGGCTACGCTGCCCGCCATCAGCGGGACCGCCGCCAGGATGTCCACCACGTAGTGGTAGGTGAGCAGGATCGTCGCGGCGATGAGCAGGCTCCCGATCGGAAGCAGAACGTTGTAGAGCGCGCGGTAGCGCCGTCGCGCACAGTAGAGGACCGCAAGGGTGACCATGGTGTGGCCGGAGGGGAAGGCGTCGGTCTTGGTCTTCTCCCACTGGTCGAGCTGCTCGCGCACGTGCTCTCCGACGAGCCCGGCCGGCAGCGAGAGGTAGCGCTCCTGGGCGACGGTCGTCCTCGGGCCGTAGGCGGGGACGACGAAGTAGCCCGCGTACGAGATCACGAAGGTGAAGACCACCGCGGCCGTGACCTGGGGGAGGAACGGGTCCCGCCGGGCCGCCAGGACCACGGCGAGCACGATGGCCAGGAAGAAGAACGTGGAGTAGGCGAGCGTGAGCACGTCGGCGATCCAGGCGGGCAGCGGCAGGGTGTAGAGCGCGGCCTGAGCCTCGTTGCCGAGCAGCGCCCGGTCGCAGGCCTCCAGCTCCTGGTCGTAGGTTCGAGGGTTGACGAGGGGGATCAGGCGCCCGAGGTTCAGGAAGATGAACGGCACAATTGGCACCGGGAGCAGCTCGCGGCACCAGTATTGCCACCCGGTGCGGTTCTCGCCGAGGGCGAGCGCGGCGATCGCGAACAGGGTCCCCACCGTGACGAACGAGGCACGGGCCGTCATCGGGACCTTAGCCGGGTTGCTCCAGGCGATGGCGGTCATCGCGGCGAGCGCGAGCAGGAGGGCTATCTCCGCGGGGCGCAACGCTCCCTTGCGGGCGCCTGACCGTGGTTCTAAGATGGCAGCCATGCTTCGGCGCAGCGTTGCCGCCCTGCCCCTCCTCCTCGCCCTGGCCCCCGGGGTCTGGGCGGGCCAGCGCGTCGTGATTCTAACCCTCTCCGACTCGATCCAGCCGGCCTCTCTGCGCTATCTCGAACGTGGACTTGAGGTTGCGGACTCCAGCGGGGCATCGGCGACGATCATCGAGCTGAACACGCCGGGAGGCCTCCTGACCTCCCTGAGGCAGATGACGACGGCCATCACGGCCGCCCGCCGTCCGGTCGTGGTCTACGTGACCCCGGCGGGCGCGCAGGCGGCTTCGGCCGGCTTCTTCCTGCTGATGGCGGCGGACGTGGCGGCGATGGCGCCGGGGACCAACGCCGGCGCGGCTCACCCGGTGGGCGGGGAGGGGGCGGAGCTCGCAAAGACGATCGCGGAGAAGGTCACCAACGACGCCGCGGCGCTCGTCCGGTCGCTCGCGACTCAGCGGGGGCGCTCGGCCGAGTGGGCCGAGAAGGCGGTGCGCGACTCGGCCTCCTACACCGAGCGGGAGGCGCTGGAGAAGAAGCTGATCGACGTGGTCTCCAACGACCGGGGCGACCTGCTCAAGTGGCTGGACGGGCGAACGGTCAAACGCTTCGACGGGAAGCCCGAGAAGGTCGAGACCTCCGCGGCCGAGGTGGTGGTCGTCGCCCCGAACACCGGCGACAAGCTGCTCTCGGTGATCGCCCACCCCAACATCGCCTACCTGCTCATGCTGCTCGGCCTGGTCGGGATCTACTTCGAGCTTTCCCACCCCGGTGCGATACTGCCCGGGGTGCTCGGGGGCGTGGCCCTGCTGCTGGCTCTGTTCGCCCTCTCCGTGCTGCCCGTGAACTACGTGGGCGTGCTGCTGATACTGCTCGGGATCAGTTTCTTCGTCCTGGAGGTCAAAGTGGCAAGCTACGGACTGCTGACCGTGGCGGGGCTGGTGAGCTTCATCTTCGGCTCGCTGATGCTCATCCGCTCGCCTTTCCCTGCGCTGAGGGTGGGTCTCGCAGTGGTGCTCCCGACCGCCCTCGCCGTCGCCTTCGTCGTGATCTTCCTGCTGGCCCGCGTGCTGCGGAGCTACCGCAGGCAGCCGCTCACGGGCGCGAAAGGCCTGGTTGGGGAGTTCGGCGAAGCCGCCGTTGCTCTCGAGCCCAGCGGCAAGGTGTTCGTGCACGGCGAGTACTGGGAAGCGATCTCTCGCGCCCCGATTCCAAAGGGAGGGCGCGTGCGTGTCGTGAAAGTCGTCGGCTTGCTACTGGAAGTGGAGCCGGCCGGGGGCGAGAGTCTCGGGCCGGGAGCAGAGGAGGCGTAAATGGCTCCGCAATTCCCCGTCGGCATCATTCTGGCCGCATTCTTCGTAGTGGTGCTTATCTTCAAGTGGATCAACATCCTCAACGAGTACGAGCGCGCCGTGATCTTCACCCTCGGGCGCGTCGAGGCGGAGCCCAAGGGCCCGGGCATCATCTTCGTCCTCTGGCCGATTCAGCGCATGGTGAAGGTGAGCCTGCGGACCGTGGTGCTGGACATCCCGCCCCAGGACGTGATCACCCGCGATAACGTCTCCGTAAAGGTGAACGCGGTGGTGTACTTCCGGGTCATCGGCCCGGTGCGCGCCATCATCGACGTGGAGAACTACATGTACGCCACCTCGCAGCTCTCCCAGACCACGCTTCGCTCGATGCTCGGCGAGGTGGTGCTGGACGACCTCCTGGCGGAGAGGGAGAAGCTCAACCAGCGGCTGCAGGAGGTCATCGACCGCCACACCGACCCCTGGGGCGTAAAGGTGTCATTGGTCGAAGTCAAGCAGGTCGACCTCCCGGAGTCGATGCAGCGCGCGATGGCAAAGCAGGCCGAGGCGGAGCGCGAGAAGCGCGCCAAGGTGATTCACGCCGAAGGCGAAGCGCAAGCGGCGCAGCGGCTCTCCGACGCGGCGGCGATCATCAACGCGCAGCCCGCCACCCTGCAGCTACGCTACCTGCAGACGCTGACGGAGATCGCTACCGAGAAGAACTCGACGGTCATCTTCCCGCTCCCCATCGACATGCTCAGGCCGTTCTTCGACGTTGGGAAGGAAGGCAAGTAGAGCCTTGCCGAGGTACTTCGAGATCATCATCACCGGCCGCCAGCTCGCGGCGCTGGTGGTGGGCGTGGCCCTTGCCATCGCGGTGGCGTTCGGGCTCGGGGTCGGCGTGCGCATGCTGCAGCCCGAGCCGCACGATTTAGCCACGGTCGCCCCCGTGCCGACCCCGGTCTGGCAGCCCACGCCGCCGGCCATCCCCGCCGCGGTTCCCACCCCCGAGGTTATCGCAGCGCCCGCACCCACGGCCGCCCCGCCGCCCGTTGGCACCGAGCGCCCGAAGGCCGCACCGACGGCGGCTGCAGCCGCGAAGGCGAAGCCTCGCTGGGTCCAGGTGGCGGCGTTGGGGAAGCGCGAGCAGGCGGAGGGGGTCCGCAACCGCGTCGTGGCTCTCGGCTACACGCCCCGGCAGGTGCTGGTGCAGTCGGTGGCCGGAGGGAAATTCCGCGTCCGCGTGGGGCCTTTCCCTGATGTGGAGAGCGCCGGGCGGGTCGCTGCGCGGCTGCGGGCGGAGGGGTTCGGCGGCGCCTTCGTGGTGAACGAGTGAGCACCGTCTCCCTGCCGGTCTGGATCCGCGAACGGAAGCTGAACCTCGGCGAGCTGCACGAGGTGCGCAGCGTGATGAGCCGCGGGCGGCTGCACACGGTCTGCGACGAGGCGCGCTGCCCCAACCGCAGCGAGTGCTTCTCGCGGGGCACCGCGACGTTCCTGATCATGGGCGACGTTTGCACGCGCTCCTGCCGCTACTGCTCCATCGCCCACGGCCGCCCCCGTGCCCTTGACTCCAGCGAGCCGGCCGAGTTGGCCCGCGCCGCGCAGACCATGGGCCTCAAGCACGTGGTGGTCACCTCCGTGGACCGCGACGACCTCCCCGACGGCGGCGCCGCCCGCTTCGCGGCGGTGATTGCGGAGCTCAAGAAGCTGGAGCCACGCCCCACCGTCGAGGTCCTCACGCCGGACTTTCGGGGCGACAAGGATGCCGTGGACGTCGTGCTGGCCGCCGGCCCCGACGTCTACAACCACAACGTCGAGACGGTGCGGCGGCTCTACCCCCAGGTTCGGCGGCAGGGCCGCTACGACTGGGCGCTCGAGGTCATCGAGCACGCCGCGCGGCACGGCAACGGGCTGGTCACCAAGTCCGGCCTCATGGTGGGCCTGGGCGAAACGCGCGAGGAGCTGGAGGCCACGCTCCGGGACCTCGCTGCCGTGCGCTGCCAGGTGGTGACGATCGGCCAGTACCTGCGCCCGACTTCCAGCGATGTCCCGGTCATGCGCTACTGGTCGCCGGAGGAGTTCGCGGAGCTGGAGGAGTGCGGTCGCTCCCTCGGGCTCCAGGTGATCGCCGGCCCGTTCGTGCGCTCCTCCTACCACGCAGAGGAGGCTTTCCTGCGGGTCACCGGCTCGAGCTCCGCCACTGAAGGATGAGGCCGGGGATCTCGGCCTGTTGTGTCTCGGTGGAAGTCCAGTCATTGCTACCGTGGTCGAAATCGTGCTGCTACTCTGAGCGAGGGAGGCCAGATGACCACGAGCAAAGTCGACAGCGAAGCGAACGCCGCCTCGGGGAACGCGGGCAGCGCGCTCGGCAAGGCGTTCATCGGCATCGCCGGAATCATCGGGGCCGGCAAGACGACGCTCGCCACGGCGCTGGGGCAGCACCTCGGGCTCGACGTCCACTATGAGCCGGTCATCGACAATGAGTACCTGGCCGACTTCTACCGTGACACCAGGCGCTACAGCTTCGCGATGCAGATCTACCTCCTGAACCGGCGTTTCCAGCAGCACCAGGAGATCATCTGGCGGGGCCGGGGGGGCGTCCAGGACCGCACGATCTACGAGGACGCCATCTTCGCCAGGGCGCTGCGCGACATGGACCTGATGGACAACCGCGACTACGAGACCTACGTGAACCTCTTCCGGAACCTGTCCAACTTCATGTGCCGGCCGAACGTGATCATCTACCTCGACGTCACGCCGGAGAAGTCGATGGAGCGGATCCGGGAGAGGGACCGCGGCATCGAGTCGGGCATAACGGTCGAGTACCTCACGCGGCTGTACAACAACTACGAGGAGTTCCTCCACGAGATCAGCCGCCTGATCCCGGTGCTGCGGGTGCGCTGGGACGACTTCTGGGAGGTCGAGCGCCTGGCCGAGGCCATCACGCGTGAGTACATGCGCGGCGGCTTCCTCCGCGAGGTCGCACGACTGGCATGACGAAAACCCCTCCGAGCACGAAGCTGCAGCGCTGGAGGCCGCGGCTGCTGGCGGCTGGCGCCGGCGTGGCGCTGGCGTTGGCGCTCCCCGGACCCGGGCTCGTGCCGCTCGTTCTGGTCGTGCCGGGGCTCCTGCGGCGCGCCCTCTCGGGCGCACGCGGGTGGCGGGCGTTCCTGCTCGGGTGGCTCTCCGGGTTCGCCCAGTGGATCGTCGCCGTCGCCTGGGTGTTCATCGTCCTGCATCGGTACGGCCACCTCCACGCCGCGCTTGCGGTTCTGGCGGTGGTGCTGATGGCGGCGATCCTGGGGCTGACCTGGGCGATCGCCGGCTGGGCGACGTGCCGGGTTCCGGAGGTGTGGAGGATCGTCGTGCTGCCCCTCGCGATCGCCGCCTTCGAGGAGCTGCAGCGCTTCCCGCCGTGGATCTTCCCGTGGAACCCGGTTGCTGCGGCGCTCACGCCGGTGCCGGTGCTCCTCGCGCCGCTGCCGGTGATCGGCGCGATCGGCCTCTCGCTGCTGACGCTGCTCGCTGGAAGCTCGCTCGACGCGCTGCTTCAGCCCGCGCTGCGGCGCACCGGCGCGGTGTGGCTCGCGGTGACGGCGCTCGTCTGGGTGGGGACGGGGCTCTTGGCACCCGCGTTCCGGCCGGCCGGCCCGGCGGTGAAGGTCGCGGCGTTGCAGCCCAACGTGCCGCTGGAGACGCGTTGGGACCCGGCCAACGAGCGGAGGATCGAGGACACGGTCTGGCGGCTCTCGCGGCAGGCGGCGAGCGAGAAGGCGACGTGGATCGTCTGGCCGGAGAGCGCGGTGCCCCGCATCCTGGAGCGGGACGGCGTCTTCCGCAGCGAGGTTGAGGCGTTCGCCCGTGAGCACGGCGTGTGGATGATGCTGGGCTCGATCGGCTTCGGGCCGGGCGAGCACGAGTACTTCAACTCGGTGCACGTGGTGTCACCTGCCGGGCTGCTGCCGTGGCGCTACGACAAGGTCCACCTGGTGCCTTTCGGCGAGTACGTGCCGCTGGCGGGCAGAATCGCTGCGCTGCGCGCCCTGGTGCGCGAGGTCGGCTCGTTCACGCCCGGCACGCGGGTGCTGCCGCTGCCGGGCCCGGCGGGTGCGACGGGCGTCGCGATCTGCTACGAGGTGGCGTACCCGTCACTCTACGCCGGCGAGGTCGTGCGCGGGGCGCAGGTGCTGGCCACGATCACCAACGACGGCTGGTACGGGAACTCCGCGGCGCCGCGACAGCACCTGGCGCTCGCGATCCTGCGGGCGGCCGAGGTGCGGCGCTACCTCGTTCGGGCGGCGAACACCGGGATCTCGGCGGTCATCGACCCCCACGGTCGGGTCCTGACCCAGTTGGCCTTCGACCGTGAAGGCCTGATCACCGCCGAGGTCCGGCCCGGAGAGGGAGTAACGCCTGCTGCCGCGTGCTCTTCCTGGCTGCGGGCCGCCGCGGTGCTTCTGGCCGTCGGTGCTATCATTCTTGGGGGCCGGCGCCGGGCCGCGGGCAAGTGACACGATCCGTTCGCGGCCGGCCCTGGAAGGTGACCGATGTTGGAAGACGTGGTGGCCCGAGCGCAGCAGGTCCGCGACACGCTGGTGAGCGTGCGGGGGTACCTTTGACGCCGAGCGGCTGCAGAACGAGCTGAACAAGCTCACCGAAGACACCCAGCGCAACGACCTTTGGAACAACCAGGAGCATGCCCGGGAGGCGATGCGACGGCAGCGCGCCCTCGAGGCCAAGCTCGCCAACGACCGTTTCCTCGCCGAGGCGGCCGAGGAGATCGAGGTCCTCGTCGAGCTCGCCCGCGAGGACCCGGACGGCGAGCAGGAGCTCAAGGCCCTGCTCGCGCGCGTCGAGCCCAAGCTTGAGCGCATCGAGCTTGAGACGAAGATGACCGGCGAGTACGACGCCAACAACGCCTTCTTCGAGGTCCACCCGGGCGCCGGCGGCACCGAGTCGGCGGACTGGGCCGCGATGCTGCTGCGGATGTACCTGAAGTGGTGCGAGCGCCACGGTCTCGGGGCGGAAGTGATCGACACCCAGGACGCGGAGGAGGCCGGGATCAAGTCCGCGACGGTTCTGGTCAAGGGCGAGTACGCCTACGGCTACCTCAAGAGCGAGAGCGGCATCCACCGGCTGGTGCGCATCTCGCCGTTCGACGCCCAGGGCCGGCGCCACACGTCTTTCGCCTCGGTGCACATCTACCCCGAGGTGGACGAGGCGGTGGAGGTGCAGCTCGAGGACAAGGACATCCGCATCGATCGCTTCTGTTCGTCGGGTCCCGGCGGCCAGGGCGTCAACACGACGTACTCCGCGGTGCGCCTGACCCACCTGTCCACGGGCATTGTGGTCACCTGCCAGAACGAGCGCTCCCAGATCAAAAACCTGGCGACCGCGATGAAGGTCCTCAGGGCGCGGCTGTTCGAGCTCGAACGCGCCAAGAAGGAGGAGGAGCTCGCCAGGATCAAGGGCCCCAAGAAGGACATGTCCTGGGGCAACCAGATCCGCTCGTACGTGCTGCAGCCCTACCGGATGGTCAAGGACCTGCGCACCGGTCACGAGGTGGGCGACGCCGACCGCGTGCTCAACGGGGACCTCGACCCCTTCATCGAAGCGTTCCTGAAGCAGCAGGCCAAGGCGGCCCTCGAAGGGTGATCGCGACGAGAATCCTCTGGGGTTCCCCCCTGCCGCCGACGCGCTCCGGCATCGCGGACTACGCGGCGGAGCTGCTCCCGCACCTGTCCCACCAGGCTGAGGTGGCGGTCCTGGAGCCGCCGGGGTGGCAACCTCCGGACCGCGCACCCTGGCTCTCCGGACTCCGGCGGCTGCCGTGGGACGCTCCCACGCCGGCGGGGTACACCCCGCTGCTCCACCTGGGCAACAACCCCTACCACCTCTGGGTCGTGCGACGGCTGCGACTGTTCGGCGGGGTGGCCGTGCTTCACGACACGGTCCTCCACCACCTGCTTGTCGAGGAGGCCGCGGCCGACCAAAACTGGCAGCGATTCGGCGAGGAGCTGGGCGACGCGCACGGTCACGCGGGGTCCGCGCTCGCCCAAGCGCGGCGCTGGGGGTACATCGGCCTCCTCGACCCTTTCCTGTTCCCGGCGCGAGCGGCCTACCTCCGGCACGCGTCGGCGGTGATCGTGCACACGCGCCTCGCCGAGCGGGAGGTGAAGGCCTCGTGCCCCGGCCTGCCGGTTCGGCAGGTGCCGCTGGCGGTCGCCCAGCCGGCGGCGGGGGATCGCCAGGCGTGGCGGGGCAGGCTGGGCGTGCGCGGGGAGGAGCTGCTCCTTGTCCACCTCGGCTTCCTCACCCCTGCGAAGGGGCTGGAGGTGATTCTCCGCAGCCTGGCGGCGCTTTCCGAGCTGGGCGTGGCTGCCCGGCTGGTGGTTGTCGGGGAGGGGAGCGAGGCGGGCGCCTTTGAGGCCGCCGTCACCGCGGCCGGTCTCGACAACCGGGTCCGGGTCTGGGGGTATGCGAGCGAGGAGGAGCTCGGTGGCATTCTTGCCGCTGCCGACCTGGGGCTCGTGCCCCGGTACCCGACGGCGGGGGAGACCTCGGCGGCCGCCCTGCGCTTCTTTGCCGCCGGGACCCCGGTGGCCGTGGCCGGCTACCGACAGTTCCTCGAACTCCCACGCGAGGCCGCGGTGCGCATCGCTCCGGGGCGGGCCGGGGTGGCCGACCTGGTGCGCGTCGTGGCGCGGCTCGCGGGGGACGACCGCGAACGCACGATCGCCAGAACGGGTGCCCGGCGAGCCTGGGCCGAGGGCGGACACGAGCCGGCCGAGGCCGCCTCGGCGCTGGTGGCGGCGGCGCGGGAGCTGACGGGCGATGTAGCTTGAGGAGGTGCAGCGGCTCCTGGCGGCGGCGCCGGTTCGCCGCAAGCCGGCACACGAGGGGTTCGTCGCCACTGCGGTCCTGGTTCCGCTCGACGTCGCGGCCGGCCAGCTCTGGGTGCTCCTGACGCGGCGCACCGACTCCCTTCCGCAACACGCGGGTCAGCTCTCCTTCCCGGGAGGAGCGCGGGAGGATGGCGACGAGGACGAGGTCGCCACCGCGCTTCGGGAGACCCATGAGGAGCTCGGAATTGCCCCCCCGGTCGTGGTGGTCTTGGGCCAGCTCAACGACGTCTGGACGCCCAGCGGCTTCCTGATCTCGCCGGTGGTCGGCGCCATCCCGTACCCGCTGACGGTGCGGCCGGCCTCCGAGGAGGTCGAGGCGGTGGTGCATTTGCCGTTCACGTACCTCGCGAATCCCGATGCCGTGGAGGAGCAGGAGCTGGAGATCGCGGGGGAGAGGGTGGTCTCACCCGTCTACCAGTACCGCAATCACCGCATCTGGGGTGCCACCGCGCGCATCCTCGCCGACCTCGTGGGCCGGCTCACCGGCGGGGTGGCGGCGGCGGGGGAGTGAGGGCGGAGTCCAGGACGTCCTGGGCGCGGCGCGTGGCCTCCGCAAACTGGAGCGCCTCCTTGGCGGTTGCCGGCGCACTGGGGAGAGCTGCCACGATCGCGAGCTCCCTGGTGGCGTCCTGCCAGTGCCTCTGGGCGTGGTAGGCGACCCCGAGCAGGTAGTGGGCGTCCGGGTCCTGTGGGAACAGCGTCATGAGGTTGACCAGGACGGCCTGCGCGTCCGCCGGGCGTCCGGCGTCGAGCAGGCAGCGGGCGCGCAGCAGGCTCGCCTTGGGCTCCTCGACCCTGGCGCCGTCCAGTGTCGAGAGCGCCTCGTCCAGCTTGCCCAGGCGGCGCAGCGCCTCGACCAGCACCAGGTTGAACTGCCCTTTTTCAGACTTGATGGCTACTTGGAGCTTGTCGGCGGCGGCGGCGGGATTCCCGCTCGCGAGGTAGGTCGCCCCCAACCATCCGGTCGCCCAGGGGTCGTCCGGCTTGACCTGCAGCGCGCGCTGCAGCTGCTGGAAGGCGGCGGTCGGCTGGCCGTCGGTGAGTGCGATCTGTGCCCGCACCACCCTCGCCTCGAAAAGCGTGCCGTTGGTCGCCAGCGCCCTGTCGAGCGCCTCGCGGGCCGAGGCCAGATCGCCCATGCGTGCGGCGAGCAGCCCGAGGGCCGCCCACGCCCGGTCGTTGCCGGAGTCCACCTCGACGACGCGGCGGAACGCATCCCGCGCGCTGGCGAGGCGTCCGCGCCGCAGTTCCACCTCGCCGAGCGACATCAGCAGATCGGGCTTCTCGTTGCCGAGCAGGGCGGTGCGCAAGACGCTGTAGGCATCGTCCAGCTTGCCTGCCTCCATGAACGCCTCGGCCTCAAGCTCGAGCGCGGGCATGCACGACGGCTGCGCCGAGAGCACCCCGTGCAGAAAGGAGATCGCATCCTGCGGCCGACCCGCGGCGAGCATGCGGCGGGCGTCGAGCAAGGCCTCCAGAGGCACCGGCGAGGTCCCCGGCAATGCCTGCGCCGAGGCCCGCATCGCTGCCACGCGACCGCGCAGCTCAAGCGCGTCGGCGCTCCGACCCAGGCGGTCGAGCACCTCGGCCTTCACGTCGAGCACGTCGGGGAGCGTGTTCGGTGGGGTCGAGGCCTCGAGCACCTCGATGCTCGAAAGGATCGCCTCGACGGCCGTACTGTCCGTGGCCTGTGCCAGCCGCTGCCGGATCTGGGCGAGCGAGCCGGCACCAGTGCCCGTCCGCACCGGTGCCGTACCGACCACCGGGGTCGGCGGGGCGTTCAGTCGTGTCTTCACGCGGTTGAACAGCTTGATGAACTCCGGCTCGTAGAACTCGGGGACGAGCTCGAGCTGAGGTGCATCCTTGAGCGCCGCGGTGAGGGCCTCGTCGGCCTTCGTCCGTTCCCGAGCGTTGAAGTAGGCCATCGCGAGCTTGACCCGGATCTCGGCGCGCCTGCCGGGGTCCGGCTCGGCGTCGGCCGCGGCGGCGTAGAACTTGGCTGCAGCCTTGAAGTTGGCGTTCTGGAACGCCTTGTCACCCTCGGCCAGCGGCGCCTGGGCGCTGGCGACGGCCGCCACCAGCAGGACGATCGTGGCCACCACGGTGGCTGTGCGCATGCCGGAAGTCTAGCAAAAGCGGCGGGGGGCCGAGCTACTGCGGACGCACGACCCGGGTCTGCTGGCTGGCGGCCGCGACCTCGGTCTGCTCGCGGTACTCCGCGCCGTCCGGCCAGACGACCCGCAGCTCGTGGGTGCCTGCCTCCACTTTGCGGTCCCGCACCGGCAGTGGTCCGAGCAGGTTGCCGTCCAGGTAGACGCTGGCACCCTGGACGGCAACGCCGAAGTCGTTGACGACCGTGAGCAAACCGAACGGCGGGAGGTGCAGCGTGAGGGTCTGCCCCGCGCCGGTCACCTCGACCTCACGGGTGGCCTCGCGGTAGCCGGGAATGCGCTGACGGACGGTGTGCTTGCCCACCGTCAGCGCAACCCGCGTGGACTGCACCATGCCCAACGCCTGCCCATCCACCTCGAGGTCCGCCGGCGGGGTCACGAACAGCTCGACCTCGACCGTCGCCGGAGTTGGTGCGACGGTCGGGGCCGGCGTCGCGACCGGGGAAGGCACGGGGGTCACGGCGAAGGAGCCCTTCTGACCTGCGGTCACGAGGCTGCCGGCCGGCGCCGACGTCCCGGTGCCGGACACGTACCACCACGTGGTCGCCGCCACCGCCACACCGGCGATCGCTGCGGCGATCGCGAGCGTCCGCGCGCGTCGGGGCCCCGGCTCCGGGTGGAGACCGCTGGTGGGAACCTGGTCCAGCTGCCGCGCCGCCAGTTCGGTGGCGGCAGTGAGCCCCTCCGCCGGCTGGGCGGCCACCCTGGCCAGTTCCTCGCGGACCATGGCGGTGGTGGTCTCGGGCCGCCGCGAGGCTCCCCGCTGCGGAAGGGCGACGAGCACCTCCTTGAGCTCCGAGGCGAACTCGCGCACGCTTTTGTAGCGATTCTCCGGGTCCTTGGCCAGCGCCTTGAGGATCGCCCGCTCGAGTCGCTCCGGGCAGGCGGCGTTCCGTTGCCGCGGCGGCACCGGGTCCTGGTTGAGGATCTGGTAGATGATGTTGGAGAGGTTGGGTCCGGAGAACGGCCGCGCCCCAGTGATCATCTCGTACGTCATCACGCCGAGCGAGAACAGATCGGTGCGCGGGTCCAGCGGCTTGCCCGACAGCTGCTCCGGCGCGAGGTATCCCGCCGTCCCGAGCGCGACGCCGGTCTGGGTGAGGCGCGACTCCGTCTGCATGGACTTGGCGATGCCGAAGTCCATGATCTTGATGGTCCCGTCCTCGAGCACGCGCACGTTGGCGGGCTTGATGTCTCGGTGGACGATGCCGCGTGAGTGGGCGTAGTCGAGGCCGGAGCACACCTGCAGCAGGATCGCGAGCTTCCCTTCGAGGGTGACGCTGCGGCCGGCCAGCAAATCGTCGAGGTCGGTTCCGCTCAGGAACTCCTGAACGAAGTAGGGTGCATTGCCCTCGATGCCGAAGTCGTAGACCAGGGTGATGTTGGGGTGCTGCAGGGCGCCCGCTAGTTGCGCCTCGCGGAAGAACCGCTGCGTGGTCTCGGGGTCGGTGGCGCTGCAGGTCTTCAGCGCGACCCACCTCTGGATGAAAGGGTCCCACGCCTTGTAGACGATGCCGAAGCCGCCGACCCCGATTTGCTCTGCGATCTCGTACTTGCCGACGCACTTCGCCGTGGTCATCGCCCGCGTAGTCTAGCGCCTTTTTGTGCCCGAGGCCGGGGGTGCTACGCTTCCGACGTGCGTGTGAAGCGGCCTTTACTCGTCGTTCTGGCGGCCGCCGCAATTGCCGCGGTCGCCTGCCGGGGGCGCGAGGCGCCCCGCGCAGCGCGGGCCGCTTCGCCGACGGTCGCCCGTTCAGCCGACGAGCAGCCGCTGACGCCGTTCGACGTGCAGATGCTCCTGGCCGTGCGGGGAAGGGCGCTCCAGCGGCTCGAAGACGCCCTGGACGACGTCGAGCAGAGCGGAGGGGATGTTCTCAGCCACGTGCAGGAGCTGACCGTGGCGGAACGCGAGGCGGCCCGCTCCCTGGGTGTTGACTGGCGTCGCTTCACATGGGTCCGGGATCAGGTGCGCAGGCTCATGACCAGCCAACGGCAGCACGAGGACCAGCGCGTCCTGACCGCCGAGTTGACGCGCGCGCGGCAGGACCTCTCCGCCCAGCTGGCGGCGGCGCGTGACCCGGCGAGCCGGCAGTTCCTCGAAGCGCAGCTGAAGGCGCTCAACGTGGAGATGGAGAAGTTCGAGCGCGATCAGCAGCTGCCGGCACCGCGAGCCGACGAGGCGAAACTGCTGGAGTCGGTGCGCGCCGAGGTCGCAACTTTGCAGGGGCGGCAGGACAGGGCGCAGCACCGCCTGCAGGAGTTGCTCCGGCGTTCGGCCGCCACGGCCACGGCGCGCCCGGCGCAACCGGCCCGCTGAGCGGCCACGGGTGTCGGCTTACGCGGCCGTGACCGAGCCGGTACGCCTATCTCGGTTGTGTCCGGAATCAAGAGATCTTGACAAAGTCCTAAACTCACCGTAATTTGCGCCGCGAAGGAAGCGCGCGGTTCCAGACGCTGCGACCGCAGCTCGACCGCCCCGCTGCTCCAAGCGGGCGCGCCGAAGGTGGAACGGCATCCGGGCGACGGAGGCTCACATGAGACGCATCGTTCTCGCGGTACTGGTTCTTGTCGGCTCGGTGCTCGCCGCTCCGGCGAAGGAATACCAGAGCTCGTTCGGGTTCACGTTCAATGCCCCGGACGCCTGGCTCGTCATGACCAAACAGGAACTCGCCACCAACCCTGTGTTCGCAAACGCCGACCCAGGGCTCAAGGCGAAAGTCGACGGCGGGTCCGTTGAAATTTTCTACAATCGAGCGACGAGCGACGCGACATTCACGGACATTATCGATGTGAAACGTGGTGGCCAGGGGACGATCCCGAGTGGCCCCGAGGCCGTGAAGGCCCAATGCGAAGCGTACGCCAAGGCGCTCGCGAAGGCCGCCGGTCGCCCCCTCGCGGTGGCGATGTGCGAGGACCGGAGCGTGGGAGCGTTGAAGGCGTTCTACGTCGAATACGAGGGCCGCGTCGCTGGAGCGGTCACGATGCAGTACCAGCTCGCGCGCCCGGATGGCAAGCTGCTTTTCGTGACGGCGACTTGCAAGCAGGCCAGCCTGGACAAGTTCCGTCCGGACTTCGAGGCCATCGTCAAGTCGATCAAGTTCAACTGAGAAAGCCCCGAGGCCATGACGCCCGCTTCCCGACAGGAGGAGGCAGCGTGAAGGGTGTGGCAGCGGTCATCGCACCGATGCTGCTGAGTGTGTCCTCCGCGGTTCTCGCCGGGCCATCGCCCGGACCGGGCCCCGCTCCCCACGGGAGCCCGCAAGCGGCCGCGGACGCGTGGGGTTCAATCCGTTTCCTGGTGGGCGACTGGGCCGGGGAGGGGAGCGGCAACCCTGGGCAGGGCCGGGGGTCCTTCTCGTTCCGGTTCGATCTCGAGCAGAAGATCCTCGTGCGGCGCAACCATTCCGAGTACCCGGCGGCGGGCGAAAAGCCAGCGATCGTGCACGACGACCTCATGGTCTGCTACCCGGACCCGGCGGGGGGCCGAATCCTCGCGATCTATTTCGACAACGAAGGGCACATCATCCACTACGTGGTCGAGTCGGATGGGCCCGGGCGCCTGGTCCTGGTGAGCGAGCCGAGGGCACCCTCACCCGGTTTCAGGTTGACGTACACCAGGCTCGAGGACGACGCGGTCGCGATCACTTTCGAGATCGCACCGCCCGGGCGCACCGAGTTCGTTCCCTATCTCTCGGGGAAGGCCACCAGGGTCGCCAGACCGTAGCCCGCGCTCGAGGCGCAGAGCCTCAGGTGACCGAGGCCAGCCGGGACGCGTGGGTCAGGAAGAACGAGAGCAGCTCCAGGTGGATCTTCAGGTCGACGTTCTTGAGCTTGACCTCGGGGTGGCCCTTGAGCTGGGCCGCGGCGAAGTTGAGCACGGCCTGAACACCCGCCTCGACCAGCTCGTCGTACACTTTCTGAGCGGAGTTGGAAGGCACGGTGATGACGGCTATGTGCACTTTCCGTTCTTTCACAATCCTGGTCAAATCGGAAACGCTCTCGACCACCAACCCACCCGGCACGCGCTTGCCGACCTTGCGGGGATCGGAGTCCAGGATCGCGACGATGCGGAAGCCGCCGGTGTTGAAGCCCGAGTAGTGTGAAAGCGCCGTGCCGAGGTTACCGGCACCGACGACCAGCACCCGCCGCTCCTCGTGCAGGCCCAGGATGTTGACGAGGTGCTCCCGGAGCTGGGCCGCGTTGTACCCGACGCCGCGGATGCCGAACTCGCCGAAGTACGCAAGATCCTTTCGGATCTGCGCGGAGTTCAGGTGAAAACGGTCCGCCAGTTCCTGCGACGAGATGGTGGTTGTACCTTCGTGCTCGAGCTGCTGCAGGCAGCGCAGGTAGACCGACAGGCGGTTGATCGTCAGCTCGGAGATGCTCTCCACAGGGATGTAACGCTTGAATGCCATGCCTCACCTCACCAGGGTCCGTGCCGCGAGCTCGCCGACGCTTACCAGCCAGGCGGGGAAGATCCCAAGCACCACCATGGCGAGGGCGCAGGCACCGGCAACGATCCTCACAAGCCAGGGTTCGGAGTAGCTGGGAGCGCGCCGTGGTAGCGGCTTCATGTAGAGATAATATACCACCCGCACATAGAAGAACACCGAGACCAGACTGTTGAGAACACCGACCACCGCGAGCCAGACGAGGTGCTCGTTGACGGCAGCGCGGAAGACCAGGAACTTCGCCACGAAGCCGATCGTGGGAGGGATTCCCGCCAGCGAGAACATCGAGAGCGCGAGCGTGAACGAGAGGAACGGACGCTCCCAGCCCTGGCCGGCGAGGTCTGTAATCAGATGCGGCTCGTCCTCGCTGTCCGAGAACGCCGAGACGACCGCGAAGCCCGCGATGTTCATGAAGGTGTACGCGGCAAGGTAGAAGAGCACGCCGGTGAGCCCGTCGAGGCCGAAGGCGACCAGCCCGACCAGCGCGTAACCCATGTGTGCGATCCCGGAGTAGGCCAGCATCCGTTTGATGTCGCGCTGCGCTATCGCCACGAGGTTGCCGAGGATCTGGGATGCCACCGCCACTGCCGCCAGCAGAGGCAGCCAGCGGGGGGTCAGGACCTGCGGGGAGACGCTCGCCACGACGCGGGCGAGAACGATCAGAGCCGCCCCCTTCGGCACGACGGAGAGGAAGGCAGTGACCGGCGTGGGCGCGCCCTGGTAGACGTCGGGGGCCCAGGCGTGGAAAGGCACCAGCGCCAGCTTGAAGGCGAAACCGGTGAAGATGAGCGCCAGCCCGGCAAGGAGCAGCGGGTTACCGGATACCGACCCGTCGGCGATGATCCCGGCGGTCGCACGCAGCGAGAAGGAGCCCGTGGCGCCGTACAGGAGCGCGATGCCGAAAAGCAGGAAGGCGGATGCGAACGCTCCCACCACGAGGTACTTCCAGCCGGCCTCGAGCGAGATCCCGCTCTCCCGGTGAAAAGCGTTGAGGACGTAGAGCGAGATCGAAAGCAGCTCGAGCGCGACGAAGACGACCGGAAGGCTGTCCGCCTTGGCGAGCACCATCGCGCCGCTCGCCGACCACAGCAGCAGGCCGTAGAACTCGCCGTAACGGGCGCCTGTCCGCGCGAGGTACGGATCCGCCATGACCGCCACGAGCAGGAGCGCCGCCAGGATGTAGCTGTCCACGAAACGGCCGAGCGGGTCCACTACGAGGGCGCCGGCCCAGACGGCGCCCGGCAGTGGGCCGGCCCACCTGAGCGCAAGCGCGACGGCCGCCGAGAGGCCCGCGAGCAGCCCGAAGCGAGGCCGCAGGGAGGGGGCGAACGCGTCGGCCAGGACGAGAGCGCCCCCCGCCAGGACCAGCATGAGCTCCGGGAGAATCGTGGCGAGATCGTTGGGGCTCACGCTCAACCTCCGATGAGTCGGCGGACCGCCGCCTCGGACAGCGAAAGGAATGTGCCGGGGTGAACCCCGATCCAAACCATGAGGGTCCCCATCGGGGCGAACGCCAAGACCTCCTGCCAGGTGAGGTCCTGCAGCGTCCGGTTCTCCTCGTGCCGCAGCGAGTTCCAGAAGACGCGCTGGACGAGGGAGAGCATGTACACCGCGCCGAGCACGATGCCGGTGGCGGCGAGCACCACCGCGGTCGGATGACGCGGGAAAGCCCCAGTGAGAATCAGGAACTCGCCCACGAAGCCGTTGAGGCCGGGGAGGCCGATGGAGGCTAGGGTGGAGATCATGAACGCGCCGGTGTACAGCGGCATCACCGCGGCCAGGCCACCGAAGTCCTCGATCATGCGGGTGTGGCGCCGGTCGTAGATCACACCCACCAGCAGGAAGAGGGCGCCGGTGGACAGCCCGTGGTTGATCATCTGGATCAGTGCCCCCTGGGTGGAGGTCAGGGTGCCGGCGAACAGCCCCAGGACGATGAACCCCATGTGGCTCACCGAGGAGTACGCGACCAGTCTCTTCATGTCCCGCTGCGCCCATGCGACCAGGGCGCCGTAGATGATCGCGATCACCGCCAGCGTCATGAACAACGGTGTCGCCCGCTGCCACGCTTCCGGGAAGAGCGGGCGGTTGAAGCGGAGCAGACCGTACGTCCCCAGCTTCAGCAGCACGCCCGCCAGGATGATCGAGCCGCCGGTAGGCGCCTCGGTGTGGGCATCCGGCAGCCAGGTGTGCAGGGGAAAGACCGGCACCTTGATCGCGAAAGCCAGCGCAAAGGCGGCGAACAGCAGCATCTGGGGAGAGTGCCAGAACCCCTCGCCCATCGGGATCGAGAGGCCCACCATGTCGGCGTAGTTGAACGACCAGGTCCCGGTCTTCGCGTGCTGGAGTGTGCTCAGGTAGAGAATCCCGACCAGCATCAGCAGCGAGCCGGCCAGGGTGAAGAGCACGAACTTTACGGCCGCGTAGATCCGGCGGTCGCCGCCCCAGACGCCGATGATGAAGTACATCGGCAGCAGCATCAGCTCCCAGAACACGTAGAAGAGGAAGAAATCGGTGGCGAGGAACGCCCCCAGGATCCCGGTCTCGAGCAGCAGCATCGAGACCACGTACCCCTTCACCCTCGCCTGGATGGGCTTCCACGAGGAGATGAATACCAGCGGCTGGAGGAACGCCGTGAGCAGCACGAGCAGCAGGGAGATCCCGTCCATCCCCAGGCGGTAGGCGATGCCCACGGTCGGGAGCCATGCCCGCACCTCGACGAACTGGAACGCGGGGTTAGCGGGGTCGAAGCGTGACCACGCGACGAGCGCGAGCGCCAGCGTGACCAGCGAGGCGGCGAGCCCTGCCCAGCGCTGCAGCCGCACGGCCTCGCGCGGTGTCGCGAGGAGCAGAAGGGCGACCACCCCAGGGGTGAGGACGAGGGCGGAGAGCAAGGGTTCGGTCGGCACGATCACCCCCTAGAGCAGCAGCCAGGCCGCCGCGCCCAGCGCCCCGGCCAGCACCAGCAGGCCGTAGTTGCGCACGTTGCCGGTCTGCAGGAAGCGCAGGAGATCACCCGCGATCTCCGTGAAGAACGCGGAGGCGTTCAGCGTCCCGTCGATGACCACCGTGTCGATCCCCTTCCAGGAGAAGCGTGCCAGGCCGGCCAGCGGCCGGACGAGGGCGCGGTCGTACGCCTCGTCCACGTAGTACTTATTGGCGACGGTTGCGTAGAGGGTGGGGAAGCGTTCGGCCAGTGCCCTCGGGCGCCGGAACGCCTCGGGCCCGAAGTAGAACCTCCTCGCCAGCAGGATCCCCGCCACCGCCACCCCGACCGAGAGGAGGATCAGCACCCACTCGCCGCCGAGCGTGAGCCCGTGCTCCACCTCGAGCGCCGGCGCAATCGGGTGCA
>Ga0315275_10000499_pt1 | contig 32402 bp, 32 predicted proteins | sample YL17G03_0_MG_FD_205557 | JGI IMG/M metagenome (GOLD analysis project Ga0315275, IMG submission 205557) | Sediment microbial communities from Yellowstone Lake, YNP, Wyoming, USA - YL17G03_0 | ecosystem: Environmental > Aquatic > Freshwater > Lake > Sediment | place: USA: Wyoming | collected...
GGAATTTTTCTGACACATCCAGCCCCCACCAAGGGGGACATGGATGATCGCTAAGCCCGGCTTTCGCCTCTGGATCCCTTACTTTGGAGGATCCAGTCAGGCCGGCTTTTGCCTTTGCACTCTACGGCGGGTTTCTGTCCCGCCTGAGCCGACCTTAGGGCGCCCTTGATATCTTTTCAAGGGCGTGCCGCCCCAGCCGAACTGCCCACCTACCGTTGTTTCAGCGCCGAAGCGCCGGTTAGAAACACGGTCGCAGAAGGACGGTGTTCCATTGTTGCCTTCCCCGATTCCCAGAGAAACCGGAGTATAACGGCTCCCGTCTACACTCTGCATCCGCAAACGTATTCCAGCGGCAGGCTGCAGTAAAACTCCACAGGGACTTCTTTTCCCGCTGGGAGTTCGTGGACTGTTCGTCCACGTTATGTGGTTTCACCGGGTACTACGCGGGGACAGCGGGGCCCTCGTTGATCCATTCATGCACGTCGGAACTTACCCGACAAGGCATTTGGCTACCTTGAGAGAGTCAGAGTTACTCCCGGCGTTTGCAGGCCCTTAGCCCGGTTGGACCCGGATTTCAGGTACCTGTACTGGCCAGGATTCAGAAACCGTTCACACGCTTTCGCGCTTGCGGTTTCCTGTGTTTTTATTAAACAGTCGGGACCCCCTTGTCACTGCGACCTGCTACTCCAGCCAAAGGCAAAAGCAGCAGGCACCCCTTATACCAAAGGTACGGGGCTAGATTGCCGAGTTCCCTCGCAATAGTGTATACCCGACACGCCTTAGGTTCCTCGCCTAGAGACACCTGTGTCGGTTCTAGGTACGGACACGAAGAATCCATCTCAACGCCCTTTTCACTGGCTCCAAAAATTGGCTGAACCTCCCTAAAACGGGCGGCTATTCCTGACTTCACCTGGTTCTCGCCATTACGGCACTCCCCAGATTTATACAGTTAAACAAGGCGACAGCCTTGCTCAGCATATCTCGAAGCGTCAGACGTTAAGCTTGCGTTGCCGCGCGTATCCTCGTGGTTCCGGGATTTTAACCGGATTCCCTTTCGACATGCTCGGTTAGGACATGTCTTAGGACCGACTTACCCCCGGCTGACGATCGTTGCCGGGGAACCCTGGCCCCTTCGGCGGAGGGGATTCTCACCCCTCTTTGCTGTTACTACCGCCGGGATCTGCAATCCTGAACCGGTCCACTGGACCTCAAGGCCCAGCTTCTGTCCAGTCAGGACGCCCTCCTACCAGTGCAGCGATAAACTGCACTCTGAGGTATCGGTGGCTGGCTTAGCCCCGTCAATTTTCGGGGCCGTCAGCCTCGGCGGGTGAGCTGTTACGCTTTCTTTGAAGGGTGGCTGCTTCTAAGCCTACCTCCCCGCTGTCTAAGGCTGACGACGCCCTTCGGTTTGACATTTGGCCAGCACTTGGGGACCTTAACCTCAGTCTGGGTTGTCCCCCTCTCGGTCATGGAGCTTACCCCCACTAACCCGTTTCCCTGAGTCTACGACGCTGAAAGATTCGGAGTTTGAAAAAGAAATGGAACCTTTCGGTTCCTTACTTCCCAATCAGTGCTCTACCCCTTCAGCCGTCTCGTCCGGGACTGGGCTGCGACCCACTTTGGAGGGAACTAGATATCACCAGGCTAGATTGGTCTTTAGCCCCTAGCCCCAGGTCTGAAGAACGAATTGCACGTCAGCACCCTTGCGAGCCTCCACTAGGCTTTCGCCTAGCTTCGCCCTGCCCAGGGCTAGATCGCCTGGTTTCTAGTCTCAAAGCCGTGACTCCGGGCCCTTTCAGACTCCGCACCTCGCCGCCCAAAGGCGGTTGCGTGCATGTCGGTTTCCCTTCGCCTCCGGGCTTCTCACCCTTAGGCTTGCCACGACCATGAACTCCCCGGCCCGTGTTTATAGACGGAGCGTGCAACCCTGGTCCCCCCTTCTCGTACTACCGCCTCACGACGGCCTCCTTTGAAAGGGATCTACCCTTCCGGGCTGCACACGTCTGTAACCGTCTGGTTTCAGGCACTTTGCACCCCCCTTCCGGGGTACTTTTCATCTTTCCGTCACCGTACTAGTGCGCTATCGGTCTTGAGTTGTATTTAGTCTTAGGAGTTGGTGACTTCCAACTTCCCGCACCCAAGCCAGGGTACGGTACTCTGGGACTCCAGCTCAACTTCTTCCGGTTTACACTTACGGGGCTTTCACCCTCTATGGCGGGCCCTTCCAGGCCACCTCAGTTTTGCCGGTTAAGAAGGAAGCCAGGCCCTTAACCCTACATCTCCTGCAGGTTTCCCTGAAGGATTCGGTTTGGACTTTTCCCTTTTCGCTCGCTGCTAATAAGGGAATCCCGTATTGGTTTCTTTTCCTCCCCCTACTAAGATGCTTCAATTCGGGGGGTTCCCCCTCCTATAAAGGAGTATCACGGTTCCGAAGAACCATGATGGGAAGTCCCATTGAGGAATCCCTGGTTCCAAAGCTGCATGCGCTTACCCAGGGCCCTTTCGCGGCTTGCCGCGCCCTTCTTCAGCACTCAAGCCAAGCCATTCTCCAGACGGCGTAGCATATCGGACCTTACGGCAGTGTCTGTTTAACGTTTCGGTGAAACTTTTTTGTGTGCAGGTTTACTGGTCTATGCATGGTTTCATCGCGAGCGTGTGCTCACTTGCCCTTGGCTTCACACCGGTTGATGTGAAGCTGCATCCATTCGATAGCTTCAACTAACTAGCCAAACTATTCCAGAAGCGAGTTTCGCAGATATAAGGGTTATGTCGCATGTTGTTAGAGTTTCTGTCACTGTTTTAGGTACAAATGCTTTTGTTTTCTTATGAGAAAGAGAATAAACCCAAGAATAAGGGAACTTGAATCTTGCTGTGCATCTTTCATGGCCAGACACGCATAATAAGTGAAGAAGTAGACATACTTCAAGGAAGAGTACCTAAATCCGTTTTTGCCAGACACTACCTAAAAGAGAACCCAACAGAGCTTAGAGACAGAAACTAACAGCCACCACACAACTAGAACAGACATTAAGCTAAACATCGAAACAAACCGAAACCCCTCTCTTTTCTCCTATGCATAAGATTGAACGAACTACGATGAAAACTTCTAATGAGCCCCTATAAACTTGGTTTGAAGGATAGAGTCGGACAGACTCGCTCTGATACTCTTCGCACGATAATTGTGAATTGGATGTCAGAGCAAGGTTATCTTGCCAAAGGTGGGGAACATGAAGACAAGCAAAGTTAAGCGGGAACCTTCTGAGGAAATAGACCTTCTAGACACGATGCTTTCTAGCCTTGTTGAGTTGCTAGAGGAAAAAGGAGTCTTAACACAAGCGGAATATCAAAAGCGAATCATGGAAAAAGTAAAAATCAAATAGTCAAAACAACCCTATAGCATACATCTTCCCGTAACAAGTCGGCGCACGCGCTAGGGTGCTAGGTCGCGTTCGTTCTCTTCCTTTGTTCTGTTTCTGTCACGCTTCTCTTTCTCTTCTTCTTCATGAACACCTAACCTGCGGGCAGTTTCAGTTTCTGAGGCATTTGCGCCTTTTAAACCTAATATGAGCGACTGAATCCAAGTCTTCACAATATCCAATGGTTTGTCCTTTTCGTTTTCTGCAGGTTCCTTGCGATTCTTGCCCATAACGGTTCTCTGCAATAATATAGCATATTGGAATACATACGCTTTGCTCTCTTGGGTTCTGTTAACTTGGTGAGCGATTCGTCTTCGTGTTAACAGTCGGGTGATGGCTTGATAAGGTTCTGTGAAGTCTGCGGTTGATATGAGTCCTTGTGAAAAATCGGTTGATACTATGAGCAACATGGACACTTATTTGCCATGACATGCGTCCTGAACTAAAATGTTTAAGTTCGTTATGCTCGTAAATAGCTAATCGTCACAGAAGGTTTCAACAAAATGAAGTTAAGCGCGTATGTTTTGATTAATGTGAATCTGGGCTGTGAAATTGAGGTCTTGGAAGCTCTAAGGAACGTTCAAGGTTTTGAAGAAGCCTTCTATGTTTTTGGGGACTACGACATGATAGCAAAGGTGACCGCGAACACGATGGAAGAGCTTAACCAGACTGTGTCTCAAGTAAGAAAACTTGCAAATATCAAGTCAACAGCCACGATAATCTCACGTGACCTATAGGGAACCCATAACAGATTTTTCTTTTGTGAATCCATGTGAGTTATCAAAGGCAACCTTCTAAAAGGTGGCTGGTCGTGAGAAGAAAAGGAACAGTTAATCAGGGTACTGCGTTTCGACTTGGAGCGGTTCTTCGACTTGAATTTGCTTGAGTCCAACATTTTTCAGAGTATAGTATTCTTTCTGCATATGAGAGTAGCGCAAGATGCTGACGGTGAAAAATGAGACTCCCATGATTATGACGATTTCAAACAGCACATCCATTAACGGATCTGGGTAGAGAAGGTGATCTGCAAGGTGAACAATGCCGCCGACTGCGAAGAACAATGTGCTTATCAGAATTGGCAGCCAGAGTCTTAACTGAGTTTTCGACAATTCAGGGGATTTATAAAGTATTGTTAATGTCTTCAGAGCACAGTAGCTTCCCACACCGCCGAAAACAAGGTAAATGACTCCACTGATGATGTGCAACGACTCGTACAAGGTATTCTCCTCCCGATACGTTGAGATAGTGTTCAAATCGTACGGTTCAATCGCTGTAGTCAATATAAATCGTTTATGAAGAACCAGTAAGGATTTGCACTCACCTTTGCCCTGAGTTGGGTTGGTTGATAATTTAGCCGCGAGTTCCTAATGAGTTATCATAAGCGCGGTTCATCCAGCGTGCGCGCAGGTAACTTAACTTAACAGTATCGGTTTGAAGAAAGTCTAAAATATCAGACAGTGTCCACAATGGATTTGGAAGGAAAACTTGTGGCTTGGAAAGATAGAATTTTCTTAGGATCTGCTCTATTATCTTGGGCTTTGGGGCTTGTTTTTTCTCTAATCATGTCATTTCCTTCGAGCATTGACCAAGTAACTTATTGGCAAGCTCTAACTGTTGACCTGCAAGCTGATGCTGTTCTTCTAGGTTTTGCAGTAATTTTCTTTGCTTTCTTACTCAGGGGAGACATGGTTCGTGTGAAAGAGAAAATACCCCAATGGGCTTTTTGGCTCGGAACATCTTTCTGGTCATTCTTCTGGTCATTCCTTTTTGGGTTGAACTTGATATTACGTTCACCTTCTGGCCCTGTGGATTGGATAGTTATTCCGTTAGGGTTTACAGTTGCAGGAGTTTTCGCCAATATTGTTTTCCTCATTCAGATTATAATCCTTCACAAAGAAAGAGACTCATCATCAACTCAGACACATAACATAACACAATAATGCAAATTCCTACGTCAAGCCAAAACAGTCAATCTATTCCATGCATGTGAAACTTGTACTACGATGAAAAACTTCCAGAGACTTCCCTGGAACCATTGTGAAGTGCGTGTCTAGAGGTCTACGGTGGGGTAAGTCTTTTATTTCCATGAGGACATACTATTTGAAATGTGGTTTCATGGCTAAATGTCCTAAGTGCAAAAAAGAAGTAAGCAAACCAAAGAAGACTTGGAAGATGGCTGGAAGAAAGGACAAGAGTGGCAAGAGAACAGAGCTTACTATTGGACTCTTTGAATGCTGTGGAAAATCTTTCAGATCTGTCTTGAACAAGAGAAAGATATAGCCACAACAAGAGCAAACTTCCAATCATTTTTTCTATTTTTTGAATTTACCAAGCTTCTATGGAGTCCTTGAAACCTACGGTCATACAGCTTTAGCTACAATGTTCATGTGTGTCAACGGACTCATTGGTTGAAGTGTCGCCAAGTTTCCATAAGATGCAACTACATCCCATCCTGCCTTTAGCAGAAGTGAAGAGAGTTCACTGAGACTGTAAACGTGGTGTGTGATGTCAACTTTGTCTATGAACTCCAAATCTTGGCCACGCTTATTGTAAAAAAACCAAGAAGTACTGATTTGTGATTTTATTGGGTCGTACTTCCTATTTTCCAAGATAACAATGTGGTCTAGCTCTGTATAGGAAGTGGGAGCAAACTTGAGAGACAGATACTCGGTATGAGTTGTCTCAGCCACAAACAGGATGGCACCTTCCCTCGAAAGCTCTCGAGCTTGCTTGAAAATGCTCAGATCTTCCTCTTCTTCACAGAATCCTATAGATGTCCAGGCATTGACAACCACATCGAATGGAACTGAATATTTTGTATTGACAACCTCTCTCAATTTTCCAACGTCTCCTTCCAGAAAAGTGACTAAACTCGAGACCCCATGTTCTCTTGCTTTTCTCTCTGCATCTTCAACGAAGGCTCTGGAAATGTCCACTCCTACAGTCTTAAAACCTTTCTTTGCCATGTAGATGGAGATTCTACCATTTCCACAGCATAGATCAAGCAAATTGCCTGACTTGATTCCATAACCGTCAAGCACTTTGGTCATTCCATTAACGAGTTCTTCAGTTTTCAACCATCTCTGGTTCAGAAGTCTCAGGAATAGATCAGAACGGTCAACAAACAGTCTGGTGACCCAATCTCTATGCATGCTTCAGTGTGAAGGTATGCTGTTAGATATGCCTTTTGAAGAAAGCTGGATAATGTACACACCCACACATACACAGACACAATAACGTAACACAATACCATAAGTTCTATGCATGTAACTTTGGAACTACGATGAAAAACTTCTAGGGACTCCCTGAAATCTCTATTGTCTGCATGTGTTCTGTTTTTGGAACAGAGTGTTCTGAAACGTGGAATCTTAAGAGGCTTAAGCAGTATCTCTTTAACGTGCGCTAAGGTGAAAAGAAGAATGAAAACGGTCTTAATATCAATCGGTGTAGTCGTGAGCCTGATTCTTTCAAGTTTCGCACTCTACACAGCAATAACTCAAAAAGCCATAACCGAAACTCCTGAGGTCGAAATAACGGGAGTCTCTGAATATACCCAAAATGCAACGTGGTACGATGGTAATGGTACATATTACAACGTGAGTGCATACTATCTCAATGCATCCATAAACGTACATATAAATGCGGTATACAAAACCTTCACTTTCACTTTAGACGGTCCTAATGGCACTTTTCAGCAACAGAAGCAGATTTACCAAAACACAACGGTAGTCACGTTTCAGCTACTATTAACCCAGACGCCTGAACCTATTTTGCCTAGAATTACATCAATATCCGTCTATGAATATTTCGGTCAAGAAGAAACCTTGATTAGCATCTGGAAGAATCCGAACTAACAACCAAACTACACACCATAAACCCTTTTTCCGTTCTACCCTTTCGACATAATGTTGATAGCTAGTTGCTACTTCAGCTTCTTGAATATCTTGACAAGCAGTTCTCATGACTTATTGAAGAAATCCTACGCATATGATAGTCCAAGATACAATGAAAAACTTCTATGGAGTCCCTGAAACTATTGTGAAATTCCTTCAGAAGAGTTAAGTGTTTTAGAAGAATACAAATGCTGCATCATAGGAAATTGGGTGATGTAGTTTTGGTAGAACACTGGAGAAGGTCACTAGCAAAAGCAATTACTTATAGAATTCTAATCATTGTGCTAGACATTACAGTCATCTACTTACTGACTAGAAGTCTTGACATTGCACTCGGGTTCATGATTATTAGCAATGTCTACACAAGCATAGCGTACTATTTTCATGAAAGAATCTGGAACAAAATAGGTTGGGGAAAGACAAAGTGAGACTGTTCTTCTGTGATATCATTTAGCTATAGGCTCCTAGGGACTCTTTGAAATCTCCATTTATTCAAGGAAAGAGTCAAGATTGGTGAAAAACCTAACCACTTCTCATATTCCTCTTTCAACAAGACTAGAGCCTTGTTTACTGCATGGCTTAGACTAGAAAAAGAGAGTGGGTTCTAGTAGTGGTATGTTATTGTTACCCTTTGTATGTCGAGATTGGATGTGTCGGTGTTTCCAATTTTGATGTATAGCGTACTGGTGGGAAGAATAGGAAAATATGCTTGACCTGTTACGCCTACAGTCACAGTGTTGTCATAGCTGAATCCTTTTGATGAGTAATTCAATCCAACAAAAGTACTGTTACTTGAGGAGGAAGTGATATTTACAACAACATAACCAGCATAGTCTATAGGAATTGGAGTTTCCTCCATGCCGATTGAAAGATTAATTCCATAGGCTACCAAATTGCCCTGCACTATATAACCTGACGAAATTTGTTCAACTACACTATCATCATACATCAAGGTTGATTTCTGTAGGTTAGCTATCTCTTGCAGATTTGTCAGGTTTGAGGTCAAGAGGTTAATCGTTGAGTTTTGAGAGGTAAGTTGGTTTTGAAGATCTGTAATGTTAGAGTTCAATCGAGAGATTTGGGAATCTTTATTGAAAACTTCAATGTTCAAGTTAGTAATCGTTTCGTCCTTTTCTGTAACTTGAGCCAAAAAAGAAAGACCCATTTCCACTATTACAGCTACCAAGATGAAGCAGATTGTCACTACTAATGCAATAGCAACAACTTTTCTAACCATTTTCCTTTCACTCATAGCTTATTCCTTCTTGATGTTTTTTTTCATTGTAGAGCTCAATGTAGCCGCAGTTTTGACAGCAAAAGGGTATCACCTTACCCTGATAAGAGAGCCACCCATTGCTCAATTGAATTCCAGCGTGCCCATTTGACAGTCTACTTATCTGAACCATTTCATTGCCGCACTTAGGGCACTTCTTGACATCACTCATGTTTGAACCCCTAGTTTGTCTTCTGTTGCTGTGCAGATTTAAGATTTCTGTCTTTGAGGTTTTGCGGAAAAGTTATAGCTGAACTAGTTCTATCGGGTTGAGTGGTGAAATGAGTTGCTTGAAGGCAAGAACGTGAACCTGAGGATAATGGAGAAAGAAGATCTGTCCTTCTATGTGAAATGGGTTAATGATCCAAGCTTCTTCGGGGAATACAATCCTCTTGAACAAACAACAAAGGCAGAGATGGAGAAGGGCTATGACACTGCTCCTCCAGAAAGGAAAAGGTTTTTCGTAGAGAAGAAGGATGGAACCAAGATCGGTGTCGTTGGTCTCTGGTCAGCTGGAGCCCTCTGGGAGATAGGTTTTACACTGATTCTAAGTGAAAGAGGGAAAGGCTATGGTCCTGAAGCAGTCACGATAATGGTTGACTATCTGTTTCTGTCAAGAGACTTAGTTCGAATCCAAGCTACAACAGACCTGAGGAACACGGCTTCTCAATCTCTACTTGAGAAAATTGGCTTCAAAAGAGAAGGAACCCTACGCAAATCATACTTCGTGAGAGGAGTATGGACTGACTGCTATCTCTACAGCATTCTGAGGGAAGAATGGCAACAACCAAAAATACTGACAAAAACTGCTTGAAGCACAGATTAGCTAACGTCTTTCTGTCCTACACTTTCGACACAATGTTGATAGTTAGTTAGACAATAACTAATCCCTTCGCTCCTCTTTCTTTTTTATGCTTAAGATCTCGAAATTACAATGAAAAGCTTCCAAGGAGTTCCTGAAATCTCTATTGTCTACATGTGTTCTGTTTTTGGAACAAAGCTGTTCTGAAACGTGGAATTTTAAGAGTCCTAAGCAGTATCTCTTTAGATGTGATTCGGTCTTGACCATCCCGAGGAAGCTATTTTCTTTTCTGAAGGCACTTCCCACAATTCTCGGATGTCTAGTGTTTCTGTTTTCAATCATTCTTCCATTCTACTGCTTAGGACCGCTATACATTCATGGTAGTCCATCGATCTACTACTATTCTTTCAAAGCTGATTATCATTCAATGATTGAGAGACATTTTCGTGTTGATTCTTTTTGGTTCTTCGACTATTGGTTCGGTGAGAACGGCTTTAGCCCAGGGATCCCCTGGATACCTGTAGCAATGTTCACTTTTCAAGCATTGGCTTTGGCTCTCGACATAGCTTCCATTCATTTCAGAAGAAGGATTATGTTAGCTGCTCCAGTTTGCTTGTCTCTTGCTGTTCTAGCACTGATGATATACACTGGCGAGAAATTACTCTATGGCGATTATCAGCTAGGCTATTATCTTGTTTTTCCTTCATTGGCTCTGTTCCTGTCTACCTTCATACTGAATGAAGCAACTAAGAAACAACAAACCAGAGATTCCATCCCATCTGAATAGCTACCACATATTCAAAGGCACATAAAGATGGCATAACACAATATCAGTAGATTCTGGAGTTAGAAACCATGAATCTTCGATGAAAAACCTAATCACTTTCTCATTTTCCTTTTCAGCTTCATAAGAGCCTTTTGTACTGCATGGCTTAAACTGGAAAAAGATAGTGGGTTTAATAGTGGTATATTATTGTTACGGTTTCTGTTGCCCCGCTAACCACGTTCCCGTTTCCGACTTCGACTGTTATGCTTAAAGAGGGCAAGACAGGAAAGTATGCTGTTCCATTTGTGCCAACACTTATGGGATTGTCGTAGCTAACGCCATATGCAGAATAGACTACATTGGCATAGGTGCTGCTAGTTGTTGACGATAAGACGGTAATTGAAACGTATCCTGCATAGTTTACTGACTCAGTCCAAGAAGTATATGCTCCAGCTGATTGACTTATTGTTTGGTTACTCACCCAGACAGTGGAAACAGTAAGGTTGGCAATATTAGATAATCCTTGGTATAGAGAATAGACGTTTTCATAGTTTTCGTCTGTATAGTGATGGTCAGCAACGTAAGTATTGTATAGAGTTACTTCATTATTGTATTGATTTACTTCATTTTGGTAAGCAGTAATGTTGCCAAAGAGCCAAGTCTGCAATTGAGTTATCTGAGCATTCAATGAAGAGATTTGAGTTTCATGACCTGTGATGTTTCCACTCAGCCACGTTTGTGTTTGATTAAGTAATGTTTCGTTTCCAGCTAGCCATGCTTGAAGCTGGTTTTCTTCATTCGTTAAGTTCGTGATATTAGCATTCAACGAAGCTATCGTGTTTCTCTGGTCTGCTATTGTCGCATTCAACTGATTAATCGTGTTATTCGCAGGGTTTATCTGGTTATCTTTATCATTGATTGTCATGATGTAGTAGGCCATAGCTCCGCCTAAGCCAGCAATCAAAAGAATGCAGATTATTCCGAGTGCAACAGCAACACTTCTTCTAACCATTTTCTTTGATTTAGTTTCGCTTGGTTTTGTTTCATTGACTGTTGGTTCACTCATTTTTGAATCCTTAGTGTAGCCCGCGCTTTCTTTGTTAGTCTCAATTCCTTTGTTTATGTCCAAGTTCTTAGAAATCTTTTCTAGCAGTTCTTCAGTCTTAGAAAGCCTTTCTAGCAGTTCTTCAGTCTGGGTCTTCTTCTCTGCCATGTTTAGGCTATTTCCAAGCTATACAGATTTAAGATTTCTGTGCAACATGTGTTTTTGCTTTTTTTTGGGTTTGGGGTGAAGTTCTATCTCACATATAGAAGACTGGCTGTTATTGAATCTCAAGCTGTTCTTGTTAGTACTTTTGGTTCTTTCCATTCTTCTCTGAGAATGCTATACACACAAGCGTCTCTGAGTTCTCCTCTGAGGAAAAAGTATTTGCGCATTGTTCCTTCTTTCCTGAAACCTGCTTTTTCCAGAACCTTCTGAGAAGCCACATTTCTCGTATCAGTGCAGGCTTGAATACGCATTTTGTCCTTTGAAAGAAACAAGTAGTCAACCATGATCTCTACAGCCTCTGTGCCGATGCCTTTGCCTCTCTCATTTGGAACTAAAGAATAACCTATTTCCAACAGTTTTCCTGCAGGATGCATTAAGTCAAAATGACATATGTAACCAATTTTACTTCCATCTTTCTTCTCAATAATGAATCCCGTTTCCTCATGACTTTTCTTATCATAATCCTTCTCTATCTCCATTTTTGATATCTCTCTTAGAGGATTGTATTCACCAAAGAACTCAGGTTTGTTGATCCATTCTGCAAACAGTGGCAAGTCCTCTTTCTCCATAACCCTCAAATTCACATTCCTTCCCTCAAGCAATTGTCAACACCATCCACTATGTCTTCTTGTTTCAGTTCTTATGACTTATGGAAAAAACCCTATGCATAAGATTGAACGAACTACGATGAAAAACTTGGCTAAGTGTTATCTGAACAATAAAAAGAGAGAGGAGACTTTGCTATTTTCGTTTCCTGAACAGTCTTTGAAGCAAGACTATACACAACAGTTAAATTCTGAAATCAGTAGATTACTATACACAACAAATGGAGGAGAGAGGAACTTGCCAAGAGTCGAATGCGTCAAGTGTGGTAGAATCGGTAACTTGACAATCAAGAAAACGAAGAGTCATGGAACAACATATGAATACTATTATGTTCAGCACTACATAAAAGAAAGCGATAAAATAGAGTGGTGCTATTTGGGTTCTTACAAAGGACTACCAAAGGAGTACGAAAGAATCCTACAGAAAGAAGAAACTGTACACAACGATAAACAGCACTGTACACAAAATACCTTGAAACCAAATAACCTTAAATCAAGCCCTATTAATCAAAATAAGGATGCCATAGCTGATGCCTCGATAGCTCAGTCGGTAGAGCAACAGCCTTGTAAGCTGTAGGTCGCGGGTTCAATTCCCGCCCGAGGCTCCATCAGCCTGTGATTGAGGCTTGCTTTGCCCAAGCGTTTTCAGGTTGTTGGCTTCGTCAGTTCATGTTGAAGGTTCAAGGTGTTGTTCTTGTGCACCCAATTCCTGATTCTCTTGGCCCTCAAAACGATCTAGCTTTTGTGTGACGTTATGTGTTGAAGGTTGCTGGATGGATGTCGTTATTAGGATGCGGGGCTTAAGATGATGATTGGAAGCCTAGAGGTGCTTCGTGGGTTTGAACGCTGCTGCGATTTCGGTGGCTTGTGATGGCGTGTGGACTGTGATCTGTGATGCGTGAGTTTGTGCTGTATTCGCGTTTGGGAAGGACAGATGGGAAATTTAGAAATCTGCATGACGCGGGAAGGCTGGACATAGTGTACGAGTGTGTGGTTGCCAGTCTTTTTCTTTCTCATGGGATTCGAAAAGATGTTGTGTTCCACGTCATGTTGAGCGGACCGCCTAAGCCGCCCGTGCACTTGAGAATAGATGGAGCAACGCTTCATGATGTTCGCACAGATGAGCAAACGTGGGACAAAATCCTCAGGAAAATTCTGTCTGGCCAACCTCACCCGGGCATAACAGCAGACAAAACCAGCTTCGAAGCCCTGCTGAGAACAAAAGCTAAAGTTTGCCAGACGGGCATCTATGTTCTTGAAGAAGGCGGAAAGAACATTTCAACCCTGGAATTGGACAGAAATGCAGTTTTCGTTCTTGGCGACCATATCGGTTTACCGAAGACTGTTGAAAACTATGCGCTACGCTATGCCCAGAAAGTTAGTCTTGGAAAGAAACCATACCTAGCAGCTTCATGCATAACCATCGTCAACTACAAGTTGGACACGGCCGCCCATTGAAGAAGCATTCTCGCTATTCTTAGACGCCTCTAAAAGAGAAGGTTTGAGAACCGCGAAAGAACGGTCCATGCATCAACGGATTCGGGTGCAAAAATGGTGGGGCTGCCATTGTACCCCAATCAGGGCGGAATTCGAAACTCCTAGTTGACAAGGGCGTGATAGCCTATTCATAGCGAGTCAAGTACAGGGGTTTGCCTGCTTCCTTTTTTCTTTCTTCTTGCGAAATGGCTCCTGATGAGTTGACGCCTCTGGGGTTTGCATTGAATGCGATCTCGTTACATCAAGTGAGTCTGACTTGGACAGATTTCCGTTACGAGTAGTCTTGCACAGGGTTTCCAATCTTTGCACGACTTCCTATCATATTTATCACTCGATATTTGGTTTCAGAAGTTAAGATCAATATTCCAAAATTGAACTTCAGATTCACAAAGATTATTTCATTCCTCCAGTCCTTACAAGCACGTTAGTCATGTCTCCGAAAACCCAGAAAACAAGAAAAACTCAAAAGGACCGAAAACTGGAAGTTAACAAGGAAGCCACGAAGATCTTAAGGACGGTAAGTGACGAAGAAGCCTTCTACTTCTATGAAGCCGTCGGAAAACCAACCGGGCAAAACGCTAAAAGCCTATCTGGCTTCCTTGAAAAGATAAGCTCCGTCAAGTCAGAAAGCTTGCTGTTTCATCTTCAAAGGGAGGACTTCCAAAAATGGATCAGAAAGACTCTTGGTGACTCCAAACTGGCGAGAGAAATAGGAAAATTGTCATCTTCAAACAGGGAAGACGTACGAGCAAATATCCACTCAATCATCGAAAAGCGCATCAGGAAATTGAGCGAGACATCCCAACCATTGTTGGTTAGCGAAGATTTAGCTGTCGCCTTTCTAGGTTCTAAATCCTTGAATTCTTAGCAAGTCCAGATTGAGTTACCTTGCCAAGTCCACTGATTTAGAAGCTCGAATGCAATAGCTAGCGCGCGCTTTGGGAGACTTCCGAATGGGCTCTATCAACTCAACAAATACAAATTCAATGAAACCATATACCCAGTTGCAAGAGTCAAAAAAGCCCTTTCTAATTACTTCGCGCGCGCGGACACCGACGAATAGACTCAACAATGGTCTATACTCACATAGTAGAATTTGACGAAGAAAGCCAAAACTACCATCACGCAAAAGCCAAAGACGAAAAAGAAGCTGGACAACTAATAGATAACGGCTGGACATACATCCTAACAACACTACAAAATATAATGATGTTCAGAAAACGCAAATGACAACAGCACCCTCTTTTTTTAGTCATAGATTAGGCTGTTTTTCGCGCGCTATGAATGATCCATACAAGCCCGTAACTGCACCAACGACGACAAAACCGAACCCAACCCAAAAATATCTAGATACCACCGTGGCATTCGATATTGCCAGCTGAATAAACATGCGTGAATCAATCCTAGAACTAAGAGGCAGCCCGATATTCTGGGGAACCAATTGATAGAGCCAGTCATAGGCCAGAAAACTCAAAATGACGTACAGACAGACGCTTAAAAGAGCTAATGCCAGAATGGTCCAGCCTCCAACAACCTTCCACCCTTTCGACATTGTCCTCGTTCCTATCGCCAAACCTACACCCACGCTGATGACAACAAAAGGAAGTTCAAACAGGACGAACCAAGGGTTTATGTGTCTAAGCAGTATCGTAGCTACCGAAGTTGACCCCAAATCATCTATCGGATAAACCGCATTATCTGACCATCCCACCAGGATGCCAAGGCAGAACCCAAGAAAGATCACTGCGACAAAAACCAAGAGTGCTGCATGCCTTGCCTTCCAGTCGCTCACGGCAATCACTTATTGGGATATGTATAACATTTAGTATCTTTTTGATATTTAACCTATCGCGCGCGCCGAGTAGAATAATTACTATTACATATTACATATAGACCTGAAAAGCCTGCTAAGCATGCCTGCTAGCTTGCCCTGTAGCCCCCCACCTCTTTCTTTCAAGACAGCACCGCGTATAGCGGCACGCCATCGTCGTGATTCTGGGGGGGTGGAAAAGTTATAGCTGAACCAAGAGTAACCGTATGGATTGGCGAGTTGAGTTGCTTGAAGGTAAAAATGTGAATCTGAGAATCGTGGAAAGAGAGGATTTGCCGTTGTTGATAGATTGGAATAGCAATTCTGAATATTATGGTGAATTTACACCGCTTTCACAGCGGTCCAAAACAGAATGGGAGAAGAGATACGATAACCTCACCGCTGATACCAAATGGTTCTTCATAGAGAAAAAAGATGGTACAAAAATCGGGGAGATAGGTCACTTTATGTTCGGAAAACTCTTGGAAATATACTATTATCTCGTTCAAAGTGAAAGAGGAAAAGGCTACGGTACTGAGGCTATAATGATTATGGTTGACTATTTGTTCCTTTCAAGAGAACTGATGCGTGTTCAGGCTATGCCTGATGTGAGTAATATCGCTTCTCAGAGGGTTCTTGAAAAGGCTGGGTTCACGAAAGAAGGGATAATTCGAAAGAGTGGTTTCAATCGAGGAAAATGGTGTGACGATTGTCTGTATAGCATCCTCAGAGAAGAATGGAAAGAACCAAAAATACTGACAAAAACCACATGAAGCATGAATTGGCTGGCGTTTTTCCGTTCTACATTTTCGACATATTCTTTTTAAGCCAGTTTCACTCGTCCATTCATCAGAAGAAAACGGTCATGTGAAGACGAACTTCGGGAGATATCTCCACTTAGTCTAATAGGTTAGGTTCACAATTCTGGGCCGCCTGTGTCTCCTCTTCCCCTTCCTTTTTGTTTTTCCGGATTAGGAAGAAACCCAGGAGTCTCTCCCTTGTGCGTGTGTGTGATATGAGTACGCGTGTGTGTGGGGGTAAAGTTTAGCTGTGCTGCGTTGCCTTCTTGGTAAAGTTTAGCCCCAAACCCAAACCTACTGCTTCTTGCAGATTGCCATGAAATGCTCACTGATTCCCACACTCGTCAGACAAGTGCAAGTCTTGAGATGAGTTTCCCACCAGATTTTCCAAGCCTGTGGGTATCTTCTGGCTAACCTATTCGTTTCCTTCCGATGACTGCTGGCCAGTCCTTCAAGACCGACCATCTCCAGAACGCGAATCCCCCTCTTCTGAAAAGATTTCTTCAATTCCTCAGGCAAATAGAAATGACAAGGCGCAAACCCGTAACCGCCCTCATAATCGCCTGTGTCTCTAAATTTCTCAAAAATATCCAATTCTATCTCCTCAGGAAAGTTGACTAACTCGCTGACCAAGAGTGCCGATCTGCCAATAACGGAGACAAAAATAAGACAGCCTTTCTTCCCAACCCTAATCAACTCGTCAATTCCTTTTTCTCTTCGTACCTCATCGACAACATGTGACAAGGGCCCGCCTAGACAGACCACGGCATCAAAAGTCTCGTTCTCAAAGATCGAAAGATCGTCAATCGAACCGTGAATAATACTTCTGACTCTCTTCTTAACTCCCGATCGCTCGACGTGGCTTTTCGCGATTTCCAACATCTCAGACGACAAATCGAGCAGAGTAACGTCGAAACCCAATCTTCCAAACTCAATGGTATATCTGCCTGGACCGCCGCCTGCATCTAGCACCAGACCCCTTCTCTTCGAAAGGTATTTTCTGATAAAATGCATCGTCGTGTCAAATTCTAGCCTGTGATAGGGATCTCTGACCAGTCTTCTCCATTCTCTAGTACCCTGTTCAGAATAATATTTCTCAACGAGTTTTTCGATCATGAAAACAAATCTACGCATTGCAACCGTTATATCGGTTTCTAAGGTAGCGCACGCAACAAACTTTCTAATCTTTAGCGCGCACACGGGGCCTTAAGGGTTCAGCTCCGGCTTCTCACCTTGTTCGTCTGCCGGCTCAACGGTAACTTCGAGGACGGAGCCTTCTAGGCCTCCTTCTTCGCCCCCCCTGCAGAAGCTTCAAAGCCAATTTTGGAATTGTCAGGCGACCGTCTTTCGTCATCCTCGCAAGAAACCTCTCGCCGCCGAAAGAACCCGCAATCCTAACATCGACTCTCAACACCTGATTCGCCTCCATCCTGTACTGCCAACGAAACAACCTGGGAATCTGAACGCGGTTTCCCCTCTGCAACACGGCTTTGAAGCATACAGACTCGGTCAGCGGCAACGATTCACACCTTTCCCGTACGATTCATGCCTTCCTGCGTCAATCCCAGACGTGAACCAAGCATGACTTAAAGCTTGCCACTGAAAAGAAGCTTAAAACACCCTTCCCAAAAAGAAAAAAACAGAGCTCTTTCACATCGTTCAGGAAGCGAAAGCACGCGCAGTAACGGTTCTGAACCCAAAATATGGTGGGGCTGCCCGGATTTGAACCGGGGTCTATAGAGCCCAAGTCTACAAGCCTAGACCAAACTAGCCGACAGCCCCCTGACCAGGAGTCCAGAGTCCTTACCGATGATACTGCATCGGTCATAAAAACCTTAACCACACCACAACATCAACGGAAGCAAATCAAAGGGACACTTGGCCGGTCTTCCGAGCCTGGCTTAACGTTCAGTCCAAAACCCGAGACCATCGGAAAGAGCTTTTGCGCAACTGGATATCAGGCGCGCCCTCACATCAACGAAGCTCATGTGAGGTGTTTCAAATTTCGCTTTCATCCACTACCGTATTGTCTACAACTTTTATCCATCTGGTAGCCAGAATCTGTTTGAAGTCATCACTCTCAGGGTCAAGGTCAGTGGCAACCAAATGCCAATGATCATTTATCGTGGCAAACGTGGTGTCCATAATCACAAATTTGGGCGTATAACTGAAGACCTCTCTTCCGATTTTCGTGAGTATGTCTAGGGCATGCTCGTATGCCTTCTGGGGAACGGTGTGTTCGTGCCTTCTGAAAACTACCATGACCCGTTCTCTATGTCCCTTTCCAGTCTTGGTTCTCAGGACGACAAACGACCCGTCTTCGTAGTATTTCTTCTCCTTCTCCAAATCCAGATTACATAAGGGGCAGCTCAAACTCTCCAACGCCTCCTGACGATTCGCCGTCTTCTTTCTTGTTTGTGATTATAATAATATAATTTTCCCTTTATGTCGGCGTTTGCCAAGTTAGGCGATGCTTGCAAGCAAAGCATCTTGAATTATGTCAGATCAGGAAGCGACTGAATAGAAACTGTTAGCCTCACTAACGAAGTGGAAATCAGCCTGGTTAGAGGAATTGCATTTCACGCGTCCTAGAACCAAGCGTGTATCGAAGAGTTCCTCTGATCTTTAGTGCATCGCTCGTGATCAACGCTCAAGTATACTGAGGGGGGAGTGTTGCGAATGTCAGATTTGGATGCAGTAAATCTTAGTGTCTGCCAACCAATTGTTTCTTTGTTCCACACTGCAGAATCTTCGGACACACCAGACAATCGTCAGGGATGGCCATGTCATATGACATCGCGTTCAAGAAGCTAGAATAGCGTGCGCACTTTGCAGGCGAATCAAAAACTTTCGCGTACTCCATTGCCTTGATGCTGACAACCTTAAAATTCTCGGTCTTTATGTCAATCTTGGACATGCAGTGAGGGCAAGCGTAGTACGTCTGTCTAGGCATCGTGGAAGAATCGGTAAGAATTGTCGGTCTATCGAACTTCCTTCCACACCCGTTGTAGGGGCACCTCAGCTTTTCGGCGTGATCGTGAATATGGAAAGGCAACAAAACCGGTCCTCCTGCCTGTTGTCTGATAAGAATCTCTAATCTTAATATTTAATAAATCTTGCTGTCTACCTGCACAACAGCAATACACAAAGTCAAAGACGAGAAACAGCCATTCTCAGTCGAATATCTCAGAACGAACAGAATCAGAAACTAACCGCAAGCGTGGAGCTTCTGAAGGATGTTCCACATCGTCAGTTAGCTTGATAGTTTTCTTTTCCCTTCTCGTTCTCCTTGGGTATCATAATAGTAAATTGGGCTCCTCTGCCAGGCTCACCTGTTTCCTGTATGGCCCACCCGTAGACTTCCGTCATCTTCTTTATCAAGTACAGCCCGTAGCCCGTGCCTTTTCCGTATCCTTCCTTGAAAAGGCGTGGCTTTTCATCCCATGGTATGCCTACACCGTCATCCTGATAGATGAGCTTTAACTTCCCGTCCTTAGACTTTTCATAGTACACTCTGATCTGGGTGATCTTTTCGCCGTACTTCAGTGAGTTGTCTACAAGATTGTAGAAAAGCCGGTCCAACAGTGAATCTGCAAGGACCTTTAACGCTTGACATTCGTTCGAGACTTTTATGCCCTTCAGATCTGAGAACAGAGAGACTGCCTTTTCGACAGTTTCGCCTACGTCCACATTTTTGGGTTCCTCATCGCCTAACATCTCGTAGTTGCGCGCAAAATCAAAGATTTCAAGTATTTGCTGGCAGGCAGAGCTGATGTCGTACATGTAGTCCAAGATTTCAGGACTGTTTTGAAGCTTTCTCTTGGTCAGGAAAACGTTTCCTGTGACGACGGAGAGTTTGTTTCTTACATCATGTCGAGTGAGACTGCCTGCGACGCGCAGTTTTTCATTCATTGTCGATAGTTTCTGCATCATTTCCTTCAAGGCCGCTTCTGTTCTCTTCGATTCCGAAATGTCTTTGTACATTGCGACGTGTCCTACAGGTCTGCCCTCAACGATTATCGGGGCTGCTGATACTGAGACGGGGATGAGTGAGTTATCTTTCCTTTTTCTCACAGTGTCAAAGTACACGTAACCTTTTGCTGCTCGTTGGTCCAGTATTTCAGCTTCGCCTGTGCCCTCGCCCGGCACTATGACATCGTTGATATGTTTGTCCTTTATCTCTTCCAATGGATATCCGAAGAGCTCGAAGAAACGCGGATTCATGCCTAATATGTGAAAGTCCGAAGATAGGTAAACAGCTGCCTCCGGGTTCCCCAGGAACATTCCTTCAAACTTCTGTTTGTTTTCCCGAATTTCCCTCTCCGCCTTCTTGTCTTCAGTGACATCCCGAAAACTCCACACTCGTCCAGCAACCTCTCCTCCTATTCTCTGAGGACGGGAATGGCGCTCGAAAACTCTTCCATCTTTGAATTCCAACAAGTCAGAGCATTCCGAATCAGGCTGAGCGTAGAGTTCCTTGACTTTTTCTAGCCACTTCTGAGGCTCCTTGAGCTGATCGAGGACAAATCCTCGCATCTGGTTGATGTCTCGCGTAAGCATTACTGCATCAGGAATCCTCCACATTTCCGCAAACCTTTGGTTGTAAATCGTTATCTTTCCTTCCGTGTTCACTACCAGAATTCCATCGGCAGTAGATTCAAGCGTGGCACTAAGCAAGGAAAGAGTGCTCTTGGCTTCCTCCTCCGCCTGCTTCAGAGCTTCCCATGCACGTTTCTTGTCTGTGACGTCATGTGCGACAACTGTCAGGAACGCCTCGCCTTTCATTTTCCATGATGAAAAGGATGCCTCCAATGGGAACTCATTCCCATCCTTCTTCAATCCGGTCATTTCGACCGATTTGCCGAAAACTGGCGGTGCGGATGAGAGCCACGCCGCTATTTTTGTTTGGTGGTTGTCTCCGCATCGTTCAGGCATAATCAAGGTAATTGGTTTGCCTACCATTTCGCTGGCTGAATAGCCGAAAATCGTTTCCGCTCCCCTGTTCCAGAAAACCATCCTTCCTTGAGTATCAATGGAGATTGTTGCTTCACTAGCGGATTCGCTTATTGCTCGAAACTTCTCTTCGCTGTCGCGCAAGGCTTCTTCTGCTTCTTTGATCCTTACGGCTTTTGTTATGTTGTGAGCCAGTTCACAGTAGACTATTTCTGGGTCGCCCATCTTGTTGAGGTATGAATCTGCACCTAGGTTCAACGCCTCTTTTGCAACCTCTTCCCTGCCTTTTCCAGTGAAGATGATGAAGGGAATGTTTTCTCCATTCTGTCTAAGTTCTTTCAGAAAGGCCAAGCCATCCTTTTCAGGCATCAGATAATCAGAGACTATAACGTCGAATTTTTCCTCTCTCATTTTTTGATAGGCTTCACGGACGGATAATGCTGTTTCAACTTGGAACGACCCTTCAGTCTGTAACGCACGTCTAGCCAACTTGACGAGTCCAGCATCATCATCAACATGTAAGACCTTAATTGGCCTGGCTTTCTGACCCAGACCAATCACTGCCTCCGCTTGCGATTCACCCCGGGACTCGAGCATTCGCATGCACCAAGACACAAGATGTTAAAATCTGACAGTTTGGGCAATTAACGTCTTATGAATGCAAAATTAGTATTTAAAAAACGTTCAGCAATACTTTGACAGGACTTCCAGGATCCGCTCAGGCATGATGGGTTTCGCGATGAAGTCTTTTGCCCCCATTCGTAGGGCTTCCTCTATCAGCACCTGTTGCTCTAGAGCGCTACAAATAACAACGTTTGCTGATGGATCCTCTTCCAAAATACGCTTCAGGGCCTCCATCCCATTCAACGTGCTTTTTCCTGGCGGCATCACTATGTCGAGAAGCACCAAATCCGGTTTGACTTGTCTGTACAACTCGATTGCTTCATCTCCAGTAGTCGCCTCAGCAACCACTTCATGCTTGGTTTCCTTCACTATCTTCTTCAGCAATTCTCTCGTGTAAAGAGCATCGTCGCTAATCTGGATCCTGCCCATGCCTGTTCACTCAACAATCGATTCAACTGGTCCGTGCCGAAACTTGCTTTCATTGCCGATAATAGGCTTGTGAATTGCTGGTGAATATTGATAATCACTGTTTACAGCGTTGCGACGATTAGAGCCTCGGCCGGGCTTTGAACCCGGGGCCTGCTGCTTACGAGGCAGCCGCTCTACCGAGCTGAGCTACCGAGGCACACGCCGCTCACTAGTGAAGGATACGCCTATTTTTAAGATGTTCGGAAACAACTAGACTCTCCAAACCAGAAGAGACGAATCGACGCAAGCACTAATGGCCCAAGCTTCTGAATTTTTGTCCGAAGGTTTCCATCCTGAGCAATGCTTTTACCCCAAGAGGGTCATATCTAGGATCGATTGCCTGACTGGAGCCTGATGGATCGCGGCGATTCAGCCAGTTGCATGACCTGAAAATGGCAACAGACGGAGGAATTTAAGACGGCCTCAAAGAAAGCAGAGGAACTTGGAGAACGGAAGATAATAGAAATAATCCGAAGCCATTTGGATTTGATGCCCAGAATGCCTATACCATTTGGCGATGACGTTTCAGCATGCCCTATCGGGAACGATAGACTTGCGGTTCTCAAAACGGACATGTTGGTAGCCGAAACGGATGTTCCACCAGGCATGACTCTTTGGCAAGCCGCGAGGAAAGCGGTGGTCATGAACATCAGCGATTTTGCAGCGAAAGGCGTCAAACCTTGTGCAATACTCGTTTCTCTTGGACTGACGAAAAGAATTGTAGAAAAGGATGTCGCTGAGCTAGCAAGGGGATTGAATGCAGGGGCACGGGAATACGGTGCCTTCGTTATCGGCGGTGACACTGGAGAAGCCTCAGACCTTATAATCAGTGTATCGCTATTTGGAACTGCGCGAAGAAGTGATGTTATGCTGCGAAGTGGTGCAAAGCCAGGAGACTTGCTGGCCGTCACAGGTTTATTCGGCAAGACTCCCGCTGGCCTAAGCATTCTACTCTGCAACGCTGAGGCTTCAGAAAAAACACGTAAAGTTCTCGTTGAGTCAGTCTTGCTCCCTCATGCAAGGATGAAAGAAGGTTTGACGCTCGGTCGCACGAAGGCTGTTACGGCTGCGATTGATTCGAGCGATGGTTTGGCTTGGAGCTTACACGAGATTGCAAGCGCCAGCAACGTCGGTTTTCTAGTCGACAGGCTGCCCATGGCCGATGAAGCGAAAAAGTTTGCCAAGAACAACAACATTGATCCGGCGGAACTGGTCCTTTACGGCGGAGAAGAGTACGAGATCGTTCTAACCGTGAAGCCCCCGCTTTGGAACGCAACCGAGAAAGCTGTTGCTAACGAGGGAGGAAGACTAACGCGAATAGGAAGAGCGACTACTGAAAAAAGTGTCCTTTTGGAGACGAAAAGCATGAAACGCATCATTGAGCCCAGAGGATACGAACATTTCAGGATGTGAATCCACAGCACAAGTCTTCCTCGAACTCAAGACAAATTGCTCTCATCCTGCCTCTAGCTTCAGAATGAACAAACGATTCTCAGTGCTGCAGCCAAACCAAACAGGCCCATCATTTAATCTGAAAACAATCTTGCGCCAAATGAACCGAAGGAAAGGATCTTACGTTGTGTTTTTGAGTTCTTCAGAGAAAATTTATATCTAGGAACATTGGTCGTATTTCTCTCTCACTTCTCAAACCAGATTCTTGGGCGATAACCTTCAACGGGATCTCTTCTTTGCTCCACCAAGTCTTTTCCTGTTCTTTTTAGCCACCACGACTGTTTGAGGTTGTTCATTCTGGCGGATTCGGGCGTTTGGAAAGGCTCCTTGGATTTCTCTCCGCAACTGCTCCATGTCAACATGTCCGTAAGTCTTGATGTCAACCACAGGTCTTTCATTCTCGTCATAGCGGACCGCCAGAGTATAACCTGAGCCAAGCTCAACCTGTGTCGGCTCTACGAGAATGCCTGCATCCTCGTCTAACTCGGCAATGTCCTCTGATCCACGCTTATGCTTACGTTCTGCCACACGCGACTACTCCTTTTCTAAAACGAAGAGGAAATAGGATTAAAAGCTTGTTAAGCTTGAATAAGGATTTCACACTCCAAAAACTAAAACGCCAGCTCGTACTAATATCCAGGTAGACCCCTAACCTCAGCATCCATCAACACCGTCCGTCCGCTTCTTGAAGACTTGTTCTTACCCACAGAAACATCACAACGGATACGTGCAAGAGAGGATGAGGTCAAAGGCCAAACATTACAATACAACATTACAACTGACGTACAAAGCAACATTACGTCTGACGTAAAAACATAGACCGGTAGGGGTCATCGTTGAAACGTTCCAGCAGATCAACGATGACAGACTGCAACTGACTTAACAAGCGGAGACGAGGAAGGCAGCTCCAAAGATTCAAGCGAGCGCACGTGCGGTACTCGAAATGATTATTCACGGTTTCCTTCAGCTCTGGTTTTACAGATATCCTCTGGTGATGTGGGACAATTCGTGCTCCAGGACTTCTCGAAGTCTATGATAAGGATTCTCTCTAATCAGTATGATGTAATCAACGTCAGCAAATTCCTCAGTTTTGTAAACGCATGCATCCGTACCCTTGGTGGAGAGCAATCTTCCCCATTCTTCTATTTCTCTTCTTTCATCATCTCCACACTTGATCCGCTCGATGAAACGGTTGAAATCATTACCCTTCAACTGCAAGGCTGCTACTTTGGGAAAGGGCTTCGCACTCAACACCTTCCAAGCAGAGATAATTCTCTCCCTCGGAATCACCCTTGCTTTGACATCAATCCCTTCAACCGAAATCATCGACTGCACGGCCCAATAAATCCTTCAATTAGGCTCCAAATAAGTATTAAATGTCGTTTCTGTAGAATCCAGTTTATGACAAACAATGCTCGCAAAAGATCTCAGAGAACTCACGCGAGCCGTTCTCCAGACACGAACTCGAAAGAAATGAATCTAGAGTTCTCGAATGGCTCGAAAGTGAACGTATTGAACACGAAAGACGGATGCAGGAACTAGGATGCCACTTCAAATCAGCGAGGAAGCAACCCGAGGCTCATGATAAGGACTATCTGAACAAGTAGCATCGGGCCAATGCACAATCAGGTTTCCGGCTCAACGCAACTGGACTCATAGGCGCAAACGTAACATAAAAAAGTAGGTGGATGGCTGGCTAAAAGGAGGTTCAAAACGAATGATGCCAGCGCAGTTTCGCTTTGACAGTCAGTTTGTCTCTTAATATTGAAGCTAACATTGGCGAGTCGGAAGGCGTCTTCCTCGGGCTTCGAACTAGACTCTAACAGAAATGCCAGTTTCAGTGTTCCCAATCGAAAGCTCTGAGGATGAGGCGCCAAGTTTTGTTATGTGACTTCTGACAGCTTTGCATATGTTCGTTCGAATGTTAACGTCGCCTGAAGATGAAATCTTTCCAAGTCTTTCGGCAAGTACTGGATCACCAAGAGTCTTCCCGACCCAATTTTGAAAGTCTCTCCTCTGAAGATGAAACACTAAACTCTCCGACTTCACAGTCTTGACCTTATCAAGAAAATCCGAAAGGTTTCTAGCAACTTCGCCAGTTGGCTTTCCAACTGCTTCGTAGAAGTAGAAGGCCTCATGTTCCCCCACTGTTCTCAAGGATGTCACAGCTTTCAAATCAACTTCCAGATATTGTCTGCTTATGCTGTTTGCATTATTCTTTGAAACCACGTTTCTTTTCATCAATAATCCACCATTGAACGCGTTGCGGTAACTTGCATCTTAATACTTAATAAGCGTTACTGGCAGACTGTTGAACGCCACGACACTACGCTAATGTGCCTACGATGATTAAAACATGCTACTTTTTCTTCAACTTCGTTCGATTCCTGTTCAGATTTTGAGCATTAGCCTCAGCTTTAAAATCGCTATCTCTTGTATTGACGCGGGCTTCATAATTGTTATCTGATGTGAAACCGTTGGTGGGATTGTCAGGAATCTAGACAGTAGCTGCAATAGTGGTCAGGATGAACGAGGTTTGCGTTCAGCCATCAGCGAAGGTTACAGCTTATTCGAACACAAGGAAGGCGATACGTGTTCTACACGTAGATGACGAACCCAGCTTCCTGAAGACATCCAAGCGATGCTTGGAAATGGAAGGACCATTTCAAGTAGCAACTGCATCCTCCGCTGAAGAAGCAATGGAAAGAATCAGGAAAGAGACATTCGACATAATTGTTTCTGACTACGATATGCCAAACAAAGATGGTCTAGAATTTCTCAAAGAGTTCAGGCAGACAGGACACGATATTCCATTTGTCATTTTCACGGGAAAAGGCAGCGAGGAAGTTGCCATCAGAGCCTTGAACATTGGTGCAGACTGGTACATAAACAAGGCAGATGATCAATTGACGGTCTATGGAGAGCTTGCACGTGCCATACGCCAACTCGCAGACAGAAAAGAAAGCCAAGAAAGACTGAGAAAAATAGTGGAACACACGACAAACATATACTACTCACACGGCATGGATCATGTTCTTACGTACATCAGTCCAAGAGTGAGAGATGTTCTTGGCTATGAACCTGAAGAAGCTTTGACCAATTGGCAAAATTGTCTGTCCGACAATCCTCTGAACCTAAAAGGAATAGAATTCACGCAGAAAGCAATCGACACAGGGAAACAGCAACCAGTCTACGAGTTAGAGCTCGTCAGAAAGGATGGAAGCAGGGCATGGGTGGAAGTACACGAGAGCCCTGTGGTTCAAAACGGGAAAACGATAGCTATCGTCGGAGCCTTAACCGACATCACAGAGCGCAAACAGATTGAGAAGGCACTGAGCGACAGCGAGAGAAGGCTTTTCGACGACCGTGAGAAACTACGGAACGTTCTTGCCGCGTCTCCTGAGAACATAACGATTACCGACTTAAACGGGATAATTGCCGACTGCAATCAAGCATCGGTGGACATGCATGAATGCTCTTCAAAGGATGAGATCATCGGCAAAAACACGCTAGAATTCATTGCGAAAAAAGACCGATCAACAGTCACAGATGCAATGAGGAAAACCATCGATCAAGGAATCGTGAGAGACATTCCACTCGCCCTTCTGACCAAAAATGGCCGCGAGTTTCCAGCAGAAGTCTCTGCAAGTATCCTCAAGGATGCATCAAACAAACCTACGGGTTTTGTGGCTATAATCAGGGATATCACCAAAGGTAAAGAAAGTGAAGACGCGCTGAGAGAATCAGAGATCAAGTACCGATTGTTAGTCGAGCAATCGCAGGAAGGAATCGTAATCGCCCAAGGCAGCCCTCTGCGTTTGGTCTTTGCGAATCCAGCAATGGAAAAGATATCAGGGTATACTACTGACGAGCTTACCCATCTCACACCCAAGGAATTACATGGTTTAATACATCCTGAGGATCGGAGTATGTTTTTCGGACGCCTCAAAGACCGCTTAGAGGGAAAGTCGCCGCCTCCTCGTTACGAATTCCGTGCTATCAGAAAAGATAGTACTACGCTCTGGCTGGAGATATCTTCAAACAGCGTCAACTACAACAGACAACCGGCTGTACAGGCCATGTTCATTGACGTTACTGAACGCAAAAACGCCGAACAGAAACTGATGGAAAGCCAACAGAAATTTGAAGCTTTGTTTAAAGGCAACCCTGAAGCCGCAGTGTACTTATCTCCTGACTTCAAAATTCTTGATATTAACCCTCGCTTCAAAGAGATATTCGGGTATTCCCTTGTGGAAATCGAGGAAAAGCATTTGGACGACATAGTGGTTCCAGAGGGAAAAATCGAAGAAGCGGGCATGCTGAACGACAGAGCTGCACAAAGATACGTTTATCATAACACTGTTAGAAGGAGAAAAGACGAATCTTTAGTTCCTGTTTCTATATCTGCTGCACCGATAAACGTTGAGGGCCGACTCATAGGTTACCTTGGCATGTACAAAGACATTTCTGAACTCAAGAAAACAGAAAGAATGCTAGCCCTCATGAACGAGAAGCTGCGAGTCGTCGGCGGCCTCACTAGACATGATATTCAAAACAAACTCTCGACAATGACCGGAAACGTATTCTTAATGAAGAAGAAATTCGCCGACAATTCAGCCATCTTAGACAACCTGAAGGATATCGAATCAGCCAGTCGACAGATTGAAAGGATATTTGGCTTCGCTAAAGACTATGAAATGCTGGGAATAGAGGAACTAACGTATATCGATGTCGAGCAAGCCGTCAACGAAGCAATCTCGCTCTTTCCTAACATGCGCGAACTCACAGCGACCAACAACTGCACCGGACTAACCGTTCTAGCCGACTCGCTTCTCAGGCAATTGTTCTACAATCTCATTGACAACTCACTTAAGTATGGCCAAAAAGTCAAATGCATTAAAGTAAGCTACGAAAAGAGACCCGACGAACAACTAAGACTCATCTATGAAGATGACGGCGTGGGCGTACCGACGGATGTCAAACCCAAGATATTCAAAGAAGGCTACACAACAGGTAAGGGCTCAGGCTACGGGCTGTACTTAATTAAGAAGATGATTGAAGTCTACGGCTGGACCATACAGGAAACCGGCGAGCCGGGAAAAGGCGCAGTATTCACCGTCACAATATCTAGAACGAATGAAAGCGGCAAAGCAAACTACAAGTTGCCATCAACTTGAGCGCGCATGCGTGTTCCTAAAATGGTCAAAAAATGGCCATAATTCCGTTTTGCACATTTCTGCCAGTGCTACAGAATACAGTTACTCAAAGAAATCAAGAACAGACACGAAGCCCAAAGCCGTCTCTAGATCATGGAAGGCGAATAAAAACCATTTTAGGCCAATTTCGGAACAAGCATGCGTGCTAATCCAAAAATAAATACCGTTAATCTGGGAATGACGGCTAGGTATAATACAAATCGCACAGGCATTTCTTCAATACGTTCTTTCACACAACGTGGGGTGGGTCTCAGTTCTGTGCTTTGACTGAGGCACTGGCGATATCTTCCAAGTATGTCATTCAACCCTCTCTCCAAGTCCTCTTTGGACGCAAAGCCGACAATCTGGCCTACATGCCTTCCTGTGCACATGAAAAGCAGAGTGGGGGTGCTCATAATTCCATAGTTGCTTGCCAACTCTTGATTAGCATGGTTTTCAAATGCGTTCTAGGCAACATCTTGTTTGCCAAGCGCAGCCTGTCACTCAACCTTCTCGATGCCTCGATCCAATTCGCTGAGCAAAGTAAGCAATGATGATGATGCAAGCAACGATTGCCATGACAGCTGAAACTGTTGCTAGGAGGAAGTTGTCTGACGTTACGAATGCAATTGAAACGCCAACGAGAAAAACACCGAAGTAGAAGCTTGCCTTTCTTCCTGTGAAACCTTGAATCTCTGACAAGACAGCTTTAGAGTACCGCTTAAACAGGATAAATGTCAATGTGAACGCAAGAAAAATAACTAATATCGTGTAGGTCAGATCAGTCCAATAGTTGCCGAAGGTGAGTAGAAGACCGACTTCGTCTCCGATGAGCCCGCCACCTGCGCCATAGATGACCGCTGCCAGCCTGTCGATTCGCTCTCCGCTGTAGCTGATTCCCAGCCAACCACCAATTGCAAGCATTATTATGCCAAACCAAAAATGGTGAACATGAAGACCATTCCCCACCAAAACCACGTCCGGACTAATAGTCGTAAACACCCTTGCAATCGCGAAAGAAGCAACGAAAGAAATCAAGGCCAACAAAGAAAGATTCGCTCGCCTCATGGGTCTCTCTTCACGCGTCATTTAATAACACTCAACTCTCCTAACGGAGGACCAGGGGATTTCTGCATGGGGATTAACTGTCTGTTGGTTCGATTGAACCGCTTGCGCAGGTCGAAACTAGAAAGCCTTGAATTTTTCTTTCGTGGCGCCGCATATCAGGCATTTGTCGGGTGCATCTCCTTCGACCGTGTAGCCGCATGTGCTGCATATCTGAACTGGTCCCAAAACAACATCCTTTTCTTGGTCTGCTGCTTGTTTGGCCTTCTTGTAGAGACTAACGTGGGTTTTCTCGGCCTCCAGAGCCCAGGTAAAGGTTGTTTCCGCAGCTTTTTCTCCTTGAAATTGCGCCACCGCCTTGTAGGTCGGGTACATCTCGTTAATCTCGAAAGTTTCGCCATCGATACCCGCTTGAAGATCCTCCGAAGTGTTTCTTGCGCCAAAGACCGCAGCTGAAACTGTTTGAAAGCCCCCTTTGCTGAGCATATTCCTGAAATGGTTGCTGGCGTGAATTCTCTCGGCGAGTGATATTGCAGTGAACAGCCTAGCTACGTTCGGAAATCCCGACTTCTCAGCTCTTTCTACAAAGATCTTGTATCTGACGTGGGCTTGGCTTTCACCAGCGAACGCGCTTCGAAGGTTGGTTTCAGCCATCTCTCTAACCGTCTACAATCACCTTCTGGATTCATCAAACTTCAACTCACGATGTATTCAAACGCCTATATCTTTGTTTTGCAGCCAGTTTCTTAGAGACTTTCTAAACGCGTCTGTCTTGGGGCATACTGCTAAGAGTTACTTCAAACAATTGCTCAAAGCCCCTGCGAAAGATTATGATTTTCACTTTCTCTCCCACTTTTCTCTGATGGATCTCGCCCAACAAGTCTTCGATGCTTTCAATATCGGTGCTTTCGATTCTCAGGATTATGTCTCCCATGATTATCCCAGCTCGTTGTGCAGGGCTTCCATCCGTGACCTTTGTTATGAGAACTCCTCGTTCCAGTGGCAAATCGTAGTATCGAGAAACCTCTTCATTCAGGCCCAGACCGACTATTCCAAGCCAAGGTCTAACAGAGATTCCTTCTTGGATCATTTCGCTCGTGCATTTCTTCGCTGAGTTTATGGGGATGGCGAAACCTATTCCTTGGGCATATGGGATTATCGCCGTGTTTATGGCGACGACCTTTCCTTCAAGATCAACCAACGGTCCTCCACTGTTTCCCGGATTTATCGCTGCATCTGTCTGAACTAGATTTTCCACTAGTCCCCTTTGAGATTCTATCGTCCTGTTTGTCGCACTTATCACTCCGTAAGTAACGGTGGAACCACCAGCCAGCCCGAACGGGTTTCCGATTGCATAGACCTTCTGGCCGACCCTCAACTTGTCCGAGTCTCCAAGCTCAGCAGCGGTAAGGCCCTGTTTCCTGACTTTGACGACGGCCGTATCGTGCACGGCGCAGGCCCCCACTGTCGATCCTTCCAAGACTTCCCCAGTCCATAACGTCACGGAGATTTTCTGTGCTCCGCCAACGACGTGATTGTTAGTCAAAATGTAGCCTTTGGAGTCGATTATCGTTCCAGAACCCATGCCCTCAACAGGCACTGCTTGATAGAACATGTGTCGGACCAACTTCAGCGTGCTTATGTTGACGACACTCTTGCTCGCCATCTCGAGAATGTCAAGCACCGCCTTCTCATCAAGAGAAGACATTCAAACCAACTCTTTATCCTCTTCAGACGATAAACTAAAGCAGAATCTACATTCTCCTATTTTGATCTTTGGGTCTGACTTCTCACAGAATGCACACATCAGACTCGTTTTTCGTATGGCCACGCATGCTTGGCAAAAGAGTTGAAGTAGTTTCGGACTCTGACCTGCGTTATCCAGAAGCACAACCACCATGCCGTTTATGAACGGCCGTATTTCCTCTATGCCATCAATGTCAATTGCATGTCCTCTGACCTTCCGAGAATACTTGCTTACCGCTGACTGTGATATCCCAAGGAGCTCTGCCACTTGGCCTTGCTTCAGACCTTGCTCTTCCATGAGCTGCTTTGCGATTAAGGCTTTGACCGCGGGTATTACAGATCTCACGGCGACTTCGCATGGGAGTATCATGAGGGATTCACCGTTTGACTTACTCATGGTGGAAAAGTATATAAACATGACGTATGTCATATTAATTATGACGTATGTCATGACAGGTTCAAACTGGCCAAACTCCGGTATAGGAGCAATTTTAACCCTTTCTCCAAGCCTGTCATGACGTACGCTCGAAGGCACTTCAAGATGGAAGAAAAAAACACCCTGACCTTATCGTATGGAGCAGTCAAACAGACAAGCCTAACAGATTTGCTGCAGATAGTAGACAATACCTGTAAGAATTGTAGCGCGCTGGCTTGTCCCTAAATTAGCTAATGTTTATTTTTGGATTGGGGTCTCGTATTCTTGAGTGAAGTCCAAGCTTAGGAGGTGAATCCTAGCGGGACATCAAGATGAACACGAGACCCTTGAA
>Ga0315275_10000500_pt1 | contig 32347 bp, 27 predicted proteins | sample YL17G03_0_MG_FD_205557 | JGI IMG/M metagenome (GOLD analysis project Ga0315275, IMG submission 205557) | Sediment microbial communities from Yellowstone Lake, YNP, Wyoming, USA - YL17G03_0 | ecosystem: Environmental > Aquatic > Freshwater > Lake > Sediment | place: USA: Wyoming | collected...
CCGCCTCGCCGCCGCCTTCGTCGTCAGTGAGGAGCGCCTTGCGGCTCAGCCGGATCTTGCCGGACGGATCAATGCTGATCACCTTGACCATGACCTGCTCGCCTTCCTGCAGCTCGTCGCGCACGTCCTGGACGCGATGCCTGGCGATCTCCGAGACGTGGAGCAGGCCGTCGGTGCCGGGCATGATCTCGACGAACGCGCCGAAATCCGTGATGCGCTGCACCTTGCCCATGTAGGTCTTGTTGAGCTCGGCCGTCGCGGTCAGCTCCTGAATGATGGCGATCGCCTTCCTGGCCGCCTCCTCATTGGCCGACGCGACATTGACGTGGCCGTTGTCCTCGACGTCGATCTTCACGCCGGTGCGCTCGATGATGCTGCGGATCATCTTGCCGCCGGGCCCGATGACGTCGCGGATCTTGTCGACCGGGATCTTGATCGTGACGATGCGCGGGGCGATCGGGTTGACCTCGGCGCGCGGCGCGGCCAGCGTCTCCGCCATCCTGGCGAGGATGCCGAGGCGGCCCTTGCGCGCCTGCTCGAGCGCCTTCTGCAGGACCTCGGCGGTGACGCCGGTGACCTTGATGTCCATCTGCAGCGCCGTCACGCCCTCGGCGGTGCCGGCCACCTTGAAGTCCATGTCGCCGTCGTGATCCTCGGCGCCGGCGATGTCGCTCAGCACGGCGTACTTGCCGGTCTCCTCGTTCATGACCAGGCCCATGGCGATGCCGGCCACCGGGGCCTTGAGCGGCACGCCGGCGTCCATCATCGCCAGGGACCCGCCGCACACGCTGGCCATCGAGGACGATCCGTTGGACTCGAGAATGTCGGACACGAGGCGGACCGTGTACGGGAACTGCTCCTCGGTGGGCATCATCGGCGTCAAGGCGCGCTCGGCGAGCGCGCCGTGGCCGATTTCGCGCCGGCCCGGGCCGCGCATGAACCCCACCTCCCCGACCGAGAAGGGCGGGAAGTTGTAGTGGAGCATGAACCGCTTGTAGGTCTCGCCGTCGACCCGCTCGATCTTCTGCTGGTCGTCGGAGGTGCCCAGCGTCGCCGTCACCAGCGCCTGCGTCTCGCCGCGCGTGAAGACGGCCGACCCGTGGGTCCGGGGCAGCACACTGACCTCGGACCAGATGGGACGGACCTCGTCGAAGGCGCGCCCGTCGAGGCGCGTGCCGCGATCGAGGATCTCGTCGCGCATCACCTTTTCCTTGAGGGCCTTGAAGATCGACTTGGCCTCGGTCTTCCGCTCGGCCTCTCCCTCCGGGAACGACGCGACCAGTTCCTCGAGGAGTTGATCGACGCGCGCGTAGTTCTCGAGTTTGCCCTTGATGCGCATCGCCTCGCAAAGCGGCGCGTAGATCTTCTCTTCCACCTCGCGGGAGAAGTCGGCGCCGATCGTCTTGGCCGCCACCACCACCTTGGGTTTGCCGATCTTCGCCGCCATCTCGTCGATCAGGGCCACGATGGACTTGATCGCGGCGTGGCCCGCCGCCAGGGCGCGGACGACGATGTCCTCGCTCACTTCCTTCGCGCCTGCCTCGACCATCACCAGGCCGTCTCGGCTTCCGGCGACGACGATGTCCAGTGTCGAGCGATGGCGCTGCTCGTAGGTCGGGTTAATGACGATCTCGCCGTCCACGTAGCCGACGCGGACGCCGGCCAGGGTCTTCTGGAACGGAATCTCCGAGAACGCGAGCGCCGCCGACGCGCCCGTGATGGCGATCACGTCCGGATCGTAGTGCACGTCGGCCGAGAGCACGAGGGCGATGATCTGCGTCTCGTGGTGCCAGCCTGACGGGAAGAGCGGACGCAGCGGACGGTCGATGCACCGGCTCGTCAGGACTTCCTTCTCGCTGGCCTTGCCTTCGCGCTTGAAGAAGCCCCCGGGGATGCGCCCCGACGCGTAGGTGTACTCCCGGTAGTCCACCGTCAACGGGAGAAAGTCAATGCCCGTGCGGACGCTGTGCGCGTAGCACGCGGTGACCAGAACCACGGTGTCGCCGAAGCGCACCAGAACCGAGCCGTTCGCCTGTGTCGCCAGGCGGCCGGTCTCGATCGATAACGTACTGCCGCCGAGCGTCATGTCCTGCTTATGCATGTGCCTGCCTCTCCGGCCCGGGCGTCAGTGCGGCCGGGCATCGGGTTGTATGGAGGGAATCCTGGACGGCCCGACACCTACTTGCGGATGCCCAGACGCTTGATGATCGCGGCGTAGCGGTCGTGATCCTTGCGCTTCACGTAATCGAGCAGCCGCCGGCGCTGGCCGACCAGCATCAGCAGCCCGCGGCGCGAATGATGGTCCTTGGCGTGCACCTTGAAGTGCTCGGTCAGGTAGGTGATGCGCTCGGTCAGAATCGCGATCTGGACCTCGGGAGATCCGGTGTCCTTCTCGTGCGTTTCGAACGATTTGATGAGTTCGGTTTTCCGGTCTTTCGTCAGTGCCACGTCTGCTTGCCTCCACGTACGGCCCAGCACCGCGTCCTGCGGGCCGGCACCGCCGTCTCAATGGCGGGTTCCAGCACCCGCAACCATAAGATGTTACATCAGCACGGCCGACGGACGCAAAAGTCCGCCCGGATCGGCCTCCGCCAGCGCCAGAAGCGCCCCGTCCGGCCCCAGGATCCGGACCCGCCCGCCAGCCGGCAGGACCGGGGCCGGAGGCAGGCAGTGCGCCGGCCCGACCTCCCGGCCGTGCCCGATTCGCGCCACGCCCTCCGCGGTGACCGTCACCCCCGGCCAGTCGGTCAGCAGCGTGCTGAGTGGCCGCAGGTGGGGGGCCGGTCCGTCCAGCAGGACCCGTTCGAGCGGGACGGCGTCGTCCAGGCCGAACCCGCCGCTTCGCGTGCGCCGGAGCGCCTCCAGGCAGGCGCCAGGCCCAAGCCGCCGGCCCAGCGCGTCGGCGAAGGCCCGCACGTAGAACCCGGCCGAGCAGACCAGCCGTACGCGGATCAGTCCGGAGTCGGCCGACTGCAGCTCGAGCTCCGACACCGTGACCTCGACCGGCGGCAACTCCACCCGGAGGCCGCGGCGCGCCTGCTCGTAGGCCCGCGCTCCGTCATGATGCTTGGCCGAGAACGCCGGTGGCCTCTGCATCCAGGTCCCGCAAAAGGCCGCGAGCGCCTCTTCGACAGCCGGCCGCGTGGGACGGCACGCCTCGGGTGCGGCCTCGGACAGCACCCGCCCGGTGATGTCGAAGGTGTCGGTTGTCCGCCCCAGGCGCACAGCGGCTTCGTAGGACTTATGCCCGGCGGTCAGGTGCTGCGCCAGGCGGGTGGCCTTGCCGATGACCAGGGGCAGCACGCCGGTGGCGAAGGGGTCGAGGGTTCCCGTGTGGCCGATCTTGGCCCCGCCGGCGTGCCGGCGGACGGCGGCCACCACATCGTGGGACGTGACGTGCGGCGGCTTGTCGACCACCAGCACGCCGCTGGCCAGGGGCGGGCCCTCGGGGCGCCGCGCCGTTCGGGCCACGTCAGGCCCCGCTGGCCGGGGCCGCCGGCCCCGGGCCCAGTTCCGGCCGCAGGCGTTCGAACACCTGTGCGTGCACGTCGGCCAGCGTCCCGGTGAGGGTGCAGCCCGCCGCGTTCTTGTGGCCGCCGCCGCCGAAGCTGCGCGCCACCTTCCCGACGTCGATGTCGCCCTTCGAGCGCAGGCTGACGCGGTATTGGCCGTGGTCGGCCTGCTTGAAGAAGACGACCGACTGGATGGCCTTCACGCTCAGCGGCATGTTGATCAGGCCGTCGGTCTCATCGGGATCGGCACCCGTCGCCGCGAGGGTGTCCAGGTCGAGGTGCAGCGTGGCCACCCGGCCGGACTCGACCAGCGCCATCGTCCGGAGCACGGCGCCCTGCACGCGCAGCCGGCCGAGGGTGTTGCCGTCGAACAGCGTGCGTGCGACCGCCACCGGGTCGGCGCCCGCCTCGAGCAGCCGCGCGCTGATCGAGAAGGTACGCGGAGAGACGCCGGCGTACCTGAACGATCCGGTGTCGGTCACGATGGCCACAAACAGCTGCGTGGCCATGTCCGGGGTGATCGGCACGCCGAGTTCGGTGATGATCTCGAACACCATTTCGCCGCAGGCGGCCGCCAAGCGGTCGAACCACGTCACCGCGCCGTAACCGGTGTTGCCGGGATGATGATCGACGTTGATGACGTGGAACCGTTCGAGGCCCTCGAGGCCCGTGCGCGCCAGATCGCCGCACTCGAGGACGACCACCGCGTCGGTCGACTCGGGCACGGTCGCCGCGACGTCGATGCTGTCCACGCCGGGGAACTCGTCGAGCGGCACCGGAGCCGGGTCGCGCATGATGACGCGGGCGTCCTTGCCCAGGGCCTGGAGCGCCCAGGCCAGGGCCAGCGCGGATCCGAGGGCATCGCCGTCGGGCCGCATGTGAGAGGTGACGGCAATGCGCTGGTGCCGGCGCAGATCCGTGCAGATCCGGTGGCAGCCGCCGTGATCAGGCGTCATGAGGCTCGTCGTCCGTGTCGGGGGCCGTCCCCGGGGCCTTCGGGTCGGGCGGCGGCTCCGGGCGCGACGCCTCCTCCTCGTGAATCTCCTGGATGATCCGCTCGATCCGATCGTGCTGTTCCACCGACTGGTCGAAGCGGAACTCGAGTTCGGGCATGCGGCGCAGGCGCAGGCGCCCGGCGAGCTGGCGGCGCAGGAACGGGGTGACGCGCTCGAGTGCCCGCGCGGTGTCCGTGCGGGCGGCGTCGGTGGCCATGGTCGTGTAGTACACGCGGGCGATCTGCAGATCGGGCGTCATGCTCACGCGGGTGATCGTGATGAACCCGACGCCGGGATCGTGCACCTCGCGTGCGAGGAGGTGGCTGATTTCCGATCGAATCTGGTCGCCGAGCCGATCCGGCCTGAATCCCTGTGCCATGCGTGCCGGTCAGGCCGTCGGAAGGGCCGCGACCTTCTCGATCATGAAGACCTCGATGACATCGCCCACCTTGATGTCATTGAAGCGCTCGAGGCCGATGCCGCACTCGAATCCGGTCTTCACCTCGCCCACGTCGTCCTTGAAGCGGCGCAGCGAACCGATCTTGCCCTGGTGGATGACCACGTGATCGCGCAGCAGCCGTGCCTGCATCTCGCCCGTCCGCGCGATGCGGCCGTCCAGGACCATGCAGCCGGCAATCGTGCCGGCCTTCGGCACCTTGAACGTGTCGCGCACTTCGGCCGAGCCCACCCGCACTTCGCGGAACGTCGGCTCGAGCAGGCCCAGCATGCCCTTCTTGATCTCGTCGGTGACGTGGTAGATGACCGAGTGCTGGCGGATGTCGACCGCCTCGCGACCGGCCAGCTCCGCCGCGTTGCGATCCGGCCGCACGTTGAAGCCGATGATGATCGCGTTCGACGCCGACGCCAGCAGCACGTCCGACTCGTTGATGGCGCCCACGCCCGAGTGGATGATGCGAATTTTGACCTTCTCGTCCGAGAGCTTGGCCAGGGTGTCGGCGAGCACTTCCGCCGAACCCTGCACGTCGGCCTTCACGACGATCGGCAGCTCCTTGACGCTGCCTTCGGCGATCTGCTGCTTCAGCGACTCGAGCGTCAGGCGCGAGCCCTTGGCGCCCAGGGCCTTTTCCTTCGCCTGCGTCTGGCGGAAGCTGACGACCTGGCGCGCCTTGGCGGCGTCGGCGATCACCTGGAACGTGTCCCCCGGCTGCGGGAGCCCCGCCAGGCCGAGCACCTCGACCGGCGTCGACGGGCCGGCGACTTTCAGGACCCGGCCGCGATCGTCGATGAGCGCGCGCACCTTGCCGATGATCGACCCGGCGATGACCGTGTCGCCCACGCGCAGCGATCCGTTCTGCACGAGCACCGTGGCCACCGGGCCCCGGCCCCTGTCGAGCTTGGCTTCCAGCACCGCACCCTGGCCCGGCGCCTTCGGGTTGGCCTTCAGCTCGCCGATTTCCGCCACGAGCAGGATCATCTCGAGCAGCGCCTCGAGGTTCTGGCGCTTCTTGGCCGACACCAGCACCGTGACGGTCGTGCCGCCCCACTGCTCGGGCATCAGGCCGAGATCCGACAGATCCTTCATCACGCGATCGGGGTTGGCCTCGGGCTTGTCGATCTTGTTGACGGCGACGATGATCGGCACGCCGGCGGCGCGGGCGTGGTCGATCGCCTCCTTCGTCTGCGGCATGACGCCGTCGTCGGCGGCCACCACGAGGATGACGATGTCGGTGACCCGGGCGCCGCGGGCGCGCATCAGCGTGAACGCCTCGTGGCCCGGCGTGTCGAGGAAGACCACCGGCCGCTTGTTGACCGTCACCTGGTACGCGCCGATGTGCTGGGTGATGCCGCCGGCCTCGCGCTCCGCGACCTTCGTCTCGCGAATCGCATCGAGCAGCGTCGTCTTGCCGTGGTCGACGTGACCCATGACCGTGACGACCGGCGCACGTTCCGACCGATCCTCCGGCTTGGAGTCGTCGGTGCCGACCTCGAGGACTTCCTGCTCGAAGCTCCGCATCTGCACGTCCGCCCCGAACTCGCGAGCGAGCGACGTCGCGGTCTCCATATCGAGCGTCGTGTTGATCGTCATCATGATGCGACGATCGAGCAGCTTCTTCAGGATCTCCTTCGCGCGGATGTCCAGCTTGTCGCTCAGATCCTTGACCGTCATGCCTTCCGCCAGGGTGATCGTGCGCGTGACCGGCGGCGGCGCGGCGGCCACACCTGACGGCGATGCCTCCCGCGTCGGCGCCTCACGGCGCGCCCCTCGCGGGCCGGGCCGTCCCATCGGGCGGGGCGGCGGGGCCGGCCGGCCAACGGCCGGACGAGGCGGGGCCATCGACGAGCCGGGCCGCCCGGGCGTCGTGCCCGGCTGCGGACGAACGGGCTGGGACGGCAAGGGACGCGGCCCACCCGTCACTGGCGGCCGGGTCATCATCGGTGACGTCGGGCGCATGCCGGGGCGCGGCGGCGCGGGTGCGCCGGGCCGGCCCTGCGCCGGCGGCGTGGTCGGCGGCCTGACCGGTGCCACCGGCCGCTTGGGCAACGTGATCGTCGTGCCGGGACCCGGTGCCGGGGGCGGACCGATCTTGCGCGCATCCTCCACGCGCAGGCGGAGCGTGGGCGGCACGAGGCGCCCGATGTGGGGCGGTATGTGGCCCTGGCGCGGTGCCGGCGGCGTCGCGGCGGCTCCCGGCGCGCCCTGGGCCTCCGGTTCGGCCGCGGCAACGGGTTCCTCGGCGAGCGCGTCCGCCGCGGCCTGCGGCTGGGGCTCGACCTGCGCGATGTGAGCCGGTGCGTCGTGGACGTGCCCCGGTTCCTGCGCCTCGTGGGCCGGTTCGACGTGGCCGGGGGCCTCGTGGCCAAGCGGCGCCTCGTGGCCGACCAGTGTCTCGTCGATCTCAGCCGGATGTTCCTCGGGCTCGACGGCCGGGTGGACCGGCTTGACCGTCTTCACCAGCCGCGGTGGTGGCAGCGAGGGCTTGGGCGGCGGCGGAGGCGGCTGGACCTTGTGGGCCGTGGCCGGCTTCCTGGCCTTCACGGCGGCGCCCTCGGCGAGAAAATCGCCGGAAGGCAACGTGATGCCGCGCTTCTTCGCCATGCGCTCGACGAACTGGCGCGCGACGATCTCCTCGACGGTGCTCGATGCGCTCTTGACCTCGATGCCATGGTCCCGCTTCAGCAGCGCGACGATTTCCTGGCTCGTGGTGTCGAGCAACTCCGCGACCTTGTAGATCCGAACAGTGGCCAACGCTGACCTCTAAATAAGACCCTGACGACGACCGATCCATGAACGCCTACACACGCCGACCGAGGGGCCGCCCGGCTACGCGTCGGTCCCCGGTTCGTCCTGAGCCACGCCCGCCGCCGCCTGGGCGGCCTCCAGTACGGCCTGAATGGTCTCCGCATCCAGACCGGTCTGCGCCAGCCCGTCAGGCCCGGCTTCCGTCAACTGTGCGGCCAACGTGTACCCGGCCTGCCGCAGCACGCCCACGACCTCGTCGTGGATGCCGGGCAGCACCAGTTCCTGCACCTCGTCCTCAACGGCCGGCGCGTCGCCCGGCATCTCGAGGTCTTCGAACTGGAGCTCGACTTCCTTGCGCTTCTCTTCCTCGCTCTTGATGTCGATGCGCCAGCCGGTGAGCTTGGCCGCGAGCCGGACGTTCTGGCCCTTCTTGCCGATCGCCAGCGAGAGCTGCCGGTCCTCGACCACCACTTCCATGACCTTCTCGTAGTCGTCGACGATCGTGACGCGCTGGACCTTTGCAGGGCTGAGGGCGTTGGTGACGAACGAGACCGCGTCTTCGGACCACTCGACGATGTCGATTTTCTCGCCGCGCAGCTCGCGGATGATCGCCTGGACGCGCGTGCCCTTCATGCCCACGCAGGCGCCGACCGGGTCGACGTCGCGCTCGCGCGAGTAGACGGCCACCTTGGCGCGGTCGCCGGCTTCGCGCACGGCGCCCTTGATCTGCACGGTGCCGTCGTAGATTTCCGGGACTTCCTGCTCGAACAGCTTGATCAGCAGGGCGGGGTCGGTGCGCGACAACACGATCTGCGGGCCCTTCGCGTTGCGGGTCGCCGCCTTGATGACGGCGCGGACGCGGTCGCCCGGCGCGTAGCTTTCGGCGCGGGACTGCTCCTTGCGTGGCAGCACCGTCTCGATCCGGCCGATCTCCATGATGATGTCGCCGTTTTCGAACCGCTTCACCATCCCCGTGAGCACTTCGCCCACGCGATCGCTGTACTCGGCGAAGATGTTCTCGCGCTCGGCTTCCCGCACCTTCTGGAAGATGACCTGCTTGGCGGTCTGCGCGGCGATGCGCCCGAACCCTTCGGTCGGCTTCGGGAACTCCATCTCGTCGCCCAGTTCGACGGTGGCGGCCACGTCCTCGCCAAACGCCTCGCGGTAGGTGGCCTGCGCTTCGGTCAGCGAGATTTCGACGGCGGGGTTCTCGACCGTGTCGACCACCGTGCGCACGGCCACCAATTCAACCTGAGCCGTCTCGGGGTTGAAGCGGGCCTTGAGGTTCTCGCCGCCCTTGAACACCTTGCGCGATGCCGTCAGGACGGCGTCCTCGATGGCCGCGATGACGACCTGCGGTTCGATGCCCCGCTCCTTGGCGAGAGCTTCGATCGTCTGCTGGACCGGATTGCTGCTGCCTGCCATGCTCAGAACTCCACTTCCAACCGGGCGCGCACGATCTGCCCCACGGGCACGCGCCGGACCTTCTCTTTGCCCACCGCCACGATCACCTCGTCGCCCTCCATCCCCTGGAGGCGGCCGCCCAGGTGCGATTGCCCCGCGGCCGGGTCGGCGACCAGCATCTTCACGAGGCACCCGGCAAACCGCCGGTAATCGTCCGGTCCGCGCAGCGGACGATCCAGACCCGGCGACGACACCTCGAGGGTGTACTTGTGGCCGATCACATCCTCGACATCCAGCAGCGTACCGACTTCGCGGCTCACGAACTGGCAGTCGTCGATCGTGACGCTCTCACCCTCGACCACACCCGCATGGCCTGTGCGCCCCGGATGCACCGGCGCACCCGGCTTGTCCAGGTAGATCCGGAGCATCCACCCGTGCGTCTCCCGCCGGAACTGGATGTCGAATACCTCCAGCCCGCGCTCGGCGGCCACGCGCCCTACAACGGCCCGAATCCGGGCAATGCGAGTGACGTCGGACTCGGTTTCCACTGCGCGCCTCCCCCTGAAACGAAAAGAGTGGGTCCTGAACCCACTCCAGCGGTCTCAGATGGGACTTCCGAAGTAATTCAGTATATCACTCGGCTTCGGCAGCGGGCAACGGCTGGACCACCAGGTCGTACTCCCGCGCGCCGACGATGGTGCCCTCAACGAAGTGGCCGGGACGGCAGGTCTCGGGGTCGACGTCCGTCAGATAGACGCAGGAATCGATGTCGGGCGCCTGGCTTTCGAGGCGCCCGCGCAGCACGAGGCCGTGCTCCGGGGACGGGCCATCCACCAGTACCCGGACGCGCTCGCCGAGGCGCTGCGTCTGGGCCCGGCAAACCATCCGCTTCTGCAGGCTCATCAACGCGTTGCGGCGGGACGTCTTCACGCGGCGCGGCACGTCGTCTTTCAGGCCGAACGCCGTCGTGCCTTCCTCGTGGGAGTAGGTGAAGACGCCGACGTGGTCGAACCCGACGTCGCTGACAAACTGCTTGAGCTCCGCGAACTCGTCGGCCGTTTCGCCCGGGAACCCGACGATGAACGTCGTGCGCAGGGCGACGCCGGGCACCCGCCGCCGGATGCGATCCAGCAGCCGGCGGTACGAGGTCCCGGTTCCAGGCCGCTTCATGCGCTTCAGGACGCCGGGCGACGCGTGCTGGAGCGGCAGGTCGATGTAGTTGCAGACCTTGTCGCTCTCGGCCATGGCGTCCAGGACATCGTCGCCAATCGTGGTCGGGTAGAGGTAGAGGAGGCGGACCCACTCCAGCCCGTCGACCCCGTTCAGATCGCGCAGCAGGCGGGCGAGGGCGCCTCGCTGGCCGCGGTCGACGCCGTAAAACGTCGTGTCCTGCGAGATGAGCAGCAGTTCGCGGACGCCCCGGGCGGCCAGGCGGCTGGCCTCGGTGACAATCGACTGCGGCTCCCGGCTGCGGTAGTGGCCGCGCAGGGTCGGGATGATGCAGAACGAGCACGTGTAGTCGCAGCCCTCGGCCACTTTCACGTAGGCGAAATGTTTCGGCGTGACCAGCGTGCGCGGCGTGTCGGCGTCGTACAGATAGCGGGGGAGGTCTGGCGCCTTCCGGAACAGCGTGACCGGGACTGCGCCCGGGGCGGCGGGGACGGCCTTCCCCGATACTGCCGCGACGATGTCCGGCACTTCGCCGGTGCCGAGCACCGCATCCACTTCGCTGATCTGCGCGCGCAACTGGTCGCGATACCGCTGGGCGAGGCAGCCGGTGACGACCAGTTTCTTGCAGCGCCCCGACTTCTTCAGCTCGGCCAGCTCCAGAATCGTGTCCACCGACTCCTGCTTCGCCGAGTCGATGAAGGCGCACGTGTTGACGACCAGCACGTCGGCGTCTTCGGCGTGCGCCGTGACGTCGTGGCCGGCCTGCTGCACGAGCCCGATCATCACCTCCGAGTCCACGAGGTTCTTGGGGCAGCCGAGGGAGACAAAACCGATCTTCATCGCTACGGATACAGCCTGTAGAGCATCCGCGCGTAGGGAATCGCCTCGCGCAGGTGGTCGAGGCCGCAGATCCATGACACCACGCGCTCGATGCCCATGCCGAATCCGCCGTGCGGCACCGAGCCGTACCGGCGCAGATCCAGATACCATTCGAACGCGTCGGGCGGGAGGTCGTGCTCCTTGATGCGCTTCATCAGCAGCGCGTAGTCCGCGATGCGTTGGCTGCCGCCGATGATCTCGCCGTAGCCTTCCGGCGCCAGCACGTCGCAGCAGAGCGCCACCTCGGGCCGCGCCGGGTCGGGCTCCATGTAGAACGCCTTGATCTTCGACGGGTAGCGGTGCACGGCGACGGGCCGGTCGAACTGGCTCGAGATCAGCGTCTCGTCCGGCGCGCCGAAGTCGCCGCCCCATTCGAAGGGCTGGCCCTGCTCGTTCAGCACCTTCACCGCCTCGTCATAGCTGATGCGCGGGAAGGGCTTCTGGACGAGCTGGAGCTTCGAGATGTCGCGCTCGAGCCGCGTCAGTTCGAGCTGACGCCGTTCGAGGACCCTCTGGACGACGTAGACGACGAGGTCCTCGGCGAGTTCGATCACATCATCGAGCGTCGCGAAGGCGACCTCGGGCTCGACCATCCAGAACTCGGTCAGGTGGCGGCGCGTCTTCGACTTCTCGGCGCGGAACGTCGGCCCGAAGCAGTAGACGCGCCCGAGCGCCATCGCGTCAGCCTCGTTGTAGAGCTGGCCGCTCTGTGTCAGGTACGCCGTCGCATCGTCGAAGTACTGCACCGGGAAGAGCGTGGTCGTGCCCTCGCAGGCCGCCGGCGTGAAGATGGGCGTGTCGGCGAGGATGAAGCCGCGGTCGTCGAAGAACCGGCGGACCGACGCGATGACCTCGGCGCGCACGCGGAGGATGGCGTGCTGGCGCTCGGTCCGGATCCAGAGGTGCCGGCGGTCCATCAGGAAGTCGACGCCGTGCTCCTTGGGCGTGATCGGGTAGTCCACCGACCCGCCGATGATCTCCATCGTCGCGACATCCAGTTCGTACCCGCCCGGTGCGCGCGAGTCGGCCCGCACCATGCCCGAGACGATGAGCGAGGTCTCCTGCGTCAGGTGGTCGGCGCTCTTGAACGTGGCTTCGTCGACGGCGGACTTCGACATCACGCCCTGGATGAAGCCGCTGCCGTCCCGGATCGTCAGGAAGTGGATCTTGCCGCTCGACCGGCGGTTGTGCAGCCACCCGCGAATGACGACGCGCTGCCCCGCGTAGCCGGCGATATCTTCGATGTAGGCGACCGGGCCTTCGTGCGTCATGACCAGCTCCCTGCGATGTCGTCGAGTCGTGTCCGCGCGTCTCGGGCGCGGGCGAGCGTGCGTTGGGGCTCGTCGGTGCCGGCCAGTTCCAGCATCATCGTGCCCTCGTATCCGACCTTCTGCAGCGCGATGAGCGCCGCCGGCCAGTCGATCGTCCCGCCGAACGGCGGCAAGTGCTCGTCGCGCGCCCCGTGGTTGTCGTGCACGTGGGTGGCGATGAGCGAGCCCGACACCGTGTCGATCGCCTCGACCAGATCGCCCATCATGTGCGCATGCCCCATGTCGAGGCAGATGCCCACGTTGGGCAGGTCGAGCTCGTCTTCCACCATCGACGCCAGCGACGCGGGCGTCGACAACGCGTTGGGGATGACCTCCAGCGCGACGCGAACCCCGAGCGCCGCGGCCGCCTCGGCGATGGTTTCCACGCTGCGGCGCGCCGCCTCCCGGCTGTTCTCGCCTTCCGTGGCCGTGAGCGAGTCCGGGAGCCCGACGTGCAGCACCAGCACGCTCACCGGCACCCGGGCGGCCAGGCCGAGCGCGGCGAGGGTCTCCCGGACCGCGCGTTCCCGCATCAGCGGCTGTGTCGAGGCGTTGTTGAACGGCCCGATCCACCGGCCCGTGAAGCGCTCGGTCATCGGCGCATGAATGGCGTGCAGGCGCAGGCCCTCGGCGGTCAGCCAGCCGGCGACGTCGTCGAGCGCGGCCGCGTCATGGTAGTCGACGTGCGACCGGGTCGCCACGATTTCCACCGCGTCGAACCCGTGCGCCCGGACGGCCGCCAGGTGCTCCCGCTGGAGCCGCTGCGCATGCACGAATTGAGTAGACACGCCGAACTGCACGGGTCGCCAATCCTCCGTGGGGTGAAACCTCTATTGTAGCGGATCCCGCATTCCGACCTGGTGTCAGCCGGGTCTGAAGACCCGGCCTCCATCTGGAGACGCGACGCGCATTCGAGCAAGCGGTGAGGCGGTGCGGGGAAGGCCGGGGCTTCAGCCCCGGCGATCAGCGAAGCTCCTCGACGTACTCCGCGAGCAGCTCGCGCAATCGCGCGAAACGGGGGTACTTCAGCAGGTTGGTGCGCGCGTAGCGCAGCGTACGCGGGATGTACTGGATGTACACGGGGTTGCGGCGCGTGGCCGTCATGTAGCCGAACGTGCCGAGCGCTTTCAGGTTGCGCTGCAGCGCCATCAGATCGAAGCGGCGCCGGAACTCGCCCGCCGCGGCCCCGGCTGACGGGGTGCCCGCCAGCGCCTGAAAGTACGCGAGGTACTCCTCGAGGGCCTCGTCGCTGATGTCCATGTAGGAATCGCGCAGCAGCGACACGAGATCGTAGGTGTCGGGCCCCATGCGTGCGTCCTGGAAGTCGATGATGAACAACTGCCCGGCCTTCCACATCAGGTTGCGGCTGTGGTAGTCGCGGTGGCAGAGCACGCGCGGTTCCGAGGCCAGCTCCGCGATGAGGTCCGCGAATTCCGTCGAGATGGCGGCGCGCGCGTCGTCCGCGATCGTGGCGCCCCGATAGGCCGCCACGAAGTGCTTCACGAAGAAGTCCATCTCCCAGGTGAGCTTGGCGACGTCGAACGCGACGCCGTACGGGATGTACTGAGGGGAGGCCAGGTCACGCCCGCGGCGCTGGATGTGGGCGATGAAGTCGATCGCCTGGCGGTAGAGCGCGGTGTGTTCGCCGGGCTCCGCCGAGCCCAGATGCGCCTGCAGCGTGACGTCGCCCAGATCCTGCTGCGCCAGGATGCCCAGGTCGTCGGCGTGCCCGAGAATCTCCGGGATGGGCACCGGCACCTGCGCGAGCAGCCGGGCGACGTTGACGAAGGGCAGCGTGTCGAACGTGAAGGCCGCGGCGTTCAGCGCGAGGACGAACGTCTCGCCGTCGCGGGGCATCACGCGGAAGTAGCGGCGATCGGACGCGTCGCCCGTCAGCGGCAGCACCAGCGTCCGCGGATCGTCGTGGCCGGTACGCCGGAGGTACGCCGTGATGGGATCGGGCAGCGGCACATCCGGGGTCGACTTCAGCGGAGTCATGGGGTCTCAGTCCTTTCCGCGCGGGGATCGGCGCCGGGCATCGAGCGGCGTGGCGAGCACCCCGTGGACGATCTGGTCGTCGGGCCCGGCCGTGACGTCGGCGGCGTTCACCAGGACCCGCCGCGAAAACCGCGCGCCGGCCGGCACGCGCACGCGGTCCGCGACGACGCAGTGATCGATGACCGCATCGGCGCCGACCCAGACATCATCCCACAGGACGGAATGGGTCACCTGCGCGCCAGCCGCGACGACGGTACGGGCGCCGTGCCGCGTGTCAGGGACATGCTCTGCGGCCGCCAGCGCCAGCGACGTCTCGAGGTAGTCGGCCGCCGTCCCGATATCCTGAAACGCCGCCTGGCTGATGAAGGCCTGCACCGATCCGGGTTCGTCCACGATGAGCCGGCGGTACATGCCCGACACCGTTTCGGCGGGCGTGTCGGGATCGAGCCCGGCGAACACCGACGCGTCGACGGCTTGCACGCCGATGAAGTGCCAGCCGCGGTTGTCCGGGCCTGGCCTCGGGAACCCCGTCACCCGGCCCGACTCATCGACCGACACGCCGCCGTAGTGCCGCGGGTCGGGATTGGCGATGAGCGCCAGGGTGACCCGCGCGCCGCTCGAGAGGTGCCGCGCCGCCACGGCCGCCAGATCGACGTCGGTCAGCGTGTCGCCGTTGACGAGAAAGAACCGGTCGGCGTCGAGCAGGGGCAGCGCCCTGGCGGGACCGCCCGCGCTGCCGAGCACGACGCGCTCCCACGAATAGCGGACGTGCACACCGAACGGTTCGCCGTCGCCGATCGCCGCAGTAATGGTCTCCGGGAGATGGTGCAGGTTGAGCACGGCGTCGCCGACGCCGCCGGCCGCGAGCCAGCAAAGGATGCGTCCCGCCAGCGGCACGCCCGCCACCGGGAGCGCGGGCTTTGCGCGAACCGCCGAGAGCGGGCGCAGCCGTGTCCCCAGCCCTGCCGTGAGGACCATGGCCGGCCACGGCGCTGCCGCAGGGGTCCCGACGGGCGCGTGCGTGTCGGTCATGGCTCGCGATCCAGATCGTCGAAGATCATGTCGGTGCCGCGAAACCCGAGCGCCTCGCGGTTCTTCACGAACAGGCTGTAGTACGAGTCGAGGATGAAGTCCGCCGGTGTCCTGCCCATCGCGGCCGCCATCGCCATGATGCCGGACTGGGTGCCCTCGATCTCGACGAAGGTCCCGACCGGCGTCTCATCCACGGCGATGATCACGTCCGCGTGCGTGAACTCTTCGCGGTACTTCTGGTAGCGGAACCACACCCGCAGGCCGAGCCGCGCCAGCACCTGCTGCAGGATCTCGCCGTCGGCGACGAGGGTCTCGAGTTCCTCGCGGATCTTCACCGGGCCGGGCTGGACCGGGCCCTTGAAGGTGAGGATGCTTCGCGTACCATCCGTGCGCACCCGCAGCGTCGATCGTTCGCGAACCAACGACTGATCCTCGGTGTCGAACAGGCGATCGTCCTGGAGCCGGCGAGCGTGCGCCGGTGTGGCCCCGGCGGCCAGCACCGCGGCGCGCGCGGCCGCGGCGTGGTCGAACCGCAACTTGATCTCCCGCTCGATCGGCCCACCCATGATGCAAGGAATCTAATCGATCCCTCGGGCGAACACCAAGACCTTGTGCGTGCTGCCGAAGGACCCCGGCATCAGCAGCGTCTTCAGCGCGAGCCGCGCCGGCAGGTGCTCGGGCGCAGAGAGTTCCGCAGCCAGCCCGCTGCGCTCGAGGGTGTCGAGGACGAACCGCGTCTGATCCGTGATGCGCACCGTCGTCAGGCCGGCCGCTTCCGCGGCGCGCCGGACCGACGTGAGATCGACGTGCGACGTCAGATCGCGGCCGCCGGGGTCGACCAGCCACGCGGGGGTGCGCGGGCCGGACGACACCGGAGCGTCCACCAGATGCCGGTGGAACGACGCCAGCGTCCCCATCGGCCGGGCGGGCGAGTAGAGCGTTGCCGCCTCGAACCCGTAGTCGATGAGCACCAGGTAGCCGTGGCTCAGGCGCCCGGCGACGTCCCGGATCCAGTCGAGGGCGGCCAGGTTGACCTCGCCGCGCATCCCCGGCCGAAGCGTCACGCCCGCGGCCTCGAGATACGCCGCCAGCGCCGGCGTCGACGGCGGAGCCAGGCGCTCGATCAGCCGATCCCCGTCGAGCCCGACGTACACCTCGCCCAGGCCCTGGCGCGTCATCTGGACGACGTGGACCGGGAACGCATCGAGCAGTTCGTTGGCGAAGAGGATGCCGTCGATCGACGCCGGCAGATCGGGGCCCGAGGCGGCGAGGCGGTCGGCGTGGGCCCCGAGGGTCGCGGCCTGCGCCGCGCGGGCCGTCTCGCTGCGTTCGACCAGCCAGAGCGCGATCGATCGGTAGAGATCCGGGTGGCGGCGCGCGAGCGCGTCGAGCACGTCTCGCGACAGCCGCCCGTTGCCGGCGGCGGCTTCCACCAGATCGATGGTGGCGGGACGCGCCGCGGCACCCGCGCCCAGGCGCCCCCACATGTCCGCGAACGCGTCGCCAAGCAGCGTGCCGAAGAGCGGCCCGAGGTCGACGCTGGTAAAGAAATCGCCCGTGCGGCCGGAACGCTGGGTCGCACGGGCGTAATAACCGATCCCTGGCGCGTAGAGCGCCAGATCCATGTACTCGGCGGCCGTGATGGGTCCCCGCTGCCGGATGCGTTCAGCGATGAGCGCGTGGCAAAGCGACTCCATCGGCACTCAGTCGTGATAGCCGGTCTCCTCACCCGTGCCCGCGCCCGGGTTCAGGCGCGCCACGCGGGTGATGAGGCCGTCTGCTAGTTACTCCTTGGTCACGACGGCGAACTGCTCCTGGCCTCCGCGCCACAGCAGCATGCGCGCGGCGCCGCCGGAGCGGATGGCCGCCAGCGCCCGGCTGGCCTCGGTCACCGAGGTCACGGCCTGGCCGTTGACCTTCAGAATCACGTCGCCCGGGCGCACCCCCGCGCGCGCCGCGGTGGAGGTCGGGTCGACCTCGGTGATGAGCGCGCCGCGTGTGCCCGGAGGCACCTGCAGGCGGCGCGCGATGTCGGCGCCCAGCGGGCTGAGCGTGATCCCGAAGCCGGTGCCCGCCTCCTCCTGCGGCGCGGCGTCGGCAGCCGGCGCCCCGCCCTCGGTCTCGAGGTTCAGCTCTTCGACCGTGACCGACAGCACCTTCTCGGCCTTGTCGCGCAGGATGCGCACAGGCACCGTCGTGCCGGGCCCGGTCGCCATCACGAGCTGGACCAGACTGTTGCGCCCCGACACGGCCTTGCCGTTGAAGTCGAGGATGACGTCACCCGGCTCGAGGCCGGCCTTGGCGCCCGGGCCGCCCGGCGTGATCGAGGCGACCAGCGCGCCCTTGCGATCCTTGAGGCCGAACTCGGCCAGCGCATCGCGCTGGATGTCCTGCACCGTCACGCCAATGCGGCCGCGCACCACCTTGCCCTTCTCGAGCTGGGGCAGCACGTCGCGGATGGCGTTGATCGGCACGGCGAAGCCGATGCCGATGTTGCTGGCGCCCTGGCCGGCCGTGTAGATCGCGGTGTTGATCCCGATCACTTCGCCGCGCAGGTTCAGGAGCGGCCCGCCGGAGTTGCCAGGGTTGATCGCCGCGTCGGTCTGGATGACGTTCTCATAGCGCTGCTCGGTCATCTGCATCGGCCGGCCGATCGCGCTCACCACGCCGACGCTGATCGTGTAGTTGAAGTTGAAGGGGTTGCCGATGGCCATCACCCAGTCGCCGGGCGCCATCTGCGACGAGTCGCCCAGCTTCGCTTCCTGGAGCGGGTGGGGGGGCATCTGGGTCAGCTGGATGAGCGCGCTGTCGGTGAGCTGATCGCGGCCGACGATCCTGGCCGCGTACACCTCGCCGTCCTCGTCGCCGAAGAAGCCGACCTCGATCTTGGTCGCGCCGTCCACGACGTGGTTGTTCGTGATGATGTAGCCGTCCTTGCTGATGATCACGCCCGTGCCGGCGGCCTGCGTGATCTCCTCCCGCGGCCGGCGGCCCTGCTGCTGGGGCATGCCGAAGAAGCGGCGGAGCGGGTCGTCCTGGTTCCCGAAGAAGTCCGACAGGTCCTGCGCCTTGTGCTTCGACGTCGTCCGGATGTTGACGACCGTCGGCGTCTGAGCCTTGGCGATTGTGCGAAAGGTCGAGGAGTCGAGCGCACCGGTCACCGGGGCGCTCTGGCCGACCTGGGGTGTGATGGTCGAGCCTTCGGATCGCGGCGACAGATCCAGACGGGAGGCGATGACCATGCCCACGGCGAGGGATGCCACGGCGATGAGCACGGCGTAAAACAACGTAGTCTTGCGAGTCGACATTGCGTTCCTCCAACACGAGCCGTCCGGAGGGCCACCTGGGGGCCGCCGGAAAGAGTTCAGCGCCCGGGGGGTGCGCGCCTGATCATCAGTATACGCGGCGGCCCGGCCGCTCTCATACTCTGACGCCCCCTCGACCGAAGAAGTTTGATCCACGGCCAATCCCGGGCCGCATCAGTCCTATAATGAAGGAACCGCTCCCGCTGCCAGCGTCGAGCCTGCCTGCGTCGTGTCCGTCGGGTGTGGCCCCGGTTGCCAGACCTGTTCGAAAGAGAAGGCCCGTGCCCAGAACATCCCGGTTCGTGTCCCTCGTCGTGCTGCTCCTCCTCTCGACTCTGGCGGTGGCCGCGCAGTCGCCCGTGCCGCCGCCGCCGCCGGCCGGGTCCAGGCAGCCGCAGCCCCCGGCGTCACAGGCGCCGCCGCCGCCCGTCTCGCAGCGCCCCGACCCGCAGATGCCGCCCATCACGTTCCGCGCCGAGGTCAACTACGTCGAGGTCGACGCGGTGGTGGCGGACGTGCAGGGGAAGTTCGTGCGCGACCTGCGCCGGGAGGACTTCACGATCACCGAGGACGGCAAGCCGCAGGAGGTCTCGGCGTTCGCGCTGGTCGACATCCCGGTGACGCGGGCGGAACGCCCGCTCTTCACGCCCGGCCTCATCGAGCCCGACGTCCAGAACAACCTCCGGACGCCGGATGGCCGGCTCTACGTCCTGCTGCTCGACGACATCCACACCGACGCGACCCGGTCCATGCGGGTGCGACGTGCCGCCCGGCAGTTCATCGAGCGCAACCTCGGCGCCAACGACCTCGCGGCCGTCCTCTCCACCGGCGGGCGCAGCGACGGCTCGCAGGACTTCACCAACAGCCAGGCCCGGCTGCTCGAGGCGATCGACAAGTTCATGGGGCACAAGCTCCGCTCCGCGACGCTCAACAAGATCGACAGCTACAACAACTCGCGCGGCTCAGGCCTCGACGCCCAGTGGGCCGACCCCGAGCAGGCCCAGCGGCTTCACTACGCGCGCAACATGCTGTCGACGATCCGGAGTCTGTCCGACTATCTGGCGAGCATCCACGGGCGCCGCAAGGCCGTCGTGCTGATCAGCGAGGGCGTCGACTTCAACATCTGGGACACCCTGAGTCCCAACGCGGCGGTGGCGACCGCATCCGACATGAACCGCCGCGGCGATGCCCTCTTCCTGATTGACGAGACGCAGGAGGCGATCGCCGCCGCGACCCGAGCCAATGTCAGCCTGTACACGCTTGATCCGCGGGGGCTGTCCACGTTCGGCGAAGACGCCATCCAGATGACGGCGCTCCCGGCCCTCGACCAGGCGATCGTCACCGGCATCAACGGGCTCGCCGACGAAACCCGGGCGGCCCAGGACAGCCTGCGTGTGCTCGCCGACCAGACCGGCGGATTTGCGGCCATCAACCAGAACGACTTCTCGGACACCTTTCAGCGCATCGTCGACGAGAACTCGTCGTACTACGTGCTCGGGTACTATCCGGCCAACGACAAACGCGACGGGCGCTTCCGGAAGATCGAGGTGCGCCTGGCGCGGCCCGGCCTCACGGTGAAGGCGCGAAAAGGCTACGTCGCGCCCAGGGGCGGAAAAGCGGCGGCCGAGCGGAAGGTGGATCCCAGCGCCGGCACCTCCAACCAGCTGCGCGAAGCCCTGAACAGCCCGCTGCAGATCAACGGGTTGAAGCTTGCGGTGTTTGCGGCGCCGATCAAGGGCCCGGACCGGAAGGCCGCCATCGCCATCGTCACCCAGTTGCTGGGCCGCGAGATCGCGTTCACCCAGAAGGACGGCAAGTACACCAACGCGCTCGAGGTGTCCTACGTCGCTGTCGACAAGGACGGGAAAGTCGCTGCGGGCAACCGCGATACCCTGACCATGAGCCTCAAGCCGGACACCTACCAGCGCGTGGCAGAGTCGGGATTCCGCGTGCAGTCTCGCCTGGAACTGGCGCCCGGCAAGTACCAGCTCCGGATCGCCGCGCGCGAGGGCGGCGGCAAGGTGGGCTCGATCTTCTACGACCTCGTGGTGCCGGACTTCCACGCGCAGCCGCTGATGATGAGCGGTCTCGTGCTCACCTCGTCGTCGGCGGGCGGCATGCCGACGGCCGGCGCGATCGCGGAGCTCACCGGCGTCCTGTCCACGCCTCCGACGACCTCGCGCAGCTTCAGCATGACCGACGAGATCGCGCTGCTGGCGGAGATCTACGACAACCAGCCGTCCGGACAGCCCCACTTGGCCACGATCACGACCTCATTGAAGGCGGAGGGCGGGCGCGCGGTATTCTCGACCAGCGAACAGCGGTCGAGCAAGGAACTGGGCGGCGGGAAAGGCGGCTTCGGCTACACCGTGCGCATCCCGCTGAAGGACGTGGCAGAGGGGCTGTATGTGTTGAGGGTGGAGGCGGCATCCACCCTCAAGGGCGTGCCTGCCGCCGTCCGGGAACTGCAGATCCGGGTGGTGCGCTAGAACACCTTCATGTTCTTCACCTTCACCTTGCCGTTCGCATGGCTGAAGGTGTAGGTGTTCTGAAACATCTTCAGGTCTTTCGGGGTCTCCAGTTTCAACTCGGTGATCTCGAGCGGCAGCAACGGCTTGGGCAGCCTGAAGCGCGAACCGGTCACCGGGTTGCCGCCCTTGTCGAACCAGAATTCCTCGACCTTCAATCCGGCGATGGAATTGGTCGGCGACAGGTTCTTCACCTTGATCGTCGTGCGGACGATGCCGGCCTTGTGGTCGACCTCGGTCACCGGCTTCAGTACGCCGATCTCGGCATCCCCGCGGATCGGGGTCACGGGCGTCTTGGCCTGCGCCACCAGCACAGCCGTCCCAATCGCGAGCAGAGCCACGAACATCAGAGCAACCTTGACTAGGCGAGTCATACACCCTCCAGGGGGCTCAATAAGACCAGGTCCATCGAAGATGACCGGCCGGATTATACCTCACCACTCCAGTCTTCAGGCTCCGGGTTCGCGGCCCGGTAGACTTCGAGGTGCCACTTGCCGCCGCCCCAGGGCTCGATGACCTCGGTCACCACCACATCCACCAGAATCTCCGCGAAACTGCGCAGTTCCGGGTCGCCCTCCAGGTGGTAGGCCTGATCGTCCCAGGCGAAGCTGGGGTAGAGCACGATTGTCAGGAACAGGTCGTACCCGTCGTCGATGACAATCAGCTGACCACAGGGGCGTTTGAGCGTGGAGTGGTAGACGAGGTACTTCTCGGCGCTTTGCGCCCGGATGTATCGCTTGAGCGCAAACTCTTTCGCGACAATCTCTTCGACGGCGATCTTCTTGTCCCAGCAGTCCCGGCAATACTTCTCGTCGCCGCGGGGTTCCGACATGTCCTTGGCGCCGCACAGGGCACAGTGGGGTTTCTCAGCAGTCTTTCGTCCCATCGCGCGGATTGTACTGCATTACCATAGCCCCATGATCCGGCCCACGCATCAAGGCCTCCGCCACCTGGCGCTCAACGTGCGCCAGCTGTCCGCGATGAAGACGTTCTACGTCGATGTGCTGGGATTTCGCGTCGAGTGGGAGCCCGACCCCGACAACGTCTACCTGACGTCAGGCGTCGACAACCTCGCCCTGCACCGGGCGACCGAAGGGGAGGCTGGGGCGGCCGGCGGCGCCGGGGCGCTGGACCACCTGGGCCTGATCGTGGCCGTTGCCGCTGACGTGGACGCGTGGGCGGCGCACCTCGAGGCGTGCGGCGTGGCGCTGGACATGCCGCCGACAACCCACCGGGACGGGGCGCGGTCGTGCTACTGTCGCGATCCCGACGGGAACCGGGTGCAGATCATGCACCACCCGCCGATCAGCGGCACTGTATAGGGGGCGGCCGTGTAGCGGGCGGGCGGCGCCGGCCCGCGTCAGTCGCCGATCCCGACGCGCCGCGCACTGCCGAACACCGGCGCGTACATCTCCTGGACGTACTGCTTCATCATCCGGCACGTACTGAACATCGGCAGCACCGTCCGGATGGACTCCTTCACAACTTTCAGCCAGCGGTGCGGGATGTCGTGCGCGTCGCGCTCGTAGAACGCCGGCACGACCTGTTCTTCCAGCAGCCGGTAAAGGGCGTCGGCGTCGGCCGCATCCACCGCGCCGTGGTCCTCGGACGGGGCGTGGCCCTCGATGAGCCAGCCGTTCGCTCCCGTGAACCCTTCCGCCCACCAGCCGTCGCCGATGCTGAGGTGCGGGACGCCGTTCAGAGCCGCCTTCATGCCGCTGGTGCCGCTGGCCTCGAGCGGCTTGCGCGGGTTGTTCAGCCAGACGTCGCAGCCGTGCACGAGGTAGTGGGCGACGTGCAGGTCGTAGTCGTCCACGAACGCGATGCGACCGCCGAACACCGGGTCGACGGCGCGACGATAGACTTGCTGCATGTGCTGCTTGCCGCCGTCGTCGGCCGGATGGGACTTGCCGGCGAAGACGATCTGCACGGGGCGGCGGAACCTCGTGAGAATCCGGGCGAGGCGATCGGCATCGTGGAAAATCAGCTCGGGCCGCTTGTAGCCCGTGAAGCGGCGCGCGAAGCCGATGGTCAGGGCCGACGGATCGAGCAGCGTGCCCGCCCCGATCACCTGCGGTGCGCTCACCCGGTCGCGCGTCCACCGCTCGCGTGCGCGGTCCTGGATGAACTTGAACAGGTCGGTGCGCATGTCCAGCCGGGCGCGCCAGAGGACCTGGTCGGGGATGTCGAGGACGCGGTCCCAGAACTCCGGTTCGTCCAGGCGCTGGCGCCAGTCGGGCCCCAGCTCCGCTTCGAAGAGCCTGACCAGCTGCAATCCGATCCAGGTGCGCGTGTGCACGCCGTTGGTCACCGCCCGCACCGGCAGCTGCTCGACGGGCGTGCCCGGCCAGAGGTTGGTGAACATCCGGCGTGTGACGTCGCCGTGCAGCTGGCTGACGGCGTTAATGCCGGTCGACGTGCGCATGGCGAGCGCCGTCATGTTGAACAGGGTCCCGTGGCCGTTGCCGTTGTCGTACGACCCGAGGGCCAGAAAGCGATCGCGGAACTCTCCGAGACTGCCCCACGTGCTGCCCAGATGCGACTCGACCAGCGAGAACGGGAACGCGTCGTGGCCGGCGGGCACCGGCGTGTGGGTGGTGAAGACGGTGGTCCGCTTCACCTCCGCCAGCGACTGGTCGAAGGTCAGGCCCTGCTCGACGTGGTCCCGGATGCGCTGCAGCGTCACGAAGGCCGCGTGCCCTTCGTTGAGGTGCCACACGGCGGGTTCGATCCTCATCGCCTTCAGGGCGCGCACGCCGCCCACGCCGAGGACGATCTCCTGCTGAATGCGCGTTTCCTGGTTGCCGCCGTACAGGCGCGCGGACAACTCCCGATCCCACGGCGCGTTCTCTTCGCGGTCCGTGTCGAGCAGCAGCACCTTGACGTGGCCGGCCTTCACCAGCCAGACGCCCGCGTGGACGGTTCGCGCGCCCAGCGGCACCTGCACGACGCAGCGCTCCCCGGACGGGGTCATCGCCGGCTCGATCGGCGCGTCGGCCCAGTCCACGTGCTCGTAGGTCTCGAGCTGCCAGCCATCGGCCGAGAGCTTCTGGTGGAAGTACCCCTGCGGGTACATGAACCCCACGCCGACAAACGGCAGGCCGAGGTCGCTCGCTTCCTTGCAGGTATCGCCGGCCAGGACGCCGAGGCCGCCGGCATAGATCGGCAGCGACTGATGCAGGGCGAACTCAGCCGAGAAGTAGGCGATCGTCCGGCCGTTGGTGTCGCCAAACGTGTGCGTCCACCACGAGTCGCGCGCGGACCGCGCCGCCCGCAATTCGCGAAGCATGTCGTCGTACAGCGCCAGGAACGCCCGGTCCTGGGCCATCTCGGCGAGCCGCTCGGGCGACATCAGCCGGAGCATCCGCACCGGGTTGTGGGCGCTGTCGCGCCACAGCACGTAGTCGAGGCGGCGGAACAGCTCGCGGGCGCCGGAATTCCAGCTCCACCAGAGGTCCGAGGCCAGGTCGCCGAGGTCCTTGATGCGGTCGGGAAACTGCGGATAAGAAGAGGTCATGGTGTGGTTGAGAGCCCTCGCATGTGTGCGAAACACTCATCGTACCGGCGTCCGCCATCCCGCGTCAAACCCTTCGTGGTCGCCCTTCGTTGTCGCCGCCGGCGCCCCCGGGTAGAATGCCCCCAACCGTTCCGGCCGAAGGAGATCCGATGAGCCCGAAAGTCAATCGCCGCGAGTTCGTCCTGACGGGCGCCGCCGCCGTGGCCGCCGCCTCCGTGCGTTCCACTGAGGTACAGGGCCAGGCCCCGGTTCCGGCCCCGGCCCCGGCCCAGTCGCCCACCATGCTGATCCGGAAGACGGTCCGCCCGCTCGTCGTGGCTTCCAGTAACAGCCACGTGTACAAGAACGGCGGATCGGAGACCGGCATCGTCAGGGCGTTCCGGATGATCACCGGCGGCGCCGACGTGCTCGACGCCGCCATCGCCGGCGTGAACCTGTGCGAGCTGGACCCGGAGGAAACCAGCGTCGGGTACGGCGGCCTGCCGAATGCGGACGGCGTCGTGCAGTTGGACTCGTGCTGCATGCACGGCCCGAAGAAGCGCGCCGGCGGCGTGGCCTGCCTGGAGGGCGTGCGGACGCCGTCGCTGGTCGCGAAGGCCGTCATGGAGCACACCGACCACCACCTGCTGGTGGGGAAGGGCGCCCAGGACTTCGCGCGCCATCTCGGCTTCACGATCGAGGACGACCTCAACACCGATCGGTCGCGGAAACTCTGGCTCGAGTGGAAGCGGCGGATCGAGCCGGATCGCTTCCTCGATCCGATCAAGCGGTCCGAGGCGGCCTGGGAGGCGACGCTCCAGATGGCGCGCGAGGGCCTTATCGCGCTCGATCACGTCTGGGGCACCATCAACTGCAACGGACTGAGCCCGACGGGCGAGATCTGCGGCGTGACCACGACCAGCGGGATGGCGTGGAAGATCCCCGGGCGCGCGGGCGATTCGCCGATCCTCGGCGCGGGCCTGTATGTGGACAACGAAGTGGGCGCCGCCGGATCGACCGGACGCGGGGAGGCCAATCTCTACGGCCTCTGTTGCTTCCTCGTCGTCGAGCACCTGCGCCGGGGCCTGTCGCCGAAGGACGCGGGCCTCGAGGCGCTCAGGCGCGTGCGCGCGAACACGATCGAGAAGCGGCTGCTCGACTCGAAGGGCGATCCGCGCTTCCAGCTCAACTTCTACGTGCTGAACGCGAAGGGCGAGTACGCGGGCGTCTCCATGTATGCATCGACGTTCGCGGTCTGCACCGAGAACGGCCCGCAGACGCTGCCCACCGAGCCGCTGATTCCGGGGAAGCCGGAACCGCAGTAGGAAGTAGGTAGTCAGTAGTCAGTAGTCAGTAGTCAGTAGTCAGAAGACAGAAGACAGAAGACAGAAGACAGAAGACAGAAGACAGAAGACAGAAGACAGAAGACAGAAGACAGGCGCGCCCGCTGGCAGGTCCCGGCACAAACCGCTCGACACGGCGCGCCCGCCGGCCAGGCCGCAGCCCACGCGCGCGTCCCCGCTCACACAAGCCGGAAAAACGCATCTCCAGGGTGCTGTCGGCAGTAGCGCTGGGTCCCCAACCCAGCGCGGACTTCGGCCCTTGCGATGCGTTTTTCAGACTGACGCTGCTCGGCTTGGTTCGAGGGGCCGCGCGGTGAACTGCGGCCCGACCGGCCGTCGTCGAGGGAACGCGAGGAGAGCGGCCGCCGGCAGGTCACGGAGCAAACCATGCGAGCACGGCGATCACGAATGCTCGACAAGCCGAAAATAGGGACAGGTCCCATTTCCGGGCGTCCTGGTTGGAAATCGGACCTGTCCCAAATTTTCGGAGTCCGCCGTGCCGAGCGGTTTGTGCAGTGACGTGCCGGCGGACGCGAGCGTAAGTGTCAGACCGGCCAATAGGAGCGCCAAGCGCGCCTCTGCCGTGTCGAGCGGTTTGCGACGTGACTGGTGTCGGCCGGGGCGCGGAGTGTGGTTTGCAGCGTGACGGCGCCGTGCGCTATCGTCCGATCCGCCCGTAGGCCTTCAGCAGTTCGCGCAGCCTGTCGATGGGTAGCGCCTCGACCGTCCGCCCGTTGGCCGTGACCGTCGTTGCGCGCAGGAGCGAGTTGTAGACCGCTTCTTCAGTGGCTTCGAGCGCCGCCTCGAACAGGGGCGAGACGCCGTCGGTGGGAAGGATCGTGCGCGGCTGAGGCGTGCGCTCGCCGAAGCGGCTTCGCGTCTCGGCAGCCGTGGAGAAGGCGATCGCGTAGTCGCCGCTGCCGTTGCTGAACGACGATCCCGTCCGCGCGAGGCCAAAGACGGCGCGCGCGGCAAGCCGTTTGAGATCGCGCGCATCGAGCGGCGCGTCGGTGGCGACCACGATCATGCACGATCCGTCGGCGGTGGCAGGTTCGGCGGCGCCGGCGCGCGAGGGCGCAAACGCATGGCGGCCGAGCGCCTTGCCGACGGGCACGCCGTCCACCATCAGCACCCCGCCGAAGTTGGTCTGCACGAGCACGCCCAGCGTGTAGCGCGCGCGGTCGGCCTCGACCACCCGCGATGCGGTGCCGATGCCGCCCTTCCAACCGAAGCACTGGGTGCCGGTGCCGGCCCCGACTGTCCCTTCGTCGACCGCGCCCTCGCGTGCGCCCGCGATGGCCGCCGCGACGTCGTCGCGCGTCACGTGGCGGCCGCGGATGTCATTGAGCCCGCCGTCGTTGGTCTCACCCACCAGCGCGTTGACCGAGCGCACGTCGGCATTGCCCGGTTGCGCCAGCGTCCACGCGGCCACCGCGTCCACGGCCACGCCGACGCCGAGCGTGTTGGTGAGCACGATCGGCGTTTCGATGGTGCCCAGCTCGTCGACCTGCGTCGAGCCCGCCAGCTTGCCGAAGGCGTTGCCGATAAACACCGCGCCGGCGACCTTGTCCTGGAAGAGGTTGCCGGCGTGCGGCAGCACGGCAGTGACGCCGGTGCGAATCGTGTCGCCGCGGATGATCGTCGTGTGCCCGACCCGTACGCCGGCCACGTCGGTGATCGCGTTGAGCGGCCCCGGGGCCAGCACGCCCGGCGAAATGCCCAGTTCGCGCGCGCGCGGACGGGCGGGCTGGGCGACAGGCGTCGCGAGCGTGACAAGGACTGCAGCGGCAGCGACAAACGCCGGGAGTCGAGAATTCCGTGTCAGCGTCATCATCGCTCCCCGACTCCCGACTCCCGACTCCCGACTCCCGACTCCCGACTCCCGAACCCCGAATCCCGAGCTACCGCGGCCAGCGCCACATGGCAAGCAGGCCGATGATGACGCCGACCAGGCCGATGAGGATCGCCGCCACGGGCGTGAGCGCCTGGATCCACTGCTTCAGGGCCCACACGCGCTCCTGCGTCAGTCGCCGCTTGAGCTGCCGGCGGCCACCGGGGGTGAGCCACCAGAGGTCGTGCTCCTCGTCGTGATCCCACCACTCGCGCGGCAGGTCAATCCCGACGATGTCGGCCCGGCGCCGCAGTTTCCGGCTCTTCAGGGTTTCGAGGCGCAGGTCGGGCAGGCGGCATTCCTTCAAGTACGCCGTCATGGACGCGTCAAAGTCGTTGCCGTCCTTCGCGTCCTTGAACCTGGCCTGGAATTCCTTGCCGATCCGGGTCAAGTCCTGGCGCACCGACTTCCGGTACGACTGCTCGAATCGGCGTTCACGCCACCAGCGGGACAGACTCATGACGGCTCCTTGGCCGCGCCTTGCGGGCCTGAGGTCGCATCTTAATCCACAAGGGCCATCCGCGGATCGCCCGCACTGGATAGAATGGGGCAGGAGCGTACCGTGCCCACTGACACCCCGTCGCTGACCCCGGCCCTCATCTGGCGCGAACTGTCATCCGCCAGGCGCCTGGCCGTCGCAGAACCTTTCTGGATCGACGAGGACTCCGTGCCGCAGCAGATGGAGGCCGTGCAGGCCGTCGCCAGCCAGTTGCACTTCCGCCCGCAGAGCGTCGTGAAGCTCGCGCCGGAGAAGCTCGCCCGTCATCTGGCGTCGGTGCACCGCGTGTCCGAGAACCTGGCCGGCCGGCTCCTGGTCGTCTACCACCTGTCCCGCCAGCGGCCCATGCTCGAGGCCTTCCTCGACGCGCTCGGGATCGCCCACGAGCACGGCCTGATCGCCGAAGCCGCGGCGCACACGCCGGCGCCCGCCGCGCTGCAGGCCGCCGTGGACACACTCCGGGCGACGTTCCCCGTCGAGGACGTGCGTCTGTACCTGCGGACGCTGGCCGCGCAGGACCCCGACACGTGGGGCGGGCTGCTGCCAATCGTCAGTGCGTGGCCGGCTGCCTGATCGCGAGCATCACGCTCGACGCCCCGACCCGCCAGTGATAGCCGAACGTGAACGGCAGGTCGCGGGCGGCGCCCGGCTGCGCGAACGCCGCATCGAGATCCTTCTGGAAGCCGTAGTTGAAGTCCGCGATGGGCTTCGTATATTTCCCGTACAGCGTCAGCGCCCAGGCCGTCTTGTCGAAGAAACGGTACGGCACGCCCGTGTCGTCCTGCAGGATCGACGAGGAGTCGTTCAGCACCATCGACCGGATCGTCCCGAACCGGTCGTCGTGCATCAGGTACGACGCCGACTTCACAAACGTGGTGAAGGGCGCGAGCGCCTTCAGCGACGCGATGAACGTCTGGCGCGCGGCGAACTGTGGGTCCATCATGTCGACCTGGTGGTAGACCAGCGTCTGGGTCTGCGACGCGCCAGCGGCGACGAACGTAATCGTGACGCGCGACGGCTTCCCGGGCTTGACCGGCGCCGTGCCCGGCTTCGCCGGCGCATCGGCCTTCGGCGCCTCCTGCGGCATCAGGCCGCCGGCCTCGACGCTCACGATGCGCGCGTCCATCCGCGCGAGCATGGCCAGCATCAGCGGCAGCGTGCCGTCGACCTCAGGCGTCCGCAACTCCTTCATCATCGTCTGGGTGATGAAGTAGTCGCGCAGGAACAGGTCCGACAGTGACTCGCGCATCTGCGTCAGCACGGCGTCCGCGCGGTCGGGCGTCATGCGGGCCAGGTCGGGGACCGAGCCGACCGGCTCGAGGCCGAACAGCAGGTACTGCCTGCACGACGGGTAGATGAGGTACGCGTTCAGGAAGTCGGGGCCGCCAAACGGATAGAACAGCGTGGTGCACGCGTCGGCGACCGCCTTGAACTCCTTGTCGCGCCACGCCCGCATCACCGGCCACCGATTTGCGCTCGCCTTCTTCCAGTTCGCGTCGAACTCGCCCTGGTGCGCCGTCCAGGACGGGCGCTTGAGCAGATCCCCGTAGCGGGCGCCGTCATCCGGCGTCATGCCCGCGAGCAGGCGGCTCACGTCCGTGACGGCGTGGTCGTAGGGCACCTCCGGCTTCGGCGCCGGCGCCTGCGCCTTGACGGGGGCTTTCGCCGGCTCGGCGCCCCGGGCGGACGAACCGCCGCACGCGACCGCCGGAAGCAGACACACCACCGCGGCCAGGGCCGCACCCATCACCCGCACTCGCCGATCCCTCATCATGACCTCGCTTGTACAACAGCTCCGAATTTCTCAGTCTACCCCAGCACCGGGCGTCTTGACAGCGGCGCCGCGCTGTCGCAGAGTCATCGGGCATGCTCAGCCCATCGCTCCTGGTGGCGGCCTACGCCGAAGGGTACTTCCCGATGGGCATCGACGATGGGACCATCGAGTGGTTCTCGCCGGACCCGCGCGGGATTCTGCCGCTCGAGGGCTTGCACGTGTCCCGGCGGCTGCAGCGCGTGGTGCGGGCCCGCCGGTTCGGCGTCACGACCGACCGTGCGTTCCGGCGCGTCATGGAGGCCTGCGCCGACCGGCGCGACCAGGGGACGTGGATCACCGGGGAGATCCTCGAGAGCTACGTCGCCTTACACGAGCGGGGCGTCGCGCACTCGGTCGAGGTTTGGGAGGGAGAGACGCTGGCTGGCGGGTTGTACGGCGTCAGCCTCGGCGGTGCGTTCTTCGGCGAGTCGATGTTCCACCGTGCCACCGATGCGTCGAAAGTGGCCATCGTCGCGCTGGTCGAGCGGCTGCGGGCGCGGGGCTACGCGCTGCTCGACACGCAGTGGCTCACGCCGTTTCTCGCCTCGCTTGGCGGCATCGAGATTCCGCGCGAGGCCTACCTGGAGCGCCTGCAGTCGGCCCTGGAGGTGCAAACCGGATTCGTGGATGAGGGCCGGCGGGAGTGACCATGTCGCCTCGGACCGTCTATCACCTGAACATCGATTCCGATGGCATCGAGGGCGCGGCCATCGCTTTGCTACCCGGCGACCCCGGGCGCGTGGAGGGGCTCGCGCGAACCGCGCCGTTCGAGCGGCCGCGGGAGCTCGCCAGCAAGCGCGAGTACCGGACGTGGATCGCCTACCTCGGCGCCACGCCCGTCCTGGTGACCTCGACCGGCATCGGTGGGCCCTCGGCCTCTATTGCCATCGACGAGCTGGCGCAACTCGGCGTGCGCACGTTCCTGCGCGTCGGGACGACCGGCGCGATTCAGCCCGACATCGACATCGGCACCGTCATCGTCACGACCGGCGCCGTGCGTCTGGACGGCGCATCCACGCACTACGCGCCGATCGAGTATCCGGCCGTCGCCCATCCCGATCTCGTGCAGGCGGCGCTCGCCGCGGCGCGCGACCTGCAGGTGCCCCATCGGGCGGGCATCAGCGCCTCGTGCGACACGTTCTACCCGGGGCAGGAACGCTACGACTCGTACTCGGGCTATGTCCCGCGGCGCTTCCAGGGCATCACCGAAGAATGGAAACGGCTGCACGTGCTGAACTACGAGATGGAGTCGTCGACCGTCCTCACGCTGACGGCCGCGATGGGGCTGCGCGGCGGCTGCGTGGCGGGTGTGGTCGTCAATCGCGCGCGCAGCGAGACGGTGACGAAGCAGGACCTGGAACTCGGCGAATCCAACGCCGTGCGCGTGGCGGTGGGCGCCATCGTGCGGCTCGCCGGCGGGTAATCGGTCCATGGGGTCAGACTCCATGGGAACTTCTGCCATTCGAGTTCCTGCCATGGAGTCTGACCCCATGAACGGCGTCACCGACGTCGACAGCCAGGGAGGGCGGCGAGATGACCGGCGTCAGCGTGCATTTCCTCGGTACCGGCGACGCGTTCGGCAGCGGCGGGCGTCTGCACACGGCGACCCTGCTGCGGTCGGATGCCGGCCAGGTGCTGGTCGACTGCGGCCCGTCCACGCTGGCGGCGCTGCGGGCCGAGCGCCTGGACCCGTGTGCCGTCGACACGATCGCCCTCACGCACCTGCACGGCGACCACTTCGCCGGCGTGCCGTTCCTCCTGATGGATGCGCACTACGCGTCGGGCCGCACGCGGCCGTTGACGATCGTGGGGCCGACCGGCGCCGCCGCCGCGGTCGCCCGCGTCCACGAGGTGTTCTTTCCAGGCACGGGTGCCCTGCGGTTGCGGTTTCCACTGACGTGGATCGAACTCGAATCGCGGGTCGCCATCGAGGCCGGCCCGTGTCGCGTCACCGCGTTCCCGGTGGTGCA
>Ga0315275_10000501_pt1 | contig 32346 bp, 43 predicted proteins | sample YL17G03_0_MG_FD_205557 | JGI IMG/M metagenome (GOLD analysis project Ga0315275, IMG submission 205557) | Sediment microbial communities from Yellowstone Lake, YNP, Wyoming, USA - YL17G03_0 | ecosystem: Environmental > Aquatic > Freshwater > Lake > Sediment | place: USA: Wyoming | collected...
GTCAGCCGGGGACCGGCTGGTGGGAGGACCCTGGACCGAGGAATGTGTGAAGATGGGCAAGATGGGCAAGCTGGGCAAGATAGGTAGACTAGGTAAGATAGGTAGACTGGATAAGCTGGGCAATGTAGGCAATTGGTATACTAGGTAAGCTTACCCTAGCTATAGCCAACGTTGCCCTATGCTATGTTTCTTAGCTATGCTTGGCACACTCTGATTGACCCCTGGGTGCGTTCCCATGGACAATGTGCAATCAGACTAGACAACCGAGGAACGTGGATTGTAGGGCAAGCTAGATCCGCTCATGGGCAAGCTAGATTGACGTCGCGTTTCCCTCCGTCAATCGTTGGCGAGGGGTGTATACACTTGACCCGTAGAATCGACGGAATGTATCAGGGTGGTCTAGACCATTGCCCAATACGAAACCCCGCTAGGGTTGAATCTAGCGGGGTTTGTTGTCAATCGGTTATTGGGTGGGTTTGTCTAATATCTTACGGGGAGATCTAATCGCCAAAGTGGCAACATGGGAACACGTTTGACTAGACAACGTATGTAGGCTTTCCGGTCAACCGGTCCGTAGACTCCTTTATAAATCCTAACGGTTGCTTGCCGATCTAAGCCGGAGAATCTATGCCGAATTCGGTTGTCCCGTAGGTTTCGGATTAGTTGGCGGGTTGACGGTTTTAGAACAGGTGGGAACACGTCCCCTCGTTGAACAATCCGATAGGAACCGTCCCCCCATAATTCGAGAATACCGCAACCGTCCCCCTGTTCATTCCCACCTAACCACAATTCGACGATCTCCCCTCGTTGCATAACGGAACACGGTTCCTCGTTGCGGACAACACGGCAACGGATTTCTTCCGACATAGTTATTCTCCCTGTTTTGATTGTTCGCAGTGTGGACAATAGATCGCACCGATTGACGGTATTGGTTGCTTCCCCCGAAAGCTATTCGCGAATACCCTAGTTTCTAGTTGGCAAATTGGACAAGCGTAAATGTAGATTGTTCGCCATGGTGGTTGAAACCACCTGATACGTTCTGACCTAATTGGTTTCCACAATTGGATTGACACAATGTTTTTCCTTTACGTTTCGTTTCTGGAAAGGAACAGGGGGGAACGCGAATTCCCCCCGTTCGTTGATTGTTAGTTGCCTAGTTGGAAACCCCGCAACGTTCCAACGTTTCCCGCAATAATGTTTCAAACGTTTCGCGAGGGTATCGGTCGATTCGTTTCCCTCCGTCAATCCATGTTAGGTGTTTACCCGTTGTTCTTCCCCAATTGTTTTGGGTGACAACCAAGCCGGTTTCGGCAGTGTGGAACGCAACGATTGTTTGATAAGAATAGTAGATTGTAAGCTTGCCAATTGTGAAATAAATACAATGTGCCCCGTAATTGTCCCCATGATATTTTCCATACGTTCCAAAATTCGGCAACCGTACTAACGTAGCTTGTGACATTCTATTCCCCCTTTTCAATTGAAACCAAAACAAATCGAAACCGAAACCTAGCTTGTTGTGAACGGGGCAATCGTTTCCGTAAAGAAACTAAATTCGGCCAAACCGAAACCGCAATAACTCCAATCGAATAAAACGGTTTCACCATAATGTTTTGACAACCGTTTGGCGATGCGTTTCCCACGTTCCTTCCCCGTTTCGGTAATATCCAAACCCCAATATTTGCGACGAATCGCAGCGTAGAATTTCCGCGTATAGTTGTCGTTGCAATATCCAGTGCCATCGCATTGATTGCAATCAAACGTTTCCCCGTTCGCGTTCCTGACGATATGCAACGTTGGTAATTGATCCAACAATTCGGCCAACGTTTCATGCCGAATATCCGCAAGTGATTGCAAGGAACGTTTCCCCGTGCCATTACAACGTTGACAAACTGGAAACCATTGCGGGGGAATCGTGATAACCGTTATCGTTGTAATTACGATTTCGGTTTCCGAAATTTCCTTCGGTTGCCCAACATATGCCCAGTGTGGACAACCGTAGGGATTTCCCGATTCGTCCGTTTGCGGGGTAATAATGTCGGGTCGATTGTTGCCGATTTCTTTATTTGTCCAGAGCCAAACTCCACCCCGTTCGCGAATCCATTTCCTAACGTCCGAAACCTTATCAGGAGTGATACTAAATTTCAACATTTCATTCCCCCTTTTGTCAATCGTTATCGTCGCCAAACCAATGTGGATTCGTCCCTTTACCTTCGCGTGGAAACCCTTTCGCAAACATGTCCCCAATTGCGATACAAACGAGGATGATAAACAATAGGAAACATTCCATTAGTTAACCCCCCGTTTCGTTGCCGATTTCGTTTGTCGGTTGCGGAAACATTCTATCAATGTTTCGTTGATTGTTTCTTCAATTGCTTGGTCGAATTGTAAAACGAAATCGATTCTAACATTGACCGAAACGTGCATTTCGAATGTTGCGTATTGTTTCCTTAATTGTTCCGAAACGTGTTCCCCGTTCCTAGTCCAATGAGACAAACAATGATCCCGATTATTTGCAATATATTCGGCCAAACAATCGTAGAAATCGAAATCCGAATCGGGTAAATATAGTTGACCCTCGGTTGCTTCCCGAATATTGGAAACTTCAATCTGTTCCTCGTATTCGTCGATCTGGAAACTATCAAGATATCCGATTGACGGAGTAGCATAGGGATCGGAATATTCAATCCCGAAACAATCGTTGTCCAGGATTTTCGTTACCAATGTATTGACGAAATCAGGGGGCAATTCGATTTCCTCTAACAATCCTAATTGTCCACGCGTTGTTTCGCGTTCGGTATAGTTGGTGTAATTCCATGGTTCTAGCATCTTTTGGAGAGAATCATTAATTGTTGTTCCTTCTCTCATGAGGTAAGCATATTCTCCTACATAATCGTCAGAGCGTACATAATCGTTTGCCCAGGTTTCGACATTGTTAAAATATTCCTTGAGAATTTCAAAATTGTAATCTCGAATTTCCTCCTGAATTTCTTCCGTTCGCGTATTTGCCGTATCGGAATTTCTGTAGTATTCGATTTCCTCCGTTATCCGCAATTCTGGGGTGGTTGCTTTGATTTCGGTTTCAACCCGGAGTAAAATTACCTTTTCTAAATTGTTCGCGTATTCGTCGCGAAACAATTTCGGCAATTGGTGGAAACGTTCTAACAATTCCGAAATCGTCAATTGGGTTTCTGAGAATCCCCCACGTTGTAGAAATTTATGTGTTCCGTCCCTACAATTTCCGGCTAAAATAGAATCGGCAATTGTTACCTGTAAATTGGAGAATTCCCCGTTTCGTATTCGTTGTTGGATTTCCTCTGTCAATGGTTTTTGTTTGTTTGGGAACCGAGGAACGCGAACCGCAAAGCAATTCCCACGTTCCTGGAAACAATCCAAACTGTTTCCGTCAACTGTTGTGACGATATCGGTTTCGTGATTTCTCGTTGGTTGTAATTCTCCGTCAAACGTTTTCTGTAATTCTGCCATTTCAATTCTCCTTTTCATTCTGATTGTTGGGTGTATACACCCACTTGATAGAATCAACGATTGAAAATATTTCGACCGAAACCCCGTTCGTTCCCCCCAACGATTCCTAGGGCAATTGTGGTGGTTGTAGAATGTAGCATAATAAATTTACTTTACCTTGAAACTAAATAGAACCCTGGACGTTTGAATAACCGCGAATTTCCCTAGATTGTTTTCGACGGTGGCAACATGGTTTGTAATCCATGAAATTGTGGCAAATACGATTGACCCCCCCACCAACAATCCTACACATAAACCAAGTATCAACATGGTAAACATTATCTTACCTTCCTTCCGTTTCGAGAACGTTCCCTGTGCCCCTCGTATTCGTCGATGCAGCGTTCTATTACCGTTGCTAGGGAAACCCATTCCCCCCGTGTTCCCTGTTCGGTAATTCGGATTTCCGATTGTCCACGTTCATAAGCTAGCGACATTTCTTCAGATAGTTTATCAAGTCTAGCCTTGAGACCTCTTGGAACGGATACCATGACTCTATTTTTTCCCGCCATTGTTCTTCCCCCCTCGTTGTTGTTATCGTGCCAGTGGATTCTACTCTATATATTCGCCACATGTATACACCCCCTGACAATAATTCTAGAAATTTTGCCTAATATTTTACGGGTGTAATCCTGACAACGAAATCGGTTGACGGAACAGGGGGTGGGAAATCAGGTGGGAATCGGGTAATGTGGTTAACGGTTGCCTAATATTTGGGCAATTGCCTAGCTTGCCTAGCTTACCTAGATTGCCTAGTTTACCTAGCTTACCTAGTTTGCCTATTTACCCTAACTTGCCCAGTTTGCCTATTTTGCCTATCTTGTCCATTTTGCCTAGATTACCCATTTTACCCAGTTTGCCCAGTTTGCCTATTTTACCCAGTTTGCCCATTTTGCCCAAATTAACATTGGTGCGGCCACGGTTTTAGACCGTTTAGTTCCGGCATATTACCGAAGTTCTGAGGGGATAGACAGAAAATCAGAGGGGATAGACAGAAATTCTGAGGGGATAGACAGTGGGATAGACCAGGGGATAGACAGAAATTCTGAGGGGATAGACAGAAAATCCCCCGGTGACCTTTCAGCCGCCGGGGGATAGAGGGAATAGAGCGATGAGAATTCTAAGGGGATAGACGTTACTTCCGCTTGCCAGTTTTCTGGGAAGAAGAGGATCGTCCTTGCTGATGAGTGATCGTACCCAGGGGCTTGCCGTACTGACCTCGGATGACGGTGCGGTTGTGCCGCGTGGTGGTCGTGGCTACCGGCTTACCATACTGACCTCGGATCGTGGATCGTTTGGCTTGCTCCCCCGCGTTGAGGTTCCAGGGGGATAGACAGAGAATCACGAGAATAATGAGAAGCTTTTTCACAATGGGTTCCCTTCTTTAGAGTTCTTTACCACAGAATGGACAGTAGGATGGGACGATAGAGCTAGCCTTCTCCTTGTTACGTTTCTTCTCGATGAGTTCAGTCTCAACGGAGAGTGTAACCATAAATGCCAGTTGACTGGAATTCATTGCCCCCACGCGGAACTTGCGAGCAAGTTGGGTATTATATGGAGCTAATAGCTCGTCTACCCGGTCCCAACACTCGTTTGAGTGAGTCTCTTTTTGTTTTGGTTTTGACATATTTTCTTTTGACCTTTTGTTGATCCCGCTTCTCACGAATTTCTAAACAGCATTGGCGGATCTCTTCTTTATCTGGGGCACTGGTGGCAGCGGTGTTACCACAGATGTGGCAGATACCAAACCAGATGTGGCGTTCCTGTCCACATTTGTTACAGACTAGGTACACGTCTTGTGCTCCTGGTAGAAGATGTAGCGTTGAGCAGAAGTATCAGCGAAGATAGAGCGTTTACAATGTGTACAGCGGACTACAATGTGTAACCCTTTCTGTTTCATTTCGATGTGTAGGCATTCATTGGGGCAGCCGTACCATTGCCAGTTATTCATTTCAGCTACCCTCGTAGAACTGATTAACAACTTCGTCTATGTTCAGGATGCCACGCTGCTCTAATTCCTTCACGCGAGCCTCGGCCGCCGCCAGCTTGGCTTGCAACGACTCGATTTCCATTTGCCGCTGAAACACAATGGTATGCACAGCCACGCCCCCTGATTTCTCAAACCATTCGATGCGAGCCTCAGCCGCCGCGAGCCGCTGTTGCAACCACTCTACGTACTGATGCTTGTACGCATCGCTGCCAACGTCACCAGCGTAAATGCGAAACAACTTGTCCTTTGGGTAGTCTGTCATCCCAGCACCTCCTTCGCTCGCTGATACCACTCGGCGAAACCACAATCGCATTTTGCGCGAACCCGGTCGGTCGACCACTTGACCGGCAAAACACAAGCAGCAGAGTGATCGGCATAGTCGTCAATCGCCTCCCGCAGCATTGCCTCAGCCGCCGCGAGCCGCTGCTCTAGATCCAAGTACGCCACCGCTGTGGCAACCGCATGATCTGTCGATTGATGCGGATCACCCAGGCCCACTTGTATGTAGTTTTCGACGATCCGTTTAGCGTGTTCGTGTGGTGTCACTTCGTCACCTCCTTCGCTTTATCCAGCCAGTGGGCGTTCATCTCACAATGAAAAGTTCCGTCGAACCACTCGCCACACTCCACAGCCCCCCGCAGCAACGCAGTGGCCGCCGACAGCTTGTTCTCTAGTCTCTCAGCTCGCATTCGCCCCAATTCAGAATTGCACTCGAAACCAACTAGTTTTTCCTCGGCCGCCGTGAGCCGCTTGCGGAGTTCTTCGTTTTCCGCAACCAACTGCTCCCGTGATTCGGCTTCACTCATATTCGTCACCGCACGCTCCTTTCGCTCGTTCTTCCCAAGAATCCCATTGGTCCAGATCCATCCCCTGGCACGCCTCCTGCAGCAACGCCTCGGCCGCTGCGAGCCGCTGCAATCGCTGCTGTAACCAGTCGCGGAAACGTCCATCCCGGTGCGGCCAATCAGTTTCGTTGTCGTCGTCCACGAGTGATTCGTAATACGAAATCTCGTGATGTAGTTGCTCGTTCTCGGCCTCAGCCGCCGCCAGCCGCTGCTGCTGCTGCTCCTCGATCATCTCGTTCGCTTGCCTGAGGGTCTCCGCTTGTCTCGCGACTAGTTTCTTCAACTCGCCAAGTCGTGCATGTTTCTTCATTTTAAGATAGCTCCTCAATCTCTAGGAGTTCCTCCTCAATGCGGTAGACCCATTCCTCCTGATCAGCTAGCTTGAGTAAGTAGCAGGGACCTTTGCGTTTGGTCCGTTCCGGGGGTGCCGGGTCGATACCGACAATCCTCCCACGTTGAGGTGGATTCCGGGGTTTGTCTTTGTCGATGAATGTGACGGTGTTGCCAATCTCGAAGACAGGTGTCATATACCTCATCCTGAAAAACGAGAATTTACTCGGCAGACGACCGCCGTGACCATTCGAGTAATTCCAACGCATCTTCTTTGGCCTCCTCCTTGGAGGTGAACCCAAACTCAGTGAGGAATTGTTCCTCCATAGCTGCCAGTCCGGCAGCCGTACCATTTTGGTATTGCCGGTCTGTGTAAATTTTACCGGTGAAGAAACCAAAAGTAAATATGATTCCGGCTGTTGCCACTAGGAAGGAGGCAAGTACAGCGGTTGCTATGCCCACTTCGTTTACTTTCTTTGGAATGTAAGCTTGTGGGGGAACTGGTTTTAGGGGAATGGGCATGTCTCTAATCCTTTGTGTGGGGTATTCCGAGAATAAAACTAAACTTCTTCTTTCTTTGTGTAAGTCGTTCCTCCTGCTGTTGCCGCTCTTTCCGCAGCTTCTTTAATCGCCTTCTTCCGAAGCTTGTCTGCTTGATTGCCTTTTCGATGTTTTTTCTCTCCATGGGGGAACTCCTGTTTGAAGGCTACTAAATCGGTAACAAATAAACGGAGGATACGAGCACATTCCTCATTGGTCTTGGCATGAAGCCAAGCATCGTAAAGTGTGACGTAGAGTGGGTAGAAGTTTCGTTCAATATCTGTCTGTTCGCGGAACTGTTTGTTTTCTTTAAGAATTTGCTCCATGATGTTGGCGGTTTCTTCCAGGGTCTGGTCGCCAATCATATTTTGTAGATGATGAATTCCGCTGTCTGACATTCTAGAACTCCATGTTATAATTTTTCTTGAGGTGTGCTAGGAGAATTTGGAGGGACTTAGCAAAGAGTGTGGGGACGCCAATATCCTGCATATTGTAAGCCCACATTTGCATATCCTGGTCGTAGTAAAAACAATCCTTGCGGAGGATATGAAGAATGTGTTCGTAGGAGTAATCTCCATGATTGTTAATTGTCTTAATTTTATAGGCAGCGTTAACTGGTAAGAAGAATGGGTTACCCTCTTGAATGAAGACTAGATCAGGTTGGATACAGGAAATAAGTGTTTGTAACTCATCGGGTGCGTAGGGAATCACAGCAGCAACCATTTTATAGAAACCTATTAGAATTGACCTCTCAATCTCTGGGAAGAGAGGACTGCGACCAAAGGCTTCCAGGAGGGCACTGTCCCTCCAGATACCAACAATGAGTACATCACAACTTTCGGCTGCCATGCGGAGCATGTGGAGGTTGCCGGGATGCATAAATTCAAAGCGTCCAAATACGAAACCTATCTTGACTCCCTGTTTGTGAAATTGATCCATGACTTCCGTAAGTGTGGTGCTAACCTGGATACCCGTGCGTTGTGATGCGACCATGTTCCTATCCTTTCGCAAACGCTAGTCGATAACATTTCAAGACTTGTGGCGACAATTGAAAATAGTTGGCTTTATGTCCTCCCCCGTGGACATTGTTGATGGCACGGTAATTGATGATTTTCAATTCCTGCATATCGCAGACCTTTTTGTAAGTCTGACCCAGCTCCAGGTGCAGGGCGATAGCTAGTTGTTGCTTGTTCATGCCTTCTTTGCTGTGAGCTAGCTGCTCGATGATCTCGAAGTGGAAGCCGTAGGCTGTGTCGCGGCAGATCCGTTGGAGGATGGAGATAACCCGTTGAGTGATAATGACCTTCTTCGGGTTGTTGGAAAGTACGATAGCGAGGAAGTAAGCTAGCCGCGTGAATGTTTCTCCAAGACGGGTACTTAGTTCCTTCTCTGGACGAAAGCGAAGATCTCCTTTCATGTCGCGGGATACGTCTGCTCGACAATAGCTAATGAGTTCTCCCATAGCGAGAATAGTCTCTATACGTTGTGGTGAGAAGTCTATGAGTTCTACTCCTTTCTCAAAAGCTTGATGCTTCTTATGTTGTAGAAATCCTATTGTGGGTGGACCAATAATGTTAATAGACTTCTTTAACTTACTATCTTCTTCTTCTTTCTTCTCTCTTCCAGCAAGGGATTTACATAATGCCTGAAACTGTGAATTTACTGCCTTGAGCACTATGTCATGTGAGTCACGTTTGGTGTCGTGAATGACAATATCCACGAAACGTGAGCCAAGAATGCTACTATCCATCTGTCGTAAGACTTTTGTGCCACACATAACGACGGTAAAGCGGGTGTGGATGATGATGACCTTTCCCGTGAGATACTCGGTGCGGATGACGCCATCACCCATTGCATCGCGGAGTTCACTCTCGACCTGGGGAAGATTTGGTAGCTGGATCATGGTGTCTGCATCTTTGATGATGAGGCACTTACCATTGATCTTACTGGCGAGTTGTTCCTTCTTTGAGAGTGGACCCCAACCGGATACCAGACCGGTAAATTTTGAGCGGGGATAGGTGAGTTCCTTGCAGAGACTAGCTGCTTCCGCGAGAGTGCTTTTAGCACTGCCAGGGGGACCGATGATACGGAGACCTAGCTGCCCACCTTCGGCTTCCGTTGAGATGATGACGGCAAGCATGGTTGCTAGGGTATCCTCAATTTCTGGAGAAAGAAGAAGCTCCTTTTCGTAGTGACCTTTGAGCTGTGTGAACGTCTCGCAGGGAATCGGGTCAACTGTGTCGTCGTCTGTATCCTCTTCAAGCTTGACTTCATGTAATCGCTCGCGGACGAATTGGTAGGTCTCGTAGTGCGAGTGTTCTAGAAGTACATCTCGGATATCGTTGGGATCTCCCATTCGCCATTTGAGAACCTGGGCTGATGCAATGTGAATGCCGGATTCTTCGAGGATCTTCAATGTCCGTTTGGAACCCTTCTGTCCCGGTTCATCGTTGTCGAAGAGGAGGATTATATCCTTGCCGCGTAGCAGCTTTACCCACTTGTCGTTGAAGACACCGGCACCGGGTACACCGACGACCGTGACGGAATCCAGGAGCTTGCTTTTGAAGTTGGGAGTCTTCCGTTCGATGAAGGCACCGTCCTTCTCGTCCAGGTGGAGCAGCACCTCTAGCCATGCCGCCATATCCCAGTGTCCTTCACAGATGTAGACTGTCTTCTTTCCCTTGAGCGTCTCTTGACGGAGTAGTTGATGGGTGCAGGGTGCTGGGGAGGAAAGGACCAGGAACTTGGTCTTGCCCTTCTCCTTGGTCTCCTCGATGCGGTAGAGGTTCTTAAGCTTGCCGTCACTGGCTCCCCAAGCAGGCCAAACCCATTCATCGTTTACTGCTGATCGGCAGAGACCTATGTGGCGAAAAGTTGAGGCTTTGATGCCGCGATTGGCACTGAGATAGGTGTAGTCCTCTACGGTTGTTGTTGATTCAGTGAGTGTCTTGGTAATGAAGTCCCAAGTATTACCTGTTTCCTGACAGGTCTTACAATCCCACTGGCCGGTTCTAATCGAGGCGAAAAACTTTTGCTCTTTCCCACAAAATGGACAGTCCCCTTGTAATTGAGATCCCTTAATTGTTGTGTCTAAACCCTGGAAGTGATAGAACTTCCTGAAGTTTATGCTATCCATGCTTTCTCCTACAGATCGAAGCGGTAGTTACATGCCTTGATAAATGCGGTCGATGTTCCTGGGAAAACATCTGAGAAGTGCTCAGCGAATAATCCCAGCTTTCCCCTTTTCTCTTGAATGTAAAACATGAGTGGTCTGAGACCCTTGAAGAAGCCGCTGATGGCTATGTAGTGAACTCCTTGTTGTCTAAGCCAAGTGATGTATTCCTTATTTGGCATCTGACCTTTGATTTCAATAAGTGTATATGTTATTTGCGTAACCTTTCCTACTGTGGATGTATGGGCAATACTGAGATCTGGAAGTGTATCTGGACCATTCGGTTCATACCAAAACTGTATTCCGCTAAGCGTTAGGAACAATGCCCAACGGGCTTCCAACCTGCTCTTGTAAGTCATTCCATGCAGTGTAGTGGGAATGGCCTTAATGTCTTTCATTTTCGTTTTACTGTTTCCCCAGTAGACCAGTCCTCTCGGATGAGTTTCCCTTCTACTGGTAAGGGAATCCCAATGGCTTTTCCCTGGACTTCCATGAGTGTTAACAGATTGTGGATATGCGTATCGAAGTTGGGCATATCCTCTGGGAAATCAAATAGGAGTTCGTCATGTATCTGGAGAATGAGCTTGGGATCACGTTGGGTGACATACTGTGTGTCCTCCAGGTAAGTCGAGGTGATAGCCATGGCTCGACCGATGATTGATCCTGCGGTGCCCTGAACGCGACCTGAGACCGCTTTATGAGGCTCCCCCTTGGGAATGTAGAGACGGTAGCCCGTCATGGTCTCTATGTAGCCGCGTTGTTGGACCTGTCGGTGCAGACGCTCAGTGAATTGGCGGACCTCCGGGAAACGTTTAGAGAGCTTATTATAGGCCCCCTTAACTTTATATGTCTCATCTGCCAGTCCTGGTGAGGCACCGTAGATGATCGCGAAGTCTCCGTTTTTTGTATACTTGTACGCCTTGGTATTCTTTGCCTCCTCATCGGTCATTTTCTGGAGGTGAGGATGCAGCTCGCGGGCGATAATGAGATGGACGGATTGGTCCTGCTCAAAAGCTTTGATGAATTCTTTGTTTCCGCATTCGTATCCCCAGATGCGTAGTTCGATATTGCTGTAGTCTACATCAAGCCAGATTCTACCTGGGGCTGGTCCGAAGACGACGCGGAGGTTGAATTCTATCACTCCTCCATCGTCTCGACCGGTTCCGACGTTTTGGAGGTTGGGGTTGCTACTGGACTGTCTGGTGAAACGTGTTCCCGTAACGTTGACTGATGGATGGATGTAACGGTTGTGCCTCCCAGGTATTCGGCTGTGATGCGGAATGGAAATCGGTGCATGTAGATTCCCGATTCTAGATGTTGTATCATACGTTCCACTTCCGCTTTTGTCAGTGGTTCGAGTGGTGACGACGTTGTTGAGCGAGCCATGGGGTGTACTCCATAAAGTGTAGGATTCCAGGGATTCCATTGCCTTCTCTGTCCTACGGCAGAGGAGCAGGTTTTCAACGAATTTCTGTGGTTCCTGTGGGAGATCCTGATTTTGTAGTTTCTCCAGTACATCAGCAGCTACTGAAGCAAATCCACCTTCCGTCTCTTGGACTACTGGCAGTTTCCAATGTTCAAAGAGTAGTTTACGGAGTTGGATTGGGGAGCCTAAGTTGGGTTCTTTAATCCCGCACTTCCTCATAATCTTTTCAACAGTAGCACGGTACTTGTGAGCTTTTTCCTTATAACGTTGGGTCTCCGTTTTTATATTTTGTTTGATGGTGATACCGTTGTTCGTCATTTTATAGGCAGCTTCTAGGACGGATTTGCGTTCTTCATACTGCTCCCAAAGATCTTCGTCTTTCAATTGCTGCTTGAATGTTTCCCAGAGGACTAAGGTGGTCATAGAATCTTCTATGTTGTAGTCCCGAAGAATGTTTTCCCAGGGGTGTAGGAAGAAGTCTGCTCCTGGATAGAGATAATCTTGTTCTGGTGGTAAGAACTCCGGGGCAAGACGGACAATGGTAGCTGGAAGCCACATATCAAGGACCCACCAACCACTGTCCCCACTGGAGGATTTTGGTGCGGTTGTAATCGCAGGCCAATGGGGATCTGCTGAGTCCGCGATCCTCCATTTCCCGTGCTTGGTTTGGAAGCGTTTGGTGCGGCAGATGCGGCGGGCTTTGTCCACTGATTTGTGGAGGAAGTCAACTGTCTCGTTACTGAGGAAGAGAACTGTTTCGCGGAGTGACTTCAGCCCATGCGGCCAGAGGTTGCGGAGAGCGTGAGATGCGATGAGGGTGTCTTCAATAGCATTCCATTGCCATTCGTAGTCGTAGTCTAGGAGTGGCCAAAGAAGTTCGACACCCCGCATGTCGAATCCAACGTTGTGACCGACGAAGGAATCCTCGCTTAGTAAATTCATACATAAGCTGAGATTCTGTGAATTTACTTGCACCTCACGATTGTAGGGATCAACTTCCCATTCCCAATAACTGACCCCACCTTCCTCATCGCAGATAGAGAGGGCAAAGGGGCGGCAGCCATGCCAAAAGTCGATGCCGGTAGTCTCAATGTCTAATGCGAGCATGTGATTTTCCCCTGGTGAGAAGAGGGGCACCCTGGGTACGCGGCTTGGTGCTTTGTACCCAGGGTGCTGCGGCCTTGGTCTAATTTGCGAGTTCCAGGTTTTCCAGTGGTACTTCGCAGGTTTCATCCTCGAATTCAACCTTGGCGTTCTCGTCGTCCATCTCTTGAACCGTCCCTTCGTAGATCACTCCGTCCTCGAAGTAATCCCCGGTCGTCCTGACAGTATCCCCGACTTCAAAAGGGATATCGTCCTCTGCCTCCTTCTTTGCTTTGCCCCTGGACTTCTTCTCGGCAATGATGGCGAGATTGCCCCACGGTATGTCTTGTTGGTCGTCGTCTTCCTCGAAGAAGATGGCACAGTTTTCTTCATCCTCGTCAATCTCATTGACGATTCCCTGGTACTCGTTTCCATCCTCGAAGAAGTTGCCGGTTGTCTTGACCTTATCTCCCACTTTGAATGGAACGGACTTCTCATTTTTGGACTTGGGTGCTGGCCTGCTCTTTTTCGCTGGCTTCCTTTCCTCCTCTTCTTCGTCTTCCTCTTCCTCCTCCTCATCGTCGTCGTCGTTCACGTCTGATTCCTGGAAGAAAGTCTTGTATTCCCCATTTTTATTGGGGCGGGTCGAGGTGTTGAAAACGAACTTGACCTTCTCTTTCTCCAAGACCTTGAGGATGTTATCCGTCGCTTCGGATTCATCCCCTGCTGATTCGATGATCTCGGAGAATCCAATCAGTTTCATGTCGTTGAAGAACGCTTCCAGGTTTTGTTCTGCGGTGTTGTACTGATCCTCCGCCAGTTTGTAATACTTGCCGCAGGGAACGCCAGCCAATTCGGTTGGTTCCAGAACTGAGGCATAGACGTAGACGTAGGGATCTCCGTTCTTATCCGCGTCCAGCTTGGCCGAGGTGGTTTGACCCACTGCGTCCTCCAGTCCGCCAGGAAGCTTTCGACCGCCCGCTTTCGCCTCGGTCTTCTTAATCTTATCGAACGCCCCCTTGCTTCGCTTGCGGAGCTTGTTGAGCATCTTGGAGCGTTCCACCGACGTATCTTTTTCTTTCGCCATGACTGCTACCCTTTACCACTTGTTACCCATCTTGACCTGAAAATTACGAAAGCCTTCTTCTGCTGTGTCTCCAAGCGGAATGACCCCTTGGATACCATACCAATTTTTTGCATCACAATAGGGAGTGCCATCCACGAAGAGGATACGGTCAAACTCCGGTTTCGCGATTTTACGATTGCCTCCTTTCTTCTTATCCTCCTCGATCCGGCGACCGAAGAAGAAGACGCCAGATGCCCAACGATGCAAGCGTGCCCAGGAGTCTTTCTCACAATAGGGTACATACTTCATGACGGCTGTACCCATGGGATCTGGTTCCTCCTTGGATTGTGAGTGGGCAGTGACGACTACATTCTTTCCACTCTCATACACCGCGTCAAGAGCGGTTATCAATTCAGGCCAATCGAAGCGAGCGGCATTCTTCGGGCCTTGCCAATGGCTGTAAAAACCGGTCTTAGAGAAGTCTCCGTCAAAGTGTGCCTCACAGTGATAGACGAAGCAGATATTCTCCAGACCGGTCACACTTTCGAGAACAAGCGTCTCAATCGTGTTATCGTTGCAAGCCGCCCAAACTCGTTTGAGAAGTTTCTTCCACGTTGCCGGGGAATCCACCTCTAAGTCACAGTCTATCCAAACGGGTTCAGGGACTAGCTTGTTTCTGGTGAGAAAGACAATTCCTTTCTCCTGCGAATCGCAGATAAATCCTGGTCGTGGAAATTGAGCCGCGAAGCTGGTCTTCCCCGATCCGCTGGGACCATAGAGGACCAGGGTGATATGGGTGTGTTTCTTCTTAGCTGGAGCGGCGATTGGTTTTTTGGGTGGCATGTTTATGTTTCCTAGAATGGTCTGCGACTTTGCAACAAAGGTCGATGAATTCTTGTTGGGTGAGAGTATTTTTCATTCCCGCAAACCGGGCACTGTCCGCGTGACCCAATCACTTTATCCTCTTTTCCAATTCAGCCTGGAGTTCGTAGCAGCGACGGAAGAGGAGGAACATCTCGGCAGCTCCGTCTAATTTACGGAACTGGTGGTGATGGAAATCCGCAGTCTCTTTATCGAAGCGGAGGAGGTGATAGGAATTGATCTGATTGTCTGGGTGGTTCTCGTTCCACAACAATCCATAGGCTGCCAGTTGGCAGATGTAGTCACTGTAAACGGCTTTGCTGGTCTTCCAATCCAGGATTACCAAATCTCCGTCAAGCTCCGCGATGCAGTCAATACAGCCACCGTAACGATTGGAAGTGGAGATGAGGGCAGCTTCGGTTTGCTTGACCTTGATCTTATGGAGCTTCTCCCACTTGAGGAATGCTTGGAAGCTGGAACGGGCTTTCTCCGCAATCTCTAGATGCACGTTGAATTCTGAAGCAATGACCCGGTGGGACTTCTTTGCTAGGTTGAGCTTCTCTCCCTTGCTGGCATGAATCCAGATTTCTACCAGACGGTGAGCGACTGTTCCAGCTTCTGCCGCCCTAGCAGACATTGCCCGGTAGTTGCCGAGTTCCAGGGGATTGGTGGCGAGGAAGGATTTTACCTCTTTGACCTTAGCACCCGTCTTGAGAAGATAAACGGCTGTGGTCAATTGCTGATAGGCAATATCCCAGGACCAGTACATCAGGGCACCTGGGTCTTTGAATTTTCCTAATATTGTTGTGACGCTGGGAACTCGCTTGCCTTGGACTGTGTAGCGTTGGGTGGGCACTGTGCTACTCCTCTAATGCGTTAATAATTGTTGCCGCTGCCTTGTGGACGGCGACGACCTGATTCTCGTCCATACGAAGAATTGCGGCTGGGTGAAGGATGTGTATACACCGAATGCCTGAGACTTCAATAATCCCGTTAAAGGTTTGGCGAGCCGTCGCCCCGATCAAGACGATTAGATCGGGCTGTGCGGCGTTCAGAAAGGCAACCAGTCTATCGGAGCAGGCAGCGATCTCGGAGGGCCGAGGTTGGCGAAGTGACCCCCCTGATTTGGGGAGACAGCAGACGATATTGGTTACTGCGTAGGTGAGGGGGCGGTCTAGCTCCAGCTCCACGATCTCCAGGATCTCGTCTAACAGCATCCCAGCCGGGCCGATGAATGGCAGGCCAGTTAGATCCTCGGCCATTCCTGGGGCTTCTCCGACGAAAACTATGGGGGCTGGGATGACCCCCCGGTACTGGACGACCTGGGTTCTACCCTGGTGAAGACCACAGCGGCGGCAGTCTATCCAATCTTGGGTGTCATAGTTCATTAGATTCTCTCAGCATCTTAATGACTCGTAGAATCTGGTTGCAAGCTGCTGCCTGCTTAGCTTTGCTGCCCAACTGTCTCTGGGTATAGCGGAGGACGGTCCAGCCATATTCCACGGCAAGATTGTCCTTCTCGTGGTCGCGTGAGAACTTGAAGGCTGTTTGGTGACCCCCACCGAAACCGTCGAGTTCAACTGCTAGTTTGACAGCGGGCCACGCAAAATCGAAGCGGAACATACGGACGGGGTGAAAGCGGAACTCTTGCTCCGGGATTCGCCCCAGTCCGTATAGTTTCCAGGCCCCCAGGAACTTCTCGCGTAATTGATTCATCGGCTGCCATCCCAGAATACTAAGACACAATCAGGATTGACTGCCAAACGGATCGGTAACTCGCGATCTCGACGATACTTCCAGATACCTTCCGCCATGCTGGAGGAGGCAATCTCATAGTCAGTCCCTTGCGTCAGACGCAGGGTTGGCTGGTCGCCTTTGCAACCCCTTTTCCGCCACTCGATGGTTTTCGAGTGGATACCCTCGATCCATTGCTGTAAGGGATATTTGATCCCCGGTGTGGGACCGGGTTTCCTCAGTTCATAGTTCTGTGTGATTTCTGGCATCTCATTCTCCCTGTTGTAGCCCCGACTGCCCCTAATATAGGGACTAGGAAATCGGTCGTCAATCCCCCACTATGGGTGGGACCAAGTAGATGAATCTTGGAATTCCAAAAAAAATTTGTAAGGAGCGGTTGACTTGTGACGAAGATGGAATAACAATGTCCAACGTTGATCAAACTTTTGACTCTGTTTTTTGAAAGGGGAGACACATGCCTCCGAAGAAGAATGTTGCGTTGTCTGTTGAGCAGGTAGTTGTGGATGTGGATCTGGCGAAGGAGTTGCTGGGCTGGCGGGAAGCGAAGAAGGGAGACGTTCCGGCGTTTCGTCTGAATGGAGAGAATATTGTGTTGGCGAACAACCGGCACAATCGTCCGTTCTCGCTGGGACTCGCCAAGAAGTACAGCGATCAGATGTTTCGCGGGGAATGGGCTGGGCAGTGGAATAGTCCCAGCAAGACCTGTAATGGTGAAACGATTATTCTCGATGCTAAGGGCATGATCGCTTCGGCAGCTCACCGATTGGTGGGTCTGATCTTGGCTGAGACGGAGCGGCAGAAGGTGGAGACGATGGGGCAAAAGGATTTCCTGAAGGAAAAGGGGATCAAGGGACCGATTACGTTCCCGACGATCCTGGTGAAAGGAGTTGACCCCACTTCCGCAGACACCAATGACACGGGAAAGAATCGGTCCTTGGGTGATGTGCTGTTCCGTCGTGACGAATTCAAAGGCAAGGAGCTTTCGGATTCTGCTCGCAAGCGTCTGTCGCGGGAATTGGCGGTCGCTTTACGGCTGGTCTGGTTGCGTTTGCGTGGTGAGCGGGTGGACCGGGGTACGAAGTTGTACCACCCGGAAGCCGTGGAATTCCTGGAGAAGCATCCCCTGCTCCACGATGCCGTGTTGCACGTCTGGAATGAGGAAGGCGGCACGGGGGCGGAAGGCAAGAAGATCTCCAGTTACATCAGTCTCGGCTACGCGGCTGGACTGCTGTATTTGTCCACCCACGCCGATTCTTCCCGTCAGGATTACGAGGAGGGAAACTTGGACATGGCTGCCAAGACCACCCTGTGGGACAAGGCAGAGAAGTTTTGGGTCCTGTTTGGGCAGGATCTGCATGACAAGGACAACGTGATTAAGTGGTTGCACAAAGCTCTGGAGAAGAACCAGACCAGTGAAGCCAAGTACAGCCGGGATGCCCTCTGTACGTTGGTCACGCGGGCGTGGCTGGTGTGGACTAAGGTGGAAAAGTCCAAGTGGGGAACTCAGCGGGCATTCTCGACCGGCCTGACGAGCAAGACGGAGGGTGGCAAGGAAGTCCTGAACTTCGAGCGGTTCGGTGGCTTGGACCTCGATGCGGATCTGCTCAAAGAGGCGGGTTACCTGGATGAAGCGGTCCTGCGTCGTGAGTTCTCTGTGGGCTGGAAGCTCAGTGATTTGTGCTGGGTTGATCAACCGGAGGTGGAACCCTGGTTTGGTGAGATTACCGGCTTCTCGGATGATGGCAAGGTGGCGACGGTCAAGTCGCAGGAGGAGGAACAGGAATACGCCTGTGAACTGGACTGGTTGTGTGTGGATAAGCCTGATCGTGAGGATGAGATTGAAGATGCCGAGGTTGTGGAAGACGAAGAGTAATTCCCCTGAAAGGCTTTAGTTTCCCCTTTGGCCTTTCCCCCCTGGAGTGCCCTTTCCGCTCCAGGGGGTTTTTTATTGGATTTTTTCGCTTGACACTTCCGATATGGAAGACTATAAATTCAGTTGTTGAGTTTGGTTGTTCTTTTGAAAGGGTAGAATCATGAGAAGAAAAGGACCACTGACCCCGGCTCAGAAGTATCGTGTGAGCCAGCTTTCGTTCAAGGTGGATCGGCCAGAGAATCGTTACATCGTGGAATTTTTTCTCTGTGCGATTACCGAAGAGGGGAAGATCACTGTGCCCGTGAAGCATTACGCTTTTCGGCAATGGGGCTTCCATGATGCGTGTGCTGGGATGATGCGAGCCTTCCGCGTGTTTCGGAGAACGCATCATTGGGGTTTCATTCGGCAAGAGCGTCTTTTTCAATACGGCGACAAGTTCCAAGACATTTACGGCTTTGTGAAAGATTGAGGTGATCATGGCGACTCGCAAAGAATTACTGGGAAAGATTGGGAAAGAGAAGCCCGCCGCGACCTGGGGGCCAAATTTGGTGATTATCGCCCGTGCCGGAACCGGCAAGACCTTTTCCTTGATGGAAGGGCTGTGGAGAATTAAGAGCAAGCCCACGGCTGGGGTGGTGGGCAGCTTGCAGCAGGAAGCCATCTGGACTGCGATGCTGGAAGGGCAGGTACCGAAGACGATCATCAGCGTGGCGTTTAATAAGGATATTGCCACTGTTCTTCAGGGACGTGTTCCACCCGGTTGTGATGCGAAGACGATGCACTCGCTGGGTTTTGGCGTGGTCACTAAGACCTATGGACGCTGCCAAGTCAATCGGTTCAAAACCCAGAATATCCTGGAACAACTTCTCGGTCGTGATATCCGCGAGTATCGCCGGTCGCCGGGGAAACAGGAAGTTATTTCCGCCGTGGAGAAGTTGGTCGATCTGTGCAAGCAGAACCTCTTGGAAGGGACCAGTGATGACCTGGAGTTCCTGGTCAGTCATTACGATATTGATACCAACGGTGGGCAGGATGAAGCGTTCGGGTTGGTGCCCCAGGTACTCGAACTGTCAAAGACCTGGACTTATGAGATTGATTTCTGCGATATGATTTGGCTGCCGGTAATTAACAATCTGCCACTGCCCAGCTACGACCTGATGCTGGTGGATGAGGCTCAAGATCTGAATCGCTGCCAGCAGGAGCTTTGTCTTCGTGTAGGAAAACGGATCGTCTGCTGCGGAGATCCCTGTCAAGCCATCTACGGTTTCGCGGGAGCGGATATCAATTCCATTCCGCAAATGACCAGCTTCCTGGAAGCCCGCTCTAATGGCGTGGTGACCCTACCTCTGACCGTCACCCGTCGCTGTGGGAAAGCCATTGTGGATGAGGCTCGCAAGATCGTCCCGGACTTCGATGCTCACGAGACCAATAGCCCCGGACGGATCGTGAATCAGCGGTTGCGGACCTATCAGGATCTGGTGTCGGATGGGGATATGATTCTATGCCGCTGTAACGCTCCCCTGGTCTCCCAGTGCTTCCGATTCATTTCAGCGGGTCGGAAGGCTAACATTCGCGGTCGGGAGATTGGGGACCAACTGGTGAATCTGGTGAAGAAGCTCAAGGCAACCGATGTGGGTGACCTAATTGAGAAGCTGGATTGCTGGTATCAGACTGAGTGTAAGCATGAGGCAATGAAGAAGAATCCTTCGGAGTCCAAGCTGATGAATCTGGAGGATAAGCACCACTGCCTCCAGGTGTTCACCGAGAATGCCAAGACCGTGCAGGAGGTGACCGAGAGCATCCAGACCGTGTTCAGCGACGACCGCACCGGCATCCAGCTTTCTAGTGCCCACAAGGCAAAGGGGCTGGAAGCGGACAACGTGTTCATCCTGTTAGTCAAGGGTGCCGCGATGCCGCATCCGATGGCTCGTAAGCCGTGGCAGATGGTGCAGGAACAAAATCTGAAGTATGTGGCGATTACCAGGGCGAAGCATGTCCTGACATTTGTGATGGATTGAGTGTTTGGTGGCTGGGGGTGGGGTATATGCCTCATCCCCAATTTTGGGAATTTACTCTGGAGGTGAAAGATGGCGTATTACCACACCTTGTTGGTGAAGTGGGAGAAGAATGATCGGTGGGAGATTCATTTTGGTGATGCTGATAGCGATGTGGTTTTCGCTGAAGCTGCTGATATGGATGATGAACATATGGTAGATCCACCTTATGCAACCAAGATCGTGCGGACTGAGACTTCTTCACAGGAAGAAATCAATGCCGCTGTGAAGTTGATTAACGATACGGAGATTGGGGTGCTCCCCGATCCTCCGCAACGTCCAGAGTATCCTGGTTACATGGAGGCGAAGGATATGGTGGGACTGTTGGGGATCATGTCTGCCATTGTGCGAGCGGGAGATGTGCGAGAGATTCGTTCCAATGGCGATTGTGTAACTGTGGCGGCTGATTTGTTGGATATCGTAGTTGCAAAGGTAAATCGGGCAAGTGGCTGGATGGATTGAAACCTGTGTGTTGTGTTCGTTGTTTTTTCCAATTTTGTATTGGTGTTATGAGGAGTATCGTTATGTCCGAAGCAAGTCCAGTTGCGGCGAGGGCACCGAAGAAGATCCAAAAGTCCTTTTTGGTCAAAGATGCCCGGAATCTATTAGAGATTCTGCGGAACTTCCCGGATGCCGAAGTAAAGGAACTCATCACTGACAGGGGTGAAGATATCTGGCGGGTGACCTTTAATCTGCTGGAACCTGTTTAGGACCCTCCCAGGACTCTCAGGACCCTCGGTGATAAGCCGGGGGTTTTTTATTTGAGTGGATCAAACCAGAAGTTTGTCTCTGCACTGGAGTGACCGTAGAAGTCCAGGGAGCCATTGTTGATGAACCCAGCATCGACTCCTAGAGAGTGTAAGATAGGATCTTGTAGAACGTGGAGGAAATCCTGATGTTCTGGATGCTCTGGATTGGCGACATTGACGAGAGACCAGTGTTCCTTGGTGATATGCGGCCAAGGAGCAATAAGACAGAATTGAATAATGTGAGCGAGATGCCGCTTACCCATGGCAATGAATTCTGGTATCTCGCGAAAATTTGCTTGTTGTACGACCATGTTGATCTGGAAGAGAAATACTTCCTGGCAAGCAACCAAAACCCGCATGAAGTCTAAGGTCTGTTGTATCTGTTCCCACTTGGCCGGTTGCCGAAGCTGCTCATATGTTTCTTTCTTGGCAGCGTCGATGGAGATAATAACTACGGTGACCTTCCGTTTAATCTCCTGCCAGAAGCGTGGGAGGAGTATGCCATTAGTCCAAAGGATAACATCTGGTGTTCCGGGTTGTCGTAGGAAGTCCATGCAGGTAGATGATGCAAATGGATCTCCCGCAAGGCTCATGGAAACAGTTTGGATACCCGGCATTTGTGTAATAACTCGTTGGGGAGGCCATAAGCTAGGAACACCTTTGGAAATAGTTTGTAATCGGCAAGATGAACAGTGAAGATTGCAGGCTTCATCATCCAAAAATTGATAAGTGATGGGTGGCCGTTCCATGATTGGCTTTTCATCGGGGAGTGGAAATTCTCGGTCGCGTTTACGAAAGCGATTGGGGCAGCGTTGGCACCAACGGTAATCTTTCTGAAGGAGAGCTTCCCGCCATTCAATCAGGGAAGGGTGATTCCAAACGTCCCAGAGATTGTCGAAGTTTCCGTAGATGAAGCGAGATTCGTCCATCCAACCAGGGCAACAGGTAGAGAAGCGTCCGCGATCCTTGGAAAGAAATGTGAACGGATCTGGGCAAAATGGTATTTCATTCATCGGAGGTAGCCTTCTTCAATGTTGAGTACGCGGAGATGACGTTTGCGGAGTTCCTGGGTGATGAGCTTATCTGACTCGATGTAGAAGGATACATCGAGTTCCCGGCAGACGTTACGCTTCCAGGAGGAGACACTTTCCAAGGTGCGGGATTGGGAAGAGGACCACATGATGAGTTCCTGATAAGTGACCCCATGCTTCGCCAACCATGCGACGGTAATCTCGCGGAACTTCTCCAAGCGGGCTGTGACGATTGCCCTGGTCTTGAACATGGTGTGCCGAGGGAGAAACTTAGGGATTGTCGTAGGGAAGAACTTCTCTTCGAGAGCATCGACTTCGTAGATTTCCGCTGGTCCGTCTTCGCAAATAACCCCATCCAGATCGAGGGCACAAAGAGAAATTTGTGGTCCATTGAAGAAATTCCACTCGAAGAGATGCAAGTTGTTTTGGATAACAACGTGCTGATCTACCAGATGGACAGTATGTGGAGTAACGAAGACTGCCGCCTTGAAAGTCCCGGTGGGGAGGAGGAGATTGAGTCTTCGTATTTGGGAACCAGATCCCAAGGAGTCTTCAATTAGAGCGAACCTGCCCGTGGTGTGCTTTAAGTCTCTGGAGCGATCCCCACTGTTCAGGCGGATGATCTTATTCCGGCTGATCGCGTAGAGTGGTTTGTGGAGTGCCGTGGCGATGATTGTGGCGGGGAGCATCCCGGAGCGGGCGACACCAATGATGGCGTCTATGTCTAAGGGAATGTTGTGAATTAGAGTTTTAGAAAGTCTGGTGAGATCCTGAGTGGAGTGCCAAGGGATAGAATACTCCGTCCATTTGCCTTGGGGGCATTTCTCTTTAGTGGAACGGATGAGATTGTTGAGACTGCTCCAACAGCCAAGATCAATACGTTTGCAGCGTTTGTGTTTATCTTCGTAGAATTCAGAGCATTGCGAGCAGATTTGATAGCGGTGAGTAATTTCCCAATCCGGAGTTCTGATGCGGAGATTGCTTTCCGATATGTATGTTTTATTCCCAGGTCTTTCGTTGTCCGGTAGCTCGACCTTCGTGACATTACCACAACGGCAGAATACCCTGGTAGTATGCACGTTTAATTCTAGTCCGCATTGGCTGCATTTCCATTTCATCAGTATGCCGTAGCTTTAATGGTTAAAGAAGTGACTCCATCACAGAGGCAACCACCTGGATAAAGTGGTCCGGATTCATAGGGTATTGTTTCGTCTACTAATGTATCACAACGTTGGCTCATAGAGAATGTTTTCTGATATAGAACTCCGCAGGATGGTGGAGCATAAGTTCCTTCTGGAATGAATATAATTGATACGTTGAGTTCCCAACCGCTAGGTATAGCTTCTTCAATCTCCCAAGCGATTTCCAGGTAGTAGTAGAGGACACCAAATTCTATGGGACCGTTGCAGATGAACCAGCGTTTGCGTCCTTGGCAGCTTCCTCCAAATTGTGACCAGGAACTTGGAATTACATAGGTTCCATCTATGTCTGGACAATTCCCGCAGTATTGAGAATACTCGTTGATAAATCCGGTAATGTTGAAACTGATACCCTGCGGTCCATCTCCTCCTGGACAGGGAGTGCATTCAGTGGGGTAGCAGTCACGGCAAGCGTTGGCATTCGCGGAACCTATGATACTAAAGTCACCAGTCCGAAAGTGAACTTTACCATTGATTGTGGCACCTGTGCCGAAGGCGACTCGTTTGTTTCCATAAACTGTGGTGTAAGAGACGGCTTGAACTAGATAATCATTTTTCCCTGGTAGGTAGTAATCCCAGAAGCCCTCTACGGTTATTGATACTGCATCCGTTCCATCTTCTGCGACGAAGGTACAAAGTGTTACTTGAAAAGGTGCTGCTCGCCCACTGACTGGAGGCTGAGGACCGAAAGGTGGATTGACAGTTTCTAAAATAGTGCCGCCTTTACCGAGTTTTATAACTGATCCTACACCTCCGCTGTTGCCACAAGTGATTTCACCCCAATGTCCGTTCCCAGAAGTTGGATCGTAGTCTACATAAAATCGGGTAGTATCACCGGCTGCATCGAGCCAAGCCGCGTAGACCCATAATTTCTGATAACCGAAGTCGGTGTACTCAATGCAATTCCAAGCGGATTGATCCTGGGTGCAACGGATGAGAGCGTTGGTGCTGACTGTTTCCAGATCATCCGCCCCTGGCGTTGAGTAATATCCGTAATCAGTTCCTATCCAAGTCCCGGAGACGATCTCCCAACCGCAACCGATTTCGGTAAGTGGATTTCCTGGGTAGTAGTAGAAGGGCGATTTAGTGAAGACACAAGTCTGGGTAATTTCATCTCCTGGTGTGTAACAATCTGTAATCGTCATTCCATAGTTGTGGTAGTAATAATGGAAATCTGAAAAAATGATACGTCCCTCTACCACACTGCCAGTTCCGATGCCCACCTTCGTGCCGGAAACCGTACCTACCGTCTCCTTCATCGTAACAGGGTTGGGTCCAAATCCTTCTTGAGCGGAAAATGTAGTCCATAAGACACCGGTTGTGGCACTATATCCAGCCCAAAGCGATATCCCCGATTGCGACTCCGGAAAACCCATTGGTTTGGATTCCTGGAGTAAGGTAGTCCCGTTGAAAAGCCTGACGATGAAGCATCCGTAGGTTGTGTATTGACTCGTTTCATTGAAACCTAGTTCTATCTCTACGAAGAGGGTGGTGCAGAGAACGATGCGGGCTTTGTCTCCATGCTTGTAATAGTCTGGGAAGCTACCTGGATAGCGAACATTCGGACAGTGGATGAGATTGACAAGGACGACGTGCTCTGCGACGGCATTGGGATGAGCGGTATCGAAGCGAAGGTAAGCACCTGTATCTTCGGTGGAAGCACAATGATTTCCACTGAAGTTTGTCATCCCCCAGGTTCCGGACTGAACGGACCAGCCCGCACTTAAAGGAGTAGTCGTATAGTGAACTTTGATTTGAACAATGTCAATGTTGGCAGTAACCGAAGCACCGGAAGTATTGGCGACGGAGATGCGGACTTTGAAACTGGAGTTGTTAACTCCTTCTGGAGTAAGAATTAATAACCAGTCATCGTTATTGGCTCCTACCAAGTATTCCGCTTCGGCTGTGGGATAAATATCAGAGATATATTTGGGATATTGTAAGGTGTAGGAACCTGGAAGAACTTGAATCCTGCCAAGGGTGGAAAAGCTGGTACTGGCGAAACGTCGATAACGGACTTCAATACCAGTAATGAGGGCAGAAGAAGGAACGGATAGACCGAAGCTTGACAGGTCCAGATATTTGCTGGTTTCTCCTACTGCCAGGGTGACGGATGCATAGCTACCATCATCCACTGCTAGATTGGTAGTCCCAGACCAGGAGATGCCGTCTCCTGTATTGGCAACTGTACCTGCCGTGACCCAACCGGTGTCTGTTGTGGGAACATGCTGAAAAGTATCTTCACCGATCAAGCAACTCTCTGGAGTTGTAACGCAGCAACAGTTAGAACCACCTTTGTACCAGCCCATGTTAATTTCCAGTGCATTGCATGTTTTCAATGTTCCAGGTAGTCCCAGTTTTGTAACTGGCTCGACCGGCTGCCCCAGAGGCACCCTCGAAGAGATAAAGACCACCTGTGCTGGTCAAGAGGTTCTCAACGGTGATACTGGTGGTGGGATGGGTGATACCCTGTCCCCATTGACTTGTAATCGTGGCAGACTTGGAAGCGTCTGAAGTCGCCAAGGCCGCATCGAGTGTAAAGCGGCAATGGGGCTTAAAGATGATGGGAGTGGCAACCCAAAAGAGACCCTTGCGGTCTTGAACGATAGGAAAGATCAGCTTGGTAGAAATAGGAATAGCATTATCGTAGGGATTGTAAACTGTGACCGACCTCCAGGTGCCGCCTACGGATGCTTCTGATTTTAATAACTTTGCGTCTGAGATGTTAAGTTCCAAAAGAGAAGCTTCACCGGAACCGACAACATAATTTGTACCCGCATCTCCACCTGTAGCGGCTGTGATGGTTGTTTTAGCGGTTGCCATCCAGATACGAGCAGCGGGGATCATTGTTTCTGGGAGTGAAACAACATCTTTGGGGACCTTGTTAATTTCACCTGAAGTGACGAAGTTCATCAGGTCTACGGCAATATTGCGATCTGAGAATCCAAAGATGTTCTTAGTAGGCATTAGACTAATCCTAGAGGGGCGAAGGCGGCCATTTGGAAACGATTGTAATTGAGGTAAACTTCTGGAGCACCGTCTGCAAGTGGATAACCGTTGCCGTTGAGATTGCCCGTGGTGTTGTCTCCGTCTGCCACGAAATTGGTATATTCCTTAGTAGTACCACTAGTCGCTTTAATGTAGCGAGTTCCCTGATCTAAAAGGAACAGTCGCCAACCAGCCATTATTAATGTCTGCGGGTCGATCTTCAAATTGAATTTGATCTTGTAGGTAACTTGCCAAACTCGTTGAGCATTGAGGAGGGCGGTCTTTCCAGATGGTCCTGTCATGAGAGCACAGTAAGGAGGAGCACCGAGGAAATAATCTGAGTTGACTCTTCCGTTGTAGAGAAGGATTATAGAAGCATTGAAGGTTGGCTCAAAGCGAGTGACGGTGAGTGTGGGAATTGGGACGGGGGCACTTGTGAGAAGTGGTTCTCCTACGGAGTTCAGGATGGGTTTGCCTGTAAGCATGTCGAAGCGGAGGACTTCCTCGCGTTCTTCAATGTCCCAGGAATATTCAACAACAGGAGTTTCCGCGTCAACGTGACTGTCATAAGTACAGTCCACTTCCCAGAGATAGGCAGCAGCGTTAATCTCCCTGGCTTCTTTGGAAATGCAGTAGCCGTTGTCCAAGAAGCTGCGAAGCAATGGTAGACCGGCGGCACTGAGAATATCATCGGTGGTGTTGTTGATGGAGTCACCCAAGACGTAGTTGGTGACCATCCAGGTCTTCCGGGTGCCTGCGGAGAGATCTGTAGCTAGTTCGCGGGAGCCTCCGAGGGAGGTATTCTTCGTCCCGATTTTTCTGATAGTCATATTATCCTCCTGGAGGTGTTGTAAAGGATGAGCCAACACCCTCGAAGACAAACGTGCCACCTTTCTTCAGCAGCATTGTAATGCCTTCTGCAATCTTGGCAGTGTTTGAGGCGGTTTTCTGGGCAGCATCGAGGGTAGCTTTGCGATTGTCAAAGGCTGCCTTGGCGGCTTCCGTTGATCCCATTTCTAAACCTTCCGGCATTTTTGTTGCTGCGAGGCTTCTAAGTGGACCGGGACCACCAGCGGTTTCTGAGTAATTGTAAGGCTTAACATTGCTTTGAACTTCTTCGGCAATTCGATCTGGTAGTTTTGACATTTCGATAGCTTGGTTGACGGCACCCATAGCGTTCTTCTCTTGTTCGGCGTAACCCTCTCTGAGTTTCTTTGTCTCCGCTTCTAAATCTGCGAGGGCTTTGTTCTGATCTTGAGCTAGCTTGTCAGTCCCTTGCTGATTCATCTGGTCGATTTGATTGGTAGCTAGATTGCTTTCGTTGCCTAATGCTTTGGCACGTTCGTTTTCAGCTTGCACGTCTACCCCGGAAATTTTCTTAAAGACCGCGTTGAAGAATTTATTCTTCCCAGCCATTTCCAACATACTCTTGGCAATACTACTAACGGTATCCATCCAGATTTTCTTTATACCAGCCGAGACTTCAATCCATAATTTCTGGAAGAAGAAGGTGAACTCCAACCAGATTTTCTTCATGCCGATGATTCCTAGTTGAAGAATCTGTTCTAGAGAGACCATTAACACATTCATGGCTCCCTTGATATCGCCTGCCAGGATGCGGTCTTTAATAGCTGTGAAAGCACTACCTACAACGGACTTGATATTCTCAAAGGTATCCATAATTGGTTGGCTAATAGCTTGGACGGCTTCATTGGCAATGTCGAAGTTCTTTGCTAAGAGGTAAACGATTCCGGCGATCTCTCCGAGGACTGCTCCTACGGCGACTAAGGGACCAAAAAGGAAGAGGATAGTAGAAGCGATGGCACTGATAGCAACTAAGGCGAGACCAAAGATTTTGAGTGTTGCCCCAAGGACAATGAGACCACCCGCTACACCCATGATGCCCAGGAAGGCGATAGCGAGATTCTTCGCGAGATGTGTGTTTTCCTTAAACCAAGCTTCTAGTCCGTTGAGAATAGGGACGAAGCGATCTTCCAAAGTTTGAAACATCTTTTCAAAGGATAGTCCGAAGGTAACGGCCAGACTGTTGAAAGCGGTAATGAGGCGACGGATGCTACCACCTAAACCAGAGTCCATCATCTGGGCAGCTTCGGCGGCTGTGATTTCACCTTTGGCGAGTAATCCCAAAACTTCTTCCACGCGATCCATGTTCTTCAGGGCTTGAGCGGCTCGTGATCCCCGGATGTTGAAGAGATCATTGAGGACAGTCAGGCGTTCCTGCTGGCTCATCTCTTTCATGCCAGCCCGCAGGTCGTTGAAGACTTCAATCATGGGACGTGCTTCACCGGCCTTGAACATCTCAAAGCCGAATAGCTCCTTGACCTTATCCGCGTTTTTGGTCATTTCGATGAGGAGGTTGTTGAGGCTGGTGCCGCCCTTGGTGCCGGTGAGCATGTTGTTGCTGAAGATGGCTAAGGTAACAACTGTTTCTTCTAGTGACATACCCATGTCATGGGCTGAGCCAGCTACGAAGGAGAGGGCTGAGCCTAATTCCTGGACGGTGGTGGTACCGGCGGAACTGGCGACGAAGAGGGCATCGGCAACTCGTGCGGCTTCTGTGGCGGGAATCTCGAAAGCCATGAGGGAGCGGGCCATGTACATGGCGGATTCCGACATAGTGATCTGTCCAGCTCTGGCTAGATTGATTACATCGTCAAGTGCGTCTTCAATAATTTGGAGTGACCCTGGACCAAAAGCTCTGGCTAATTCTTCCGCACCGAGAGCTACTTCTTCTGCTGTGTAGCTGGTGGTGCGTCCGAGATTGCGGACCTTCTTCTCCAAGGGTTCCATCTCTTTGGTAGTGACTCCGAGAATGGCTTGTGTGGCAAGCATGGCATCTTGGTACTTCTGGGCTTCCCGGATGCCGATATACATACTGCGGCCAAGACCTGTTGCTGCTAAGCCAAGACGGAGACCAGCGGATTCCATGCCTGAGCCTACGGCATTGAGCTGCTTACCCATGGCAGCAATCTTTTTATTGACCTGGGATAAGACCTTCCCCGTTTCATCCTTGGCCCGGATGAGGACATAAGCGGCTCCGGCGACAACGCGACCCATGGAGAGTGCCATTTTATTTACCCTTTACTGTCCCGGCGTTAATGCGTCCTCGCCACAGTGGGAGAATTTTCGACTTGGCTCGGACAAGAGCAGGCCAAGCGAATTTGCGTTGTTTGTATTTAATTGTTTTGGTGGTAAAGCCGGTGCTGGCTGGTGGCTGAATCAAACCAGCTTTAAGTTTAGCTTGGTAAGCCCTGGATTGCTTACGAGTTCTAGCTTTGCGAGTGACTCGTTTTTTGACAACTCTGATACGAACAGTCCGTCCCCATTCGTGGATCTCGGAGGGAGCCATTTGCCGTTTTCTGGGGAAAGTAAAGTGTCCAATTACCGCAGCGGTATCTTTCCCAGTGCCCGCTGGATCATAGGGAACACTGTAAATCATTTTGAAGCGTTTGGCCTTATCCCTGGAACGAGGTGGTGTACCAGGACGGGAAGGCTTGTCAGTGTTGACTTGGCGAATGCTGCCCCGCATGATGCGACGGATGAGTAGCCCCGCGTGTTTGATGGGTGACTCGTTAATTCTACCCCAGTTCCGACGCATGAAGTTCATGTCTATCGGAGGCTTCTTTACCGGGTAGAGATAAAGTCTAATGGGCACTGCGGAGTTCCTTCAGGATGGAGATACGTTCTCCGTCTGCGTTGTAGCCAGAAGTTACAAAGAGAGGGTGACCCTCCACTTTGATTTTGTCTGTTGCACATTTAATGTAAGGGTGTAGCTTTTCATAGCGTACACCCTTACCTGCCCAACAGCCTTTCAAGTGAGCTGTATGGTGCCATGTTTCCAGGAGGATTGCTTGATATTGGACAAACAGTTCACGAAGTGTTTTTGGTCTCCAGTCTTGTCCGACGAGGGCAGACATGATGAAGACGGTTTTCCAGTCTATGCGTTCGTCTCTTGTATCACCTTCGCTAGTTCCGTTTTGGCTTTCTCGATCTCCAGATCCAGTATCTTCTCCAGATCCAGGTGTTCCAGTTCCTCCTCCATAGCCTGCCCGATCTTCTTTGTCGCCATGATTTGGAGACTGGAAAACCGCTTGATTAAAGCCCTTAACGTAGTCTCCTGGCGATGGAAAAAATTTGGCAGTTCCTCGTAAAAGGCCAGACGGGCGTCTGCGATGCTCTTTCCTGTTAGGCGTTTGGCGAATTCGTATTGGTTAGTGACCCCAATCTTTTCTGCTTGTTCCTTACAGCAACACCAAATCATATCAAAGCAAGCCGCGTCATTGGTAATGACCTCATTGAAGAGATCATCTTGGGGAGTGAGGAACTTGACCCGGACTGGATCTTCCCCGTTGCCAAGTGAGTGGGTGAAGTCGTGAGCTTCAATCAGCATGGCGTTGCCGAGATGCAGCTCAATAATCCACTCCGTTCCTGTTTTGTCATTGAAACTGTGCATGTGTGTGTGTTCCGGTGGGGTGGTGGGTTTGTGAACTAATCGTCTCCTGAGAGAATTGCAATTTCTTCTTTGAGAATGAAGATTTCAGTTGAGTCTGGGTAGCCTTCAACTTGCATGGCTTTCAGGAGTGCTAGGGGATGATCTTTCTTCTTTAGGCAAAGGTTGCGGAGTTCACCCACTGTCAGACCCTCCAGGGGTTCTAGATCGAGGAAGAACTCATCGGGTGTGAGTGCCATGCGGGGATCACTGGAAGCGTGGGGAAATTGCTCCAAGAATTCCCGCTTGTTGAAACGTTTGTGAATCCGCTTGCCTGTACGACGTGATTCTTCAGTCGCTCGTTCGATCTCCTCGGCAATGGTACAGGGAAGATCTGCGGGGAGGACCAATTTCTTTTCGAGTTCGCTGTTCATGATTTGTGTCTTGTGTCTCCGGTGGGAAAGGTGGTTAGGGAGTCTTGACCCAAGTGGGTTCCATGAGGACGGTGGATTCTTCCCAGTAGGCGGGAGTGAGGACCATGTCATGGCTTGACATTTCCTGGGTTGGTTGTGCCCAAGGAAAAGCGGAGATGAAGCAGAAGAGTTTCAGGTACTCCGTACCCGTGGTTGCCAAGACCCCGTTGCAGGTCGCGTACTGTTTGATATTGCGAGCCAGGAAGTTGGTCCGCAATACGTCGAAGACCGTGGTCATGCCGGGGTTGTTGGCAAGAGCGATGTTGATGGATGCGGAAAGCTTGGCGGGCAGGTTGAGTAACCAAGTGGACTCCCGCAAGTCTATTTCCGCTTCACCGACGTTGAGATCCAGCGTCACGTCACCAATCTGCTTCATCTCGACCCAGGTCGGTGCTGCATTGGTGCCCGTGTTGTGATACGCTTTCATGTCGTTACCGACTTTGATTGTCATACTTTAGTCCTTGTGTTGGATTGTCTGTTTGTGAGTTGACCTTGTTGTTCTGGAGGAGACTAGACGATTACCCAGGAAGGTTCCACCAGGGCACCCGCGTCTTCCAGGTAACCGGGGGAGAGGACCATATCGTGACTGCTCATCTCCTGCGTGGGTTGTGCCCAAGGAAAAGCGGAGATGAACCAAGCACACTTGAAGTAATTGGTGCCGCCCGTGGCAATGGGACCACTGGCTATGGCGTATTGTTTAACAGTACGGTTGAGGAAGTAGCCGCGAAGGATATCGAAGATCGTTCCGCCGGGATTGCTGGCAAGAGCGATGTTCAGGCTGGTGCTCAACTTGGTGGGGAGATTGAGTAGCCAAGTGGACTCGCGGAGATCGACTTCCGCCTCACCCACATTCAGGTCCAATGTCACGTCACCGACTTGCTTGATTTCTCCCCAGGTGGGAGAAGCAACGGTCCCCGTGTTGTAGTAGAGCTTTAGATCATT
>Ga0315275_10000502_pt1 | contig 32277 bp, 25 predicted proteins | sample YL17G03_0_MG_FD_205557 | JGI IMG/M metagenome (GOLD analysis project Ga0315275, IMG submission 205557) | Sediment microbial communities from Yellowstone Lake, YNP, Wyoming, USA - YL17G03_0 | ecosystem: Environmental > Aquatic > Freshwater > Lake > Sediment | place: USA: Wyoming | collected...
TCGTCAGCTCTATGATCTTGCCTCCGAGCGCGTAGCCCGCCCCGTTGTAGCTGAAGCTCTTGCCGATGCTGAGGTACGGGTAGTAGCACCCGATGAGCTGATCGAAGTCGTTCAGCTCATCTCCCCAGTGACCCCAGAGGCCGTTAGTATGGGTGTAGAGATGCCGGATGGTCAGCGGCGTGTCAACCCGTGCGCCGCGGAACTCGGGCAGGAACTTCTCCACGGGATCGTCGAGCGACGCCCTCCCCTGGTCAACCAGCATCATCATGAGAGTGGCCGACAGGAGCTTCGTGATCGAGGCCATCCAGCTTCGGTCGGTGAGCGTCATCGGCCGGCCGTCGCGCTGTCCGTAGGCCTTGTGCAGGAACACCACTCCGTGGCGGGCGACGCAGACGGCGAATCCCTCATCGCTGTTGGCTGCCCACTCCTGGAGCAGGGCGTCTATCGTCGCTGGCGCCTCCGGCTTCATGCCTGCCTCGGCCGCGCTGCCCTCGCGCAGGACAGGCGCCGGCCTGCCCGTGATCGGCTTCGGGCAGACGAAAGGCGCGGGATAGCTGGCCTCCAAGCCGTAGAGCTTGCGCTTCAGGCCCACCCACCACTGCCGATCCTGGGCGAGGAAGTCGTTCTCGATGGTCGCCTGCGAGCCGGCCGGCTTGGCGTCGTATAGCCCCGCCATGAGCGCCGCGCCGCTAGGGTCGCGCTCCATGCTCCCGAGGAAGGCGCCCCAGAAGACGTCGTTCACCGCGCCCGACTGCTCGGCCGCAACCTTCGCATTTATCCATGGCACGGGAGGCAGCTCGACCCTCAACGGAACATTGCGCGGCCACCAAAATGGCGTACCCGGATCCTGGGGCAGCCGGAAGAGAGTTCGGAATACCGTCAGGCCGCGGCCGTGCTCCGGGATGACCTCGACTACCGCGCCATACCGGCCTGGCTTCTCGGCCCTCGTCACTACGTTGTAGTTGGCATCGTAGAACGTCGTCTTAAGGGTGTACCTGCCGGTCAGGTCCTCGACCAAGCTCGGCTGGTCGAAATCGCACGTCGGGAAGTCGGGAGAGGGGAAGAGATAGGGGTGGAAGTTGACCGGAATCCCTATCAGCGAGCGAGCGCGCTCCTGGCCCAGATCGGGCATGGCAATCGCTGCTGTGGTCGCGCCATTGACGCGAACGAAGAGATCGCCGAAGCCCTGTTCCGGGGGCAGGGGGCCAATCGGCTGGGCGGTGGCTCTGCCGTTGACGGGTGTTAGCTCGGCCTTGCCGTAGACCGTCTCACCATCGCAAAGCTCTACCGACCTGCCCGCGAGTTGGGCGACCGCGGTAACGTCCACTCGGGTGCGCCGCATGCGCTCGAAGAACCCGCGGCCCACCATCACCACGGGCGGGCTGGCGCTGTCGGCGAGCCGGACGAGATGGCTTGCCCGCGAGCCTGCCCCCTCTCGGTCACGCGGATACCAGAGAGCCTGGAAGAGGTCGCCGGGACCGTCGGAGTCGTTGACGAATACCTGGAATGCGATCTCACGACCGACGGCCGGCTCCAGCGGGAAGGGTGCCCAGGGCAGGAGTGCCTCGACAATGTAACCCGAATCGCTCGTTGAGGCCTGCACGGTGGAGGTGAGTGGTTTGCTCTTGTCGCTGCGGTGGTCCCAGGGCTGCACCCGCATCGCCGGGAAGTCAGCATCGCGGCCCGGGCTCACGATGAACTGGTAGTGGGCCGACCCGGAGCCGCTTGGCCCCAGGAACAGCTCGATTGAGTCTCCGTTCCATGGGTCGCCCTCCTCCGAAGCCACGCCATCCTGCACCGTCACCAGCACCAGCAACCCCTCATTGGCCCAGCCCAGCCGAAGCTGCGCGTCTAGGTCCTGTGGCGGGCGAAGCGCGCCCTGGTCATTGGGCAACAACTCGACCCGGAAGCCGCGATCGCCCCAGTCCGCGGCGTTGCCGTCCACGACGATCCCTTGCAGACGCGGCACATTGGGAGCAGCGTCGTCGGCGCGCACGACGACGGAGCTCGCGGCGAGCACTATCGCCGCCGACAGGATCGACCAGCCAGCAAGCCCAACCAACCGCGCAAAACGCATGTAAGAACCCTGCCTCGCCTGAGTGTTGGAGCCACTACGGATTGCATCGCCCAGAGCGTCCTGCCACTTCGCCAGTGCGAGCGCCTCCTCCTCCCCGCCCTCAGCTCGCGCTGCTTGCCCGTGGGTGGCTCGCACGGGTATAGTGTAGAAGCATGGGGCAGGAGCGCGCTGCCCAGGCTGAGGAGTAGATCGGATGACCAAGGTTCAGGTGCTGGGCACAGGCTGCCCGAAGTGCGTTCAGACCGCCGAGAACGCCAAGGCTGCGGCGAAGGCTCTCGGAGTGGAGATCGAGCTGGTGAAGGTGGACAAGCCGGCGGAGATCGCCAAGTTCGGCGTGATGTTCACGCCCGCGCTGGCGGTGGACGGTAAGGTGAAGGTGTCCGGGCGAGTGCCGAGCCCGGATGAGATCGCTGCCTGGCTGAAGGCATAGCTCAGGTGCCCGAGATCGCGCTGCTGCGAGACTACGATATCCAGCTCGAGCTGTTCAAGTGCAGCCCGCAGGCGGAGGCGGTAGGCTGCCTGGTGGAGCTTGGCCAGGACATTCGCGAGGTGATGCCCTATCTCAACGCGGTTCTCAAGCGGTGCCGCTACAACCCCGACGCGCCGGCGCTCGAGATCAGCCACGAGGGCAGAGGGTTCGCGCTCTGGGCCAGGCGTATCGCGTTCGGCGGGGTGACCGGCTCCGATGAGGCAGAGCAGGCGATGCGGTCGGTGCAGCAGCTCATCAACGACACCTGGGAGCGACGCGATGAAATCACACCCAGCCACCGCAAGGGCCCGACGCTTAGCCCGCTTGAGTTGTTCCAGCTTCTTCCCGGGGGGAACTGCGGCGCGTGCGGCGAGCCGATGTGCCTCGCCTTCGCGGCGAAGGTCGCTCGCGAGACCGCCACCATCGGTCAATGCTCGTCGCTTGCCCGGCCGGACAACGCCGGTCGGAGGGGGAAGTTGGCGGCGCTGCTGAGGGAGGCGGGCTACGAAGTGCCAGAGGGCTGGGCCTGAGTGCAGCAGATGGTGTATAGCCAGGAGATGACCTGATGTCACACTCAATCCGGGGAAGGGCGCATTGGGCGCTGGTCGTTGCCGTGGTACTCGTGCTCGGTCTCGTCGCGGTCAAGCACGCTAGCAAGCAGGCCGCTCGTTCCGAACCTCCCGCGATCGCAGGGCAGCTATCCGGCAAGGCGGAGCCTGGGCCGAGCACGACGCCAGCGACCGCACCGGCGGAGACTCCTCCACCTTCCGCAGCCGCGCACCTCGCCCCCGTACCGTCGGGCGCTGCTGCTGTCGCAGCTAAGGCTGCGGGTTCGCAGGCCGTTGCTCCCCCGGCTCCTCAACCACCGAAGCCGGCACCAAAGCCGACCGCCGCGGCGCTCCCAGCCCCGGCTGAGATGGCGGAGCCGAGGAAACCGGCCGAGCCGCTTCCCGGCTCCAAGTTCGCAGACTCGCTCGAGAGCGGCCGCCCGACGATGGCCGACTTCGGGGCAGGCTGGTGCAAGGCCTGCAAACTAATGGAGCCGGTGCTGAAGATCGCCGCCGTGAAGTACGAAGGCAAGGTAAGCATCCTCTTCGTTGACACCGACGAGTACGGCCCGCTGGCCAAACAGCACCGCGTCGCCGCCATCCCGACCCAGATCTTCTTCGACGCCAAGGGCAAGGAGGTCGGTCGGCACGTCGGCTACTACCCGATCGAGGACCTCGACGCGCAGATGCGGTCGCTCGGATTGACCAAGTGAACGAGTTCGCCACCGAGACGATTCCTCGCGTCGTCTCGGATTTCTCCGCGCTCGCCTACCTGCTCGTCTTCCTCGGTGGGATTCTGACGAGCATCGGGCCGTGCAATCTCTCCATGGCGCCGGTGCTCATCGGCTACGTCGGCGGGCAGCAGCAGGTGACGCGGACCCGTAGCTTCTGGCTCTCGGTGCTCTTCACGCTCGGCAGCTCGACGACATTCGTGCTGCTGGGGGTCGCCGCCGCCTCGGTCGGCGGGCTGTTTGGGACGCAGAAAGCGATCCTGTATTGGGTCGTGGCGCTCGTCTGCTTTGCTATCGGCCTGAACCTGCTGGGCGCCATCAGGCTGAGTTTCGACTTCCTCACACGGATTCAGCCCAAGCGTGTCGCGCGGACGGGTCTGCTCGGCGCCTTCCTCTTGGGCCTGGTTGTCGGCCTGGCCGGGTCGCAATGCGCGACCCCGATCCTCGCGGCCATCCTCGGCGTTGTGATGGCCACCGGCAAGCTCGCCTGGGGCGCGCTGCTGCTTCTCGTATACGGACTCGGGCGGGGAGTGCCGATCGTGCTGGCCGGAACCTTCACCGGAGTGTTGAAGGCGCTTCCTGCGATGGAGCGGTGGACGCGGCGGGCCGAGTACGTCGCCGGGGGTCTGCTCGTCGGCGTCGGGCTCTACTTCGTCTGGATGGCGTAGAGGCGTGACAGACGAACTCCTCGGCCGCATAGAGATCACGACCATCCTCCCCTGTTTGGCCGACTCCGCCAAGATCCGATTTCACGCACAGGCATCTGCCGACCTGACGGCAGTGCTGCCGTACCTCAATGCGGTGATCCACAGCGCCGTCTACAACCACTCGGTTCCCGCCCTCACCTACACGCAGCAGCATCGCATCATCTGTTTGCATGCGCGGCAGATCACCGGTGCGAAGGTGGACGACGTCGAAGACGCTCGCGCGATCCTGGAGTCGCTCCGGCGGTTGGTCAACGAGACATGGGCAAACCGCGACGCGATCACGCCTTCCTATGACCGGCGCGAGAAGCTGACGCCACTGGCCGTCTACAGGCTCTTGCCGCGCACGAACTGTCGGCGCTGCGGTTTGCCGACCTGCCTCGCGTTCGCCGCCGAGCTCGCGGCGGAGAGGAGGAGCGTCCTCCAGTGCCCGCCGCTCTTCGAGGCCGATTCGGTGGAGACGCGCCGTCTGCTGTGCGGGATGCTGGCGGACGCGGGGTACGAGGTGCCATCGCCGTTCCGGCCGAAAACGTCGGAGTAGTCGCGGCAGAAACCCGACAGGCGCGGACAGGTGTCGTTCCTACGGTTCTCGACCGATGAGCCGCCAGGGCCCACGCCTGCCTAGTAACTACCCCGCGAACTCCTCCATCGTCAGGCCCGCGGTTTCGAACGAGCGGCGCCAGGCCGCCAGACTGCTGCCGCGTTCGTCCGCCTCCGCGATAACCGCTCCCAACCGCCTGTCACCCCGGCTCAGCGCTCCTTCGAGATAGGACCAGTTGGGGCTCTCCAGCGCAAGCTGAACTCGCTTCTCGGGCCGGAGCGCACCCCTGATAAGCCGCAGCCGGCGGGACAGCTCGGGGACAGGCAGCATCCCCTCTGACTCATAGGGTGTATTCGGCTTGGGCACGAAGGCGCCGGCCGCGACGGTGACGCGGCTGAGAGCTGCTGCCTTCATGCATCTGCGGACGAACTCCGGGATCGCAGCGACGTCCTCCTCCCCTTCCCCGGGGAGGCCGACCATGAAGTAGAGTTTCGCCTGCGTTATCCCCGCGGCTGAAGCGCGCCGGAGGGTGTCGAGAACCTGGGCATCGCTGATGCCCTTGCCGATCGCCTGGCGGAGGCGCTCACTTCCCGCCTCCGGCGCGATGGTGATGCTCTTCGCGCCGCTGCGCTCCAGCGCGCCGATCAGCGCGTCGGACACCGAGTCCGCCCGCAGCGAGGACACTGACAGCCGCGCTCCCATGTCCACTATGCCGGTCGCGATCTCGTCCATCTCCGGGTGATCGGAGACGGCCGCCCCGACCAGGCCGATCGCATCGCGGTGCTCCAGCCCTTCTCGCGCCGAACGAAGGACGCTGTCGGCCGACCGCCACCGCAGCGGCCAGTAGCACGCCGGCGTCACGCAGAACTTGCACCCGCGCCCGCAGCCGCGGGAGACCTCCACCAAGAACAGCTCGCCGAACTCCGTCTCCCTCGTGAGGATGCGCGAGTGAGTGGGCCACGCGTCCAGATCGCGTAGGTACTGCCTCTCGACCCTCGGCTCGCGCCCCCCCTCTCCAGTATTGGAGAGGGGGAAGGGGGTCAGGTCCCCCGGCGCGTACACCCCTGCTAACTGCGACAGCGACCCGAGCCCCACCGCCTTGCTTTCCGCCGCTCTCCGGAGAGCGTGCACTAACTCCCCGATGACCGGTTCAACCTCCCCGATCACGAACGCATCAACGATGTCGGCGAGCGGCTCCGGGTTGATCGAGGCAGCGATACCACCTGCGATGATAAGCGGATGCTCCTCGCCTCGCTCGGCCGCCATCACCGGGAGCCTCGCCAGCCGCAGGATGCGGGGCACTTTCACATAGTCGAGCTCGAACGAGAGAGAGAAGGCGATGACATCGAACTGGTTGATGGGTATCTCTGACTCATACGACACGAGCGCCGACTGCGTCCTCACCAGGTCCGCGAGGTCGTCCTTGTCGGGGACGAACGCCCGCTCGCACACCACCCCTGGATCCGAGTTCAGGAGGTGATAGACGGTCTGGAACCCAAGGCTGGACATCCCCACGGAGTAGGTGTTCGGATAGACCAGACAGACGCGCAGCCGGCCGCCGTGGTCCTTGCGGACCGCGCCGATCTCAGACGCAGTGCGGCGGCGGATTGTCGGAAGCAGGCGAGGCATGGGCTCGCGTCGGCACCACCTTGGTTAGGCCCGACGGGGACTCTACCACGCCTCCCCCTTCTTGAACAGCTTGAACCCCGAGATCACGGCCACGTAGCTGTAGCCGTGCTCGTGTTCCTCCTCCACGACGTCGGAGATCGCGAGGGAGCGGCCGTCAGGCGACCAGGCAAGTGGGCCTGCGCTGTAGTCCGGGGCGGGCAGTCGAGTGAGGCGTCCGGTCTTCAGGTCCAGCATCACGAGCGAACTCCCCGGCGTCAGCTCGAAATCGAGCCCTATCGCCAGCCGCCCGCCGTCTCTGGTGGCGGCGAGCTTGCCCGTGGAACCTCCAGCATATCGTCCTAGCGAGTAGTGTTTGATCGGCTCGCCCTCCAGGTCCCATAGCGTCACCTCCGCCACTCGCACGCCGAGCGACCGTGCTGCCTCAGCGACCGTCAGCGTGGCGAAGCGGCTGCCGTCTACCCACGCTGCTCTGCCGAGGTCGGCAGGCGGCCCCCAAAGCTTGTGCGCGGCTCCATCCATCGAGACCAGATACACCTCTTTCTGATGATCTCGCTCCGACAGCACCAGCATGTGCTTGCCATCGGGTGCCCAGATCGGGATGCCGGACTGCTCGCACAGCACCCGTGCGCGCCCGCCTGCGGAATCCACCAGGGTAGTGCCTCGGCTTCCATTGTAGGCGAGAGTTCTCCCATCGGGGGAGCACGAGGCTATCCCCGTCAGATCGCCGACGATCTTGCGCGGCTGCCTGCCGTCGAGCGGCACGTACCAGACGCCCCTATCGGAACTCGTCCCCGGTCGCGCGAAGTAGAAGCCCTGCCCGTCCGCATCCCAGGGCCGGTCAGGATCAACTATCCCGTGTGGCCACACAACCTTCTGCGACTTCCCCGCCGGATCAACCACCACCAGACCGCGCGCCCCCTGCCCGACGAGCCGCCGCGAGTCCGGGCTCCACGCCATCCACACAACGTAGTCTCGCCAGTCGCTGGTGAGCACACGCTCGTATTGCAGCCCCCGTTCCCGCGGCGCGAGCGCGATAGCGAACGGCGTCATGTAGACAATCATGGCCAGCGCTCCGACCCACGCCAGCAACATCGCGCCCCCCAACACACCCAGCGCGATTCTTCCGAACAGCGGCATCACGCCACCGCGCGCCGCGAACAGCGGCCGAGAGACCATCACAGAGACGCAGAACAGACACCCCGCCGCCGCGATCAACGCGTACCTGATGAGACTCAGCCAGGGGCCCGCTGCGCCCAGGCCCCGCCAGTGCGACGCCAGGCCGATGACTGCCGCCCCTCCCCACAGCACCCCAAGCAACCTGAAGCCGCGCCCGCCCTGCGCCATCCGCCTCGTCAGCACGTGCACCAGCGCGAACAACCCCGGCGCCAGCACGCACCAGCTCACCTCCCCCCCGGTCGCTCCCCAGCGAGCGACGAACGACTTCTGCGCCACCGCGCAGGCCACGAGAGCAACTGCGTAGCCTAGCCCTGGCAGCGCCCGCCCGAGCCCGGTTGCCTTCCCTTCAGTCTGCATGAGACCTCACCAATTTCGACATGCCACAGCTTCCCCTCCGATTGCGACGGCGCCCCAGCATTGCGCGCCTAGCAAAGGAGCTTCGCCGCCCCGCAGAGTAGCAGAGGATGGCCGCTTCGTCCCTCTAGCTCGGCCGTCCACCGGGAGAAGCGACTGGATGGAGGTCGGATGACCGCAGGCCGCCGAGCACCGGCTGAGCGGAGCGATTCCGTGCTGGCGCAGACGGACCGCCGAGCGTTCCTGCTCGCATCGGCGGTGGTCGTCTGGATCACCGTCGTAGTCCGTCGTCTGGTTCAGCCAGAGGCGTCAATCTCCTGGACCTACCAGACGCTGGTGCTGTGCCTGCTGGTCGCCGCCATCGCCGGGCGCTGGCTAATGGGGGAGCGTGCCAGCACTGAGTCCAGGGATCTCGCCTGGCGCCCACCACTGCTGTGGGGCGCCGTCGTTCTCGCCGCCATCCTCCCCTATCTTGGCAGTGTGGGGAACGGCTTCGTCTCCGACGACTTCGGCCTCGCAATGATCGCCCGGGAGTCGCGAAGCGCGGCAGAAGCGATGCGCTCGACAGGCCTCATCGCTTTCTACCGGCCTGTCACGATGCTGGTATGGTGGTTGGGCGACCGGCTATGGCACGGCGCTCCCGCGGGGTACCACCTGCTGGCGATCGCGCTGCATGTCGCCAACTCGCTGCTCGTCTACGCGCTCGGGCGCAGGCTGATCGGGAGCAGCTACGGGGCCCTGGTTGGAGCCCTGCTCTTCGCAGTGCATCCGCTCCACGTCGAGCCGCTCTGCTGGCCGGCGGCGATGTCCGATCTGCTCTGCGCCGGTTTCGGCCTCGCCTCGCTGCTCGCGCTGCTGATCTATCATACCTCCGCGGCCAAGGGGGGACGGGCACTCGCCCTGTCGGGGGCCCTCATCTCGTTCGCGCTCGCGCTCTTCAGTAAGGAGGTCGCGCTGGCGCTCCCGGGCGTGGTCGTGCTGGTCGGCATTCTGGGCGGCCAGGCCGACCGCAGGAGTGTCGCCGTCTCCGGGGTCAGCTACGTCGTCGTCCTCGCCGCCTACCTCTGGTGGCGGATGCACGTGCTCGGAGGTCTGGGCGGGTACGCGCTGCCGCTGAGCTTCTGGAACACGGTGTTCCCGTCCGGCCCGCTGCTCCTCATGGGCGACTTCCTTTTCCCAACACACACTACGCTGCTCGCCCGGATCGGCCCCATCGGATGGTGGCTGGTGCTGGTGGCGATGGCGGCGGTCGTGCTCTGGTTGCTCGCCGGCCTCGATCGAGTTCCGGCGCGGCGCCTCTGGCTCTGGGTGGGCTTCGTATTCGTCCTTGCCGTGCCATCGTGGACGTTCAGGTGGCAACCGTCGGCCTCCTTCGAGTGGACCCGATTCGCCTATCTGCCGACTGTCGGCCTGGCCTGGCTCTTTGGCGATGTCTGCGCGGGTCGCAGCATCGGCTGGCGACGCAGCGGCGTGGCGACCGGGTTGGTCCTCGTCGGGTGCTCACTTCTGACTGTCTGGTATGTGACCCCTTGGACGCAGGCGGGCCGCCTCGCGCGGAGCGCGGTACAGGCCGGCGCCGGACTTGTGCGAAAGCTGGGCGGCCCCGATCACCCGCCGACCCTCTACGTCCGCGGCCTCCCGGAGGCCTATCAAGGCGCGCCCGTGCTCGCCAACTGCTATCCGCAGGCAATGAATCTCGCCGTGGGCAGGGAGGTGCCGGTGCGCGTCGTAACGGCGGCGCCGCGCTCGGGCGGCGTACACCCCGATGTCATGCCGTTCTGGAAGCTCAAACCGGGCGAGTATCTCGTCTCCTTCGAAGCCAACACCGGCGCCATGCGCATCGTCCGCTCCGGCGGGGCGGCGGGAACCCGATCGCCAGCAGGTGGGCAGCGATGAAACGGACATCTCTCCAGTGCCTGCTGTGCGTCGCGGTCGCCGTCGCCGTCGCCATCTTTGTGTTCGTGCTGCTGGCCGAGACGCGAGAGCGGGCGGACACCTTCGCCGGCCAGGTTGCTGCCGGCGCCCAGAAGCTGTTCGCCTCCGGTCAGCGAGAGGAGGCAGTCGCCGCGCTGCAGGAACTCCTGGCGGTGAGCCCGGACAGCGTCATCGCTCGGCGGGAGCTTGCCATGGAGTTGTCCGCCTCCGGGCAGTGGCGAGCGGCGGCGGAGCAGCTCCGGCTGGTCCTCAAGACCTCTCCCCGCGATGCCGGCGCGGCGGCGAAGCTGGCAGAGGTGCTGGACAGGCTCGGCGATCTGCAAGGAGCGATCGGCTATGCTCGCACCGCGTGCAGGCTCGACCCCGAAAATGGCCTCCGATGGGCCGCTCTCTCCGCGCTGGCCTTCCGGGCAGGAGAGGCCAACGAAGCTGCGCGCTCGGGGCAGCGGGCCGTCAGGTACGCGCAGGGAGTCCCCGAGGCGCACATCGCGTTGGGGTTCGCGCGGTGGCTGGACGGGGACGCGGCGGGCGCAGCCAGATCTTTCTCCGACGCCCTCGCGCTGGACCCCGCGAGCCCGGCGGCGCTTGATGCGCTTACGCGGCTTCGGGCGCACCCGAACCGGCCGCCGCTCAGGCGGCCTTCGACTTCCCTCGAATCTGCTCATCTGATCTCACATCACCTCGAATCTGTGGAATAGGCCGCTGGCGTGCGCTTGGGGTGCACGCTAACCGCCCCGGTAGGGGCGCGGACAGGTCGTGGACCTGTCCAATCCGCGGCTCTCTGACGCCCGACGGGGACGGGCGCAAGGACCAGGGAGAGCCGGGATGTGGCAGAGGTGTCGTCCGTGGGGCCGGTTAGTTCCGCCCAAGGAAGTAAGGGCGAAACTCATCGGAAACATAGGCAGGAACTAAACGGTAGCTGTTCGCCGATGTCGCTTCGATGGGCGAACAGCAGCAGAGGGTGGAGCGCCAAACCGCCCACCTGCAACTGCTGCCTTCGGCCTGCGATGTGACATCGCAGAGGCCGTATGGCCGCCGCTTGCCTTCCCTGCTGGCAATCTCATGCCATCTTCCCGCTCCCTGACTCCACAGGCTGAGCCGCTCCATGGTGGAGGTGAAGGGTGGGAAACCCAGAGAGACTCTGGCAGCAGTACTCGCAGGATCGCTCGCCGCAGACGCGGCAGGCGCTCATCGAAGGCTACGCAGGGCTGGCGCGATATGTCGTGGATCGCCTGAACCTGAAGCCCGGGCCAGCGCTGGACTACGACGATCTTCTCAGCCAGGCCGTCGTCGGCCTCATCGACGCGGTAGACCGTTTCGATCCATCCCGGGGCATCAAGTTCGAGACCTACGCATACCACCGCATCCGGGGAACGGTCATTGACATGCTTCGGGCGCTCGATTGGCTGCCGCGCTCTATTCGGCAGCGGGAGGCAAGGCTGGCAGACGCCTGCGCCAAGCTCGGCGAGGAGTTCGGCCGCCCGCCCACGGACGAGGAAGTGGCAGGGGAACTCGGCCTGTCGGTCTCGGAGCTCGACACTCTTGCCAGCGAGGTCGCGCTTCAGTCGGTCGAATCACTCGACGAGACGTTGGCGGCGCAGGGCCATGATGGCGGCGCCCTCGGCGATCTGATCGCCGATGAGAGCACGCCCTCCCCGGAGGCCGAGCTGGAGCGCCGAACCGAACGGGACATGATTGCCCAAGCGGTCGACGCGCTTCCGGACTCGGAGCGCACGGTCATCGCCCTCTACTACTACGAGGGGCTCACCCTGAAGGAGATCGGCCGAGTGCTGGGGGTCAGCGAATCGCGCGCCTGCCAGATTCATGGCAAGGCCGTCGTCAGGCTACGGGCACAGGTCAAGTCGCTGCTGAGCCTGCCGGAGGTTCCTCTCGCTGCCGTCGCCGCCCGCACGGACCGTCGTCATACGGACAAGCTAGTATCCGGCGCAGCAAGAGCCTGAGACCGCTGCGCGCTCTCGCCCCGCCGATCGGCTCGACCGGAACGGCTCTGTGCGGGGCGTCTAAGCGCCTTTCACAGATGGGCGCCGTCCCGAGGCCATGCTCACCGAAGGAAGGGCGAAGGCTCAACCGGAGGCTGGACTCGGGACGGCGCCGGCGCGTCTGCTGCGCAACGATGGAGGGCGGCTGGAAGGCGAGACAGCGAGACAACAGGTGAAGCCAGCAATCTTGTGGGGCTGCCGGCCGGGAACAGCCGGGCTATTGGTGTTCCGGCCGGCAGCCGGCGAGTGAGCTGGCACCGGCGTTGACAACACCGGCTGTTGGGAAGGGAGGGCTTCCAGGGGCCTTCTGCTCACTCGCCTTCTCCACTTGCGGAAGGAAGCGTTTGCCAGAACGATGGCCGCGACAGAATCACTGTACGTATCGGCGCGGTGGGTGTCGCCCTTGAGCAGGTTCCCAGCCGCAGGTGGTGGCGCAGACCCATCGCCTGTCTTGGCGCCGCACCGCCGCGTGCTCGGCCTGAGGGCGGCATGGGTTCTCACCGCCCGAGGTCTCGGAGAATGCACTCGGCCACGGCCTCTGCCGGCGGCCGATAGCTGCCGCGACGGACCTCCGCTCGGAGTTCTGCCAGCCGAACCTCATCGCAGCCTTCCGCCGACCGAGCAGCAAGCAGACCCAGGCGCAGATCGTCGCACGTGACCTCGCACTGCTGCAAGCGTTGGGGAACCGTACCGGCCGCCGAGCCGGGGCCCCGGGACAAGCGGGCGCGGAGCAAGCGGATGATGCGCGGACCTCTGATGTTCATGCCTATGCTCGCCGACCTCCGCACTGGCGGGAATCCGGCGCGCCGGCACGGGTCGAGCCGGCTGCTCGGCGGGCGCGGATCACCTCATTCTTCTCTTCGGCAGCGGCCGTGCAGCCCTGAATGGTGCTAGCTAGAGGCTTGTCCGGTAGGCGGCGGAGATACCGCAGCAGGCGCCGCCTTACCCGGTGTGACGCGGACGACACGCGACACGAGCGCGGGGACAGGATGGTGCCCGGGCCGAGGGCAGGCCGGGGCGGTGGATGCCCTCAGCCCGGGCTGGCGGAGGCTGCTAAGACCTCGGCTCGCCGGCCGCCCAGGGGGTTGCCGGAGCGGGACGACCGGGGGGCGAACATCGCGCCACAGTAGTAATCGCCAGACGAGGGGCGCGCCTTTAGGGCCTTTCGCGAAGGAGGTTCGCCGTTTGAGGGGCGACCCGTTCACCCTGAGCATGGTCGAAGGGCTGGTCGCCCAGAGGTTATCCGCCTGCGGCGGGCGAGTCAGCGACTCGCCCCTACGGAGCCGGCGGGCACACCGTTGCGACCGTCCCCCTCAACGTGATGGAGGAATGCGAGCTAATCCAGCAGCTGGCGGATCGCCACCAGACTCATCCCCTGACCGTCTACGAGCTGCCCGATCTTACGGATCCGCTCGACTTCCTCCCTGGTGAACAGGCGTCGGCCGGACTCATCGCGCGCCGGCCGAACGAGGCCATATCGCGTCTCCCAGAAACGGATGCGGTGTGGCTCGACATTCGTGAGCCTCGCCACCGTCCGCATGGGGTAGAGCGGAACATGGGTGGGCATGCGCACGGGCGCGTCTCCTTTGCGGTCTGCGAAGTAGCGACACCCCGCTACGCAGCACGAGGGTCGCCCCTATTCGCCTCTGGAATGCGCGCCTCCCTGGTCCGGTGCAGTCGCACACCGTCGGGCTCTATTCCACAGATTCGCGCCGATCTGAGATAGGATTCCGAGATTCGAACCCATTCGAGCTAGTTGAAGGTCAATTGAGAGGCCTTCTGCACGCCAGCGCTGTCCGGGTAGGAGAAGGAGGACCTATGGCTCGATTCCTCGACATTCCCCCTCAATAAAGGCAAGGAAGTCCCGAGCGCGCTGAGGTAGATGTCATATAGGATGTTCGTGGCCTGGGATCGCGACCTACGAACTGGAACAGCTACTCTCGCATCGGGAACTGCTAGATGAAGGTCGGCGATACTGTTCGCGCTGCTATTGCACTCCCTGGGATGCCCGCTGGGGCTACCGGGACAGTTCAGGAAATCGGCCGCCTGTTCGTTGTCGTGGTCTTCGCCGATGGCCACCAGCGGCACTACGCCCGCCAGCAGCTTCTCCCTGTTCCCTTGCCCGAAGAGGGCGCGGATGGCTGCGGGCATGAGGCGGCGCCTTCGTTCGGCATTGCAGGCGTGCAGCCTCCTCGCGGGGGCCATTGCTGTCTCCTCTCCTCGGGCCAGAATTCGATGATGAGGGCCGCCGCCTCCTTTGCTGCCGCGGGCTTGCGCGATGGGGAGACGGTCGTGTGCGCTGTCCCGGGCGGGTGGCGCGCCGCGCTGCTGGCCGCGCTAGGTCTGATGGGCATCCACGCCGCCGGCGAGACCGACCGCGGTCAACTCATCCTAACCACCCCCTCCCGGGTCTACCTTCCCCGCTCGCAGTTCAGCGCCGAAGGACAGTTGGAGAAGACGATGGGGCCATTGGCTGTAGCAGCCCGAGCCAACCCCAAGGGCGCCCGGGCCTTCGCGTTTGCTGGCACTCGCCCCGCTCTTCCAGGCTGGTGGGAGTATGAGCAGAAGATCACCCCCCTGCTCGCAGAGAGCGGTGTGACCGCTCTTTGTGTCTACCAGTCCACCCGGTGCGGGACAGAGCCCTGGCGGCGCGCGGTCGAGCTTCACCCGTACGTGGTTCGCGACGGCCGAGTCACACAGGGCGGAGTGGCGACCGCGTAAGGAGGCAGCGGCCGCCTACCGCGATGGGCGCGTGTAGCCGGCCTGGCCCTGCGCGGTCTCGATGAAGGCGAGCATGTTCTCCAGCGGCACGTCCTTGGGCACCGCGTGGGCGGGCGCAAGGATGTAGCCGCCCTCCCTCCCGAGTTCGATCAGATGTCTGGTTGCAGCGCGCACATCATCGGGAGTCCCGTAGGGCAGCGTCTTCTGAGTCGAGAGCCCGCCGAAGAAGGCGAGACGGCCCCGGTACTTCGGGACCAGCGCGTCAACGTCCATCACCTCCGGCTGGAAGGGGTTGAAGCAGTTCAGCCCCAGCTCGATGAGATCGTCGAACAGCTCATCCACGTCCCCGCAGGAGTGAATCATCACGTACTTCCCGGCATCTCGGGCGGCGCGGTACATGGGTGCGAGCGCCGGCTTGATGAACTCGCGCCAGATGCGCGGCCCCATCTGAAGGCCGCGCTGCTGTCCCCAGTCATCGCCGAAGTAGATTGAGTCTATGTCGTAGTTGACCGCCACCTTCACCTGCGCCACGTTCCATTCCGAGATCGCCCCGAGAAGCTGATGGACGAAGGCGGGGTGGTCAACGAAGTCCATCATCAGGTTCTCCATCCCACGCAGCGTCCAGGCGCGCTCGTAGAGTGAGAAGCCGATGCCATAGATGCGAAAGCGGTCGGGGCAGGTGGAGATCCGGGCGGGGATGCTCTCGAAGAAGCGCGGATTGAGCGGGTCGGGGAACACGTATCCCGCCAGCGTCGGCTCCGGCAGCACGAAGCCACGGACGTTCCCGATGTCCTTGTCAATGCTCCGATCCCACACCACGCCGAAGGCATCACGCACCAGATCCTCGCCGATGTCCTCGAAGAAGCCTACCTCCTCGCCGAGGCCGAGGATGTGGTTGTCGAGCGTCGTCTCCAGATCGGCCGATCCGAAGTGCTGCACGAGCTCCTCATGAGCCGGCTGGGTGAAGCCAAACGACCACGGCACATAGGGCGGGCGCTTGCCTTCGAGGACGAGCGTCACTACTTCGCGTTTTGTCATGGTGTCGCCCCGTTCTCCGAGCGCGCTCCAGCGCCCTGCCGCCTAACGCGAGGTAGGGGCGCATGGTTCACCCTGAGCGCAGTCGAAGGGCAATGCGCCCGGTTGTAGGGCGGGGTCCAGTCGAGGGGGAACGGCAGGCGACTATGGAGTGCGGCGCTTCAGCGCCGCCCCTCGACTGCGCTCGGGGTGGCCTTTCCCGGCCTGGATGGGGCGACCCTGAGCCTGCCGAAGGGCCGCTTTCAGAACCGGCGGAGCCGGGAGACGCGGGGTTTTGTGGTGCGCCCGCCGGGCGCTGACAAAGCGGCACTGAAGTGCCGCAGTCCAAATGGCAGAACGCCCCACGGGGCAGGCCGCCGGACTGCGCTACGCGCCACGTCGTCCGCGTTCGCGGAACTACGTAGGGCAAGCTCCGGGGCAGAGGGCGCAAAGGGACGGCCGGCAGGCCTACAGAAGGGCGGACGGCGCGCGCCGGGTCCGACATCGCTCGGGAGATGCGGTGACGGCTGTCGCCTGCGCGCACCGGCCGACCGCCCGCAGGCGTGTTACTCGCCCTTCCCCTCACACTCCGCTATCCGGCGCCCGGGGTTCTCCGACCCCAAGGATCTCATACTGAGGGGGTAGAGACCCCTCGCCCAGCCGCCAAGGGTCCTGGCTCGACGTCATATCGCGGGCCGCAGTCCAGTACAACGTTCCCTCTGCGTCCCTGTAGGTGGCCGCGAACTCCCTCACAGGGCCGACTCTCAACTCCTCGTACCAGGCCTCCACGAAGTGCGAACCCCCCGCCCCCAGCGAGGCTGCTATCGCACGTAGGTATTCTCCGCGATCAGTCATCGCTCGGGCTTCTATCCTGAGTGCCAAGCCGTTCCCCTCGTTGGACAGACACGCCCCCAGAGGCTGCGGCCTCGGACCGGGGGGGATTGCAGCTCCTTTCGTCTTCGTTAGCTTGCTCCATTCCCTCTCGCCCTTCTCCCATCCGGCCAGGCCATCCCTGTATCGCGCCACAGCTTCGGGGTCGCCCAGGTCGTTGCGGAACACTATGACCGGCCTGATGGCTGCAAGCCGCTGCCTGTCTGCAGCCTCAACCTGCATCTCAACCGCGCGCGTTTGCTTCTCCATCACTCCCAGGCTCTCAGCGGTCCGCCGCGCATAGAACCACGTCGCAGCAACGAGTGAGGCCGTTGCGAGGAACAGCAGGACGCTGAATGCCGCCACGAGGGCCTCGGTGTACTCCTTCGGAAGCCAGTGGTAAGCGGCCAGGACAGCGACGAAGACGACAACGTACACCACGTGAGTGGCCGCTGTGCTGCCTCGCTCTCTCCGCCTGGGCTCTTCGCGCATGGTCCTCCCTCCGTCTCCCTCTAACGCATGGTCTGCGCTATGCGCCGATAGGTTTGCCGAGCTGCCAACGAGTTCCTCCCGGGCACCTGTGGGCGGAGGCGCTCTTCTGCCCCACAGGCGGGCGAGTCACCGACTCGCCCCTACGGGACGACAAGGCGCGCATGGGTATGCGCGCCCTACAGAACGGCTGTTCTCTGCGCCCTCTGCGACTCTGCGGTGAGACGTCGTTAGTGCCAGGGCGCATATCCATGCGCCCCTACAGGTTGCGGACCCTACTTCGCGCGGTCGCTGGCCGCGACCGCGGCTTCCACCTTCGCCAAGGCTACGGTGGACGAGACGTAGGGCGGACCGCGGCGCCGATGAGGGGGGAGAGGGTGGGGAGGTTGTGGGTGAGGCAGTAGTCGCGGATGCCGGCGAGGATGCGATTGCCGGCGGAGGGGTCGGCGTAGAGGACGGTGCCGACCATCACGGCGGAGGCGCCGGCAAGGATGAACTCCAGCGCGTCGCTGGCGTTCCAGATGCCGCCCATGCCGATGACCGGGACCTTCACCGCCTTGGCCGCCTGCCAGACGCGGTAGACGGCGGCGGGCCGGATCGCCGGGCCCGAAAGCCCGCCTGTCCCTGCGGCGAGCAGCGGCCGTCGCCTCTCCACGTCTATCACCATGGCGGCGAAGGTGTTGACCAGCGAGATGGCGTCGGCGCCGGCCGCCTCGCACGCCCTGGCGATGGGCGCGATGTCGGTGACGTTGGGGGTGAGCTTGGCGATGATTGGCTTGCCGGTGGCGGCGCGGACGGCGGACACGACTTCTCCGCTCGCTGTCGCGTCTACCCCGAATGCCATCCCGCCCTTTCTCACGTTCGGGCAGGAGATGTTGATCTCGATCGCCGCCACCTCCGATGAGTCGAGCAGGCGAGCGCAGTCGGCGAACTCCCCGGGCGACTCGCCGGCGATGCTGGCGCAGATGTTGGTGTGATAGCTGAGCGCGGCCGGCAGCTTGTCCCGCAGGAAGGCTTCGATGCCGACGTTCTCCAGCCCGATGGCGTTGACCATTCCCGCGGGTGTCTCGGCGGTGCGGGAGGCGGGAGGGTTGCCGGCCCTCGGTTCTCTCGTAACGGTCTTGAGCACGAGCGCGCCCAGTTCGCCATAGTCGGCCAGCCCCATGAACTCGTCGCCGTAGCCGAAGACCCCGGAGGCAACCATGACGGGGTTCTTCATGGTCATGTCGCCGATGCGGACTGTGAGATCGAGCGCGCTCATGGTTCGAGTCGCTCCCAGTCTACGATAGTGGAGTCAAAGATCGGGCCGTCGCGGCAGACGGTTTTGTAGGCCGGCCCGCTCTCCGACTTCACAGGCACCACACAGGAGCGGCAGGCGCCCAGGCCGCAGGCCATGCGCTCTTCGAGCGACACCTGAAGGGGGATGTGTTCGCCGGTCACCTCGTGGAGGCGCTTGAGCATCGCCCGCGGACCGATGGCGAACATCTCGGCGCCAGCATCGCCGAACTCGGTGAGGCGCAGCTCCACCACCTGGGTGACGAGGATTCCCTCCACCGCCTCGCTCACGAAGGTGACTTCCGCGCCGAGGGCCTCGATCTCGGGTAATGTCGCTCGGCCGACGCGAGGACGGACGACGCGGAACGGGACCTCTTCGTCAGTCATCGCTCCGACGAGGCAGACGACCCGCGCCCCCGTCTCCACCAGCCTGGCGATGAGGAACGGCACCGGCGCCAGGCCGCTGCCGCCGGCGACGACCACTGCGGTAGCGAGTGACGCGTCAAGCCGGAACCCGTTGCCGAGCGGCCCCAGCGCGTCGAGCTGGTCTCCCGGCCGCTTGGCGGCGAGAAGCCGGCCGCCCACGCCCCGCAGGCGGATGAGCAGCTCCACGCCATCCGGCGGACGCAGACGTGAGATGCTATAGGGCCGGCGGAGGAGGGCTGCAGACGGCGGATGGTCCAGCTGCTCCGGAGGGTGACACCAGAGATGGAGGAACTGCCCGGGGGCCGCCCCTCGGCTTCCCCCTTCGCCGAGGCTACGGGGGACGAGCGGCTCGGGGTGACCCTGAGCTTGTCGAAGGGCCGCCACCTCGGCAAGGCGCGGAGCGCGCAGCAGCAGGCGGTGGTAGTCGCCTGGCAAGCGCTCGCTTTCGAGCACTTCCGCCAGGAAACGATGGACCTCGGCTCTCGTTGCCTTGCCCTTTGGTTGCCCTGCGCTCACTCTACCTTGATCCCGACGATGGCTGTGGCCGGTGGACGGACCTTGGCCCTGTCGGTGACAGTGCATGTGACCTGGTAGTCGCCCGACGTCTTGTAGAGGTACTTCACCTCCAGCCCGAAGGCCTGCTGCTGGATGCCGTCCGACTTGTCGAAGTCCCAGGAGACGATCGGGGCAACGGGCCCGCCGCGCAGCGACGCGGTGAAGGCAATGACCTGGTCGGGGTTGGCGAAGAGCGGCTCGGCCTTGACGGTGACCTCCACCGGTCGCTTGTCCTCAATGAGTCGAATCCGCCCCAGATAGAAGACCTCCGATTCGTCGGAGAAGACGCCTACCGCCCGCACCTGCGTCGCCCCCTGCGGGCCCTTGAGCTGAGCCAGGGAGACAGCGACCGGCGTCCAGCCTCGCTCGTCGTTGGCGAAGACACCGACCGGCACGTCGTCGGCGATGAGCTGCCCCTTGTCGGTGAAGAGCACGAGCCGCAGATGGCGGGCAGTGAAGGCCTTCTCGCCAAGCTCGCCCGGGCGCAGCCCTGTTGTGCCTGCGGCTCCGCCCCTGGCCGTTCCGCCACGCGCTCCACCGCGCGCTCCGCCGCCACCACGCCCCCCGCCGCCGCCGCGCATCCCACCTCCGCCACCACCACCACCGCGCATGCCACCGCGGCCGCCGCCACCGCCACCACCACCACGCATCCCACCGCCACCGCGGCCGCCGCCGCCACCACCACCACGCATCCCACCGCCACCGCCCCCTCCACCGCGCATACCGCCGCCACCGCGGCCGCCGCCACCACCCCCTCCACCGCGCATCCCGCCACCGCGCGCACCTCCACCGCCGCCACGGCCGCCGGCTCCACCTCTCGCCATCCCCGCGCCGGCGCGGCCTTGCTGGCGCATTTGCTCGGCCTCCAGCCGCCGCGCCTCAAGCAGCGGCTGGCCGGGCATCACCCTGAGGTCCAGGTAGCCATAGCCGGATGACAGGAACTCCTTGAGATCGGCGGGCCGGGCGAGCTGGAGCACGATCCCCTGGTGCGGTCCCTGGGAGGTGACCTTCAGCACCTGCGGGCCGACGTAGGTCTCATCGTAGACGGACTCGGCCTTGCCGCTGCCCCAGGGCACGACCTTGATGCCGCCGGAATCGGCCTGCAGGTCGCCATCGTAGATGACCGTCTGCCGCTCGGGGCCGACAAGACTCTTGAGCTGCGCGTGCCCTACGCCCGCGAGCAGCCCCACCCCGACGAGCGCCACTACCAGACAAGCGATCGTGATGCGCGCCATCTTCAGCACCTTTTCATCAAGCGACGAATGTTGAGAGGACCTCGTTCGACACCAGCCATGCTTCCCGAGGAATGCGGAGCCTTCCTCGCTCCACAACGAGCAGTCCGTCCTCGCAGAGCCGAGCGATCTCCGCGGCGAAGGTCTGCGACACCGCGACGCCGGTGCGCCTTCGCACATCGCGCTCGGCGACGCCCTCGGCCCGACGCAGCCCGAGCATGAGCATCTCTCCGGCCGCCTCCCGGGCCGACAGCGCCTCGGCCCGCGCCACCGGAAGCTGCCCCGCCTCCAGCCACTGAGTATAGACCGCGGCATCGGGCAGATTGTTCCACCGCACGCCCCGGCGGAATGTGTGGGAGGCGGCGCCAATGCCCAGGTATTCGTCGTGGGCCCAGTACCTCCTGTTGTGGCGGCACTGCCTGTCTGGCTGAGCGAAGTTCGATATCTCGTAGTGGTCGAATCCGGCCTTGCCGAGCAGCTCCTGGGCGGCCAGGTACATGTCTGCCGCCAGGTCCTCATCGGGGGGTGGGAGGGCATGGGCAGCGATGACCTCGCACAGGCGGGTGCCCGGTTCGACAGAGAGCGCGTAGACGGATATGTGGTCGGGCTGGGCCTCGACGGCGATCTCAAGGCTGGAGCGCCACTGTGCCGGCGATTGGTTCGGGATGCCATACATCAGGTCGAGGCTCAGGTTCGTGCATCCGGCGGAGAGGGCGGCAGCGATGGCGTGCTGGGCCTCGGCGGCGCTGTGAATGCGGCCGAGCGTGCGGAGGATCGGATCGGCGAAGGACTGGACGCCGAGGCTGATGCGGTTCACACCGGCTTCGAGTAGGGCCGCGATCTTCGCCTCATCAACCGTGCCCGGATTGGCTTCGACCGTGACCTCGGCATCCGGCCGGAAGGCAAAGCGCAGGCGGAGACGGTCCAGCAACTCCGCGAGCCACTCGGGCGGTAGCACCGTCGGCGTCCCGCCGCCGATGTAGACGGTGTCCAGTTCGCAACCGAGGAACTCGTCCGATAGGGCGCGGCGGTCCAGCTCAATGGCGACTGCGTCCATGTACCGGCGCGCGACGGTGAGGCCGCCGGCCTCGTCGAGCGGCAGCGAGGCGAAGTCGCAGTAGGCGCACTTGCGGAGGCAGTATGGGAGGTGGAGGTAGAGGCCTAACATACAGGGGCTAGGGGCTGGGGGTCCGGGTCTAGGGACAGCCCTGCTATTTGGCGGAAAGCGTATGGCCGGGTGATCGCGGCTGCCATCACTGTTCATCTGTGGATGGCTTTGCCGTTCACTCCGCGATTCTGAGGACAGTGAGGAAGGCTTCCTGGGGGATACTGATCTTTCCGATCTGCCGCATGCGCTTCTTGCCCTCCTTCTGCTTCTCCAGCAGCTTGCGCTTACGGGTGATGTCGCCGCCGTAGCACTTCGCGGTCACGTTCTTGCGCATCGGCGCGATGCGCTCGGAGGCGATGATCCGCGAGCCGAGGGCGGCCTGGAGGCGGATCTCGAACATCTGACGAGAGAGCGCCTGGCGCAGCTTCTTGACGAGCAGCTGGCCGCGCTGCTGCGCCCGCGAGCGGTGGGTGATCACCGAGAGCGCGTCCACCGGGTCACCGTTGATCATGATGTCGAGCTTCGCCAGATCCGATTCGCGGTACCCGATGAACTCGTAGTCGAGCGAGGCGTAGCCGCGCGTACGCGACTTGAGATGGTCGAAGAAGTCGAGGATAATCTCGGAGAGCGGCATCTCATAGGTGATAACGACCCGGTCGGTGTGCGACTGCTCCATCCCCTTGTACTCGCCCCGTCGGTCCTGGCACAGCTCCATGCAGGGCCCGACATAGGCCGATGGGGTCATGATCGTCACCAGGACGAACGGCTCCTCGATGACCTGAAGGCGATCGGCGCCGGGCAGCTTCGCCGGGTTGTCCACCTCCATCGCTGCTCCGTCGCCGGTGTGGACGCGGTAGACGACGCTTGGCGCCGTGAGCACGAGGCCAATGTCGTACTCGCGCTCGAGCCGCTCCTGGAAGACCTCCATGTGCAACAGCCCAAGGAATCCGCAGCGGAACCCCGTCCCCAGCGCGGCCGATGTCTCCGGTTCATAGGTGAGGGCGGCGTCGTTGAGGCCGAGCTTCTCGAGCGCGCTGCGCAGCAGCGGGAAGTCCTTGTTCTCGGTCGGGTAGATACCGCAGAACACCATTGGCTTGACTGGCCGGTAACCAGGCAATGGTTTCTCCGCCGGCCTGGTCGCCTCGGTGATGGTTTCTCCTACCGGTGCCTGGCCGATCGTCTTGATGCCGGCGATGACATAGCCGACTCCCCCGGCGGCGAGCTCATCCACGGGGACCAGCCCAAGGCTGAAGACGCCGACCTCCTGCACGGGAAAGGTGCGCTTGCTGGACATCATCATGATCTCGCTGCCGGGACTGATGTGCCCATTGCGCACTCTCACGTAGCAGACGATGCCGCGGTGCGGGTCGAAGTGCGAGTCGAAGATCAGCGCCTGGAGCGGTGCGCCCCGGTTGCCCCCAGGCGGAGGCACCCGATGCACGACCGCCTCGAGCACCTCCTCCACGCCCTCGCCCAGCTTGGCGCTGGCCAGCAACGCTTCCTCGGCAGGGATGCCGATGATGTCCTCCAGCTCCTGGAGGGCGCGCTCCGGCGAGGCGTTGGGAAGGTCTATCTTGTTGATGACGGGGATAAGGTGGAGGCGTTGCTCTTCCGCCAGGTGAACGTTGGCGACGGTCTGCGCCTCGACGCCGGAGACCGCATCTATCACCAAGATCGCCCCCTCCGCCGCCGCCAAACTGCGCGATACCTCATAGGTGAAGTCCACATGCCCGGGGGTGTCGATTAGGTTGAGCAGGTAGTCCTGTCCATCGCGCGCCCGGTAGGTGAGCCTGATGGCGCTCGCCTTGATGGTGATGCCGCGCTCGCGCTCCAGGTCCATCTGATCGAGGACCTGTTCGCGCATCTGGCGCGCTCCCACCGCGTGACACAGGTCAATGATGCGGTCGGCAAGCGTTGACTTGCCGTGGTCAATGTGCGCGATGATGCAGAAGTTCCTGGTTCGCTCTTGGTCGGATGACATGAGCCCCATACCTACTCGACGGGAACGGATGCGGTCGCGGTCCGGCGACGGCGGATTGCCTCCCGGAAGCTTTTTAGCTCCGGCGCCCCGAGGAGATGAAGCACTAGTAGATATGATACTCCACCGGCCGCCAGGCTGGCTAGTACCTGTAGGGCGACGCCGGTGAGGTGCCAGCCGTGAACAGGCGCTCCTACCACCACTTCCGGCGCCGCCAGCGCGAACTGGGTGGATGGCACATGGAAGACGCCACCTAGCCATCGGGAGACGGCATGAGCGACCACTGCCAGCGCTACTGCCGCCACCAGCATGCGGAGAAACGAGAGTGTGATCGCCCGCCCCTCGATCCCCTGCAGTCGCCGCCGGAGAAGCTCGAACATAACCAGCATCCCGACCGTGACGCCGATGGACGTGCCCAGGGCGATGGCGGCGTACTGCAGCCGAGTGCGCATGAGAACGATGGCGAGAAGAACGGTGAGCACAGTGTAGCCGATGCCCACCAGCGGCGGTGTCCGGATATCCCTGAGCGAGTAGAAGGCGCGGTTGACGATCTGAAGCCCCGACAGTCCGATCAGCGAGGCGACGTAGAAGAGGAGGCTGTATTCGGCTGCGGCGATGCCGCTCTCGCCGAAGTTCCCGCCCTTCCAGAGGAGACGCGAGATGGGCCCGGCAAGGACGAAGAGCGCGGCCGCGCAGGGGACCGAGAGGATCAGCACGGCCCTGAGCGCGCCGGAGAAGGTCCGCCGGAACTCCGCGATCCGCCCCGCGTCCATCTCCTCCGCAAGTGTGGGGAAGACAGCGGTCGAGATCGAGACACCGAAAATGCTCAGCGGCATCACGACAAGACGGTTGGCATACCTGAGGCTCGATACCCCGCCCGAGAACCACGATCCGAAGAAACTCGGAAGCCAGAGCAGGCAGATCTGGGTGAATGCGAGGCCGGCCATGTAAGGCAGGAACAGCTTCAGTATTTCGCGCACTCCTGGATGCCGGAGTTCCAGCCTTGGCCGATAGCGGAAGCCTCGGGCAACAAGGCTCGGGAGCTGCACCGCCACCAGCAGCAGGGATCCGATGACGACTCCGACGGAGGGGCCCACTAGCCCGGTCGGATCGCCCAGACGGTGGTTGATGGCGATGCCGCCAACGAACGCCCCACCGATGATGCCGACATTGTAGACGAGCCAGGCCATTGCGGGAGCGGTGAAATGGCGGTGGGCTTGCAGGATGCCTGTGATGAATGCGCTGGTCACGGTGAAGATGATCATGGGTGCGAGTATCCGCACATAGCGAGCGCACTGGACTGTCGCCTCCGGGCCTAGGTCCCTGTTCTTGGCGAAGCCGGGCGCGACGAGCGTCACCAGCGGGAGGGCGAACACTGCGATCAGGGCGGCGCCGATGACAGCGCAGCCGGTGAAGAGCGTGATGATCGTATTGGCAACCCGCCAGCTCTCCCGCTCTTCTCCTCGCCGCAGATACCCGGCGAAGACGGGGATCACCGCCGCGCCTACCGCGCCGCCGGCGAGGAGGTAGTAGAGCAGATCGGGCACCATGAACGCGGCCCAGAACGGGTCGGCCTGGGGGCCCACGCCCCAGTAGTAGCCTATCGTCTTTTCGCGAACGTATCCGAGCACGCGGCTCAGCAAGCTCGCGACCATCATGATGCTGGCGCCGGCGATGATGGTCTGGCGTTTCACGTGATCTGTTTACCATACCGGAGGCGAGGAGTCGAGGGGGCGAAGAGGCGGAACGGCAAACGGATCCGGAAACCGCGGAGGCGAAGAAGAGGACGGACGAGGCAAACGGGGGCAACTTGCAGGAGCGATCGAGCGCTACTGGAAGTCGCGAAGGCAGAGCGACACAGCTGTGGGAGAGGAGGGTCCGATGAAAGCGGTCATGGTTGTCTGCTTGGGGCTGGCGGCGACGGTCGCGCTATTGGCATTGGGCTGCGGTCAGGCTGTGGAAGGTCAGCCTTCGGGCAAGGAGATCGTCCTGCCCGCGCCGGTAACCACCGGCGGCATGAGCCTGTCGGAATCGGTCGCGAAGCGCCGCTCGGTCAGGGCATTCACTCCGCAAGCCCTGAGTATGGAGCAGTTATCACAGCTCACCTGGGCTGGGCAGGGGATAACAGACCCCGAGCAGGGCCGGCGGGCCGCGCCGTCGGCGGGCGCCACCTATCCGCTCGAGCTGTATCTGCTCACCAAGGAGGGCGTGTTCCGGTACGTGCCGCTGGGACACAAGCTGGTACAGCTCGACGACACCGACCACCGCGACGACCTTTCGAACGCGGCCTTGGGCCAGGAGTCGGTCGCGCAAGCGGCGCTCGACATTGTTATCGTCGGCGTGCTCTCTCGGACGGAGACGAAGTACGGCGAGAGGGCAGAGCAGTACGTCCACATCGAGGCAGGCGCGGCCGGCGAGAACATCCTTCTCCAGGCGACGGCGCTCGGGCTTGGGGCCGTCCCGGTCGGCGCCTTCAGGGACGCGGCGGTGGGAGGGACGCTGGCGCTCCCGCAGGGCGAGACGCCGCTGCTGATCATCCCGGTGGGTTATCCGGCTCCGTAGGCGCGCCCGCTGCTAGCCCGCGGGCCGCCTGGCAATCACGAAGGCGAAATCGCTTGCGAAGTCGCCGCTCCGCAGCGCCTCCCGCTCGGTCTCGTAGAGGTCGTCAAGCAGACGGCGATGGTCGGGCTTGGCCGGATCGAAGTTCTGGATCACATCCTCCAGCACCCAGTTGAGGAGCGTGCCGCCATAGCCGACGCACTCGGCGATATCGAAGTGCCGCCGCAGCAGAGGCAGCAGACGGTGAGAGCTTACCGCCTCGGAGGGGTCGTGCCTGATGATCTGCCGAACAGGTGCCCGCTCGAATCGGGCCTTGATCTGGCCATCGGGCTTCCGCCGAAGCTCCTCGGGGATCGTCGAGAGGAACGAGTTTACGAATGCCACCTGCCGATCCGGTAGCTGGAACCGGGCCGGGCCGACATACTCGTTGACGACGAAGATGCCACCCGGCTTCAGCGTCCGGCGCACCTGGCGGAAGACGTGAGACAGCCGTCGCAGGTGGTGAAGCGCCATCCATGCCACCACCAGGTCGTACTTACCGGGTTCCAGGGACAGCCGCTCGACATCGCCAACGCGGTAAGAGAGGGCCCCGTCCATCCCGGCCTCGGATGCCCGGCTCCGCGCCAGCTCGATGGCCTGAGGCGAGATGTCAATGCCCTTGGCGGACTGGCAGATTCGGTATCGGATGAGGTTGCGCTCGACCTCGCCGTCACCACAGCAGATGCTGAGGCCCAGCGGCCGCGGCATCGGGCAGTAGCGCTCGGCAAGGTACCGGTACCAGTTCATGCCGGCGAGAGGGGTCTCTCGCAAGACGGGCCCGCCCTGCTCCGCTTGCGCTCCGCAGGGCAAGCTGGGCCCGTCGTTGCTGGCGACGCACCTGCGGCGGAGCCGCAGGTCGAACTGGGGGAAGACATAGCTCCGGAGCACCTCGGTCGAGTCGAGCCAGAGCCTGCCCTCGCCCTGGTAGACCCGGCTCCGCTCCGCCGCCGCCTCGGCCCAGACCTCGGAGACGCGCTCCACGCCGCCCCGGGCGCGCAGCCGCGCCCATGCCTCCCAGTAGGCCGCGACAAGCGCGTCCTTCGCCCGCCACCAGAGGCCGCGGGCCCCGCGGTAGGCGCGCCGCAGGCCGGGCACCCGCTTCAGCAAACGGAGCAAGCCGCTCTCGTGCGCAACTGGCATGTCCCGCTAGCTCCGTTGGAGCGCCGCCTTCAGTTGCGTCAACCACTGCTCCATGTCGCCTGATCTGAGCGGCTCGGCGGGATGTCCGGACCCAGCGCGGGACTGCGCTGCGGCTGCGCGGGCCTCCTCCCCTTCCACGGCAGAGGCTATGAGTGCGCGCAGGAGGATCCCCTCGAACTCCTCTCGGGCGACCATGCGCTGGGGCTCGAAGAGCGATACCCCATCCATCGAGCCAATGCCCGACATGATGCCGGCCTGCCGGAGACGACCGGTGGCCTCGAGCCGGCGAGGGTCGGTCACGTCGGCGAAGCTGAAGTCACGCGACTTCGCGGGGAGCAGGCGGTCGAGATGGCGGCAGACGGCCTCGGCCACCTGCAGGCGGGTGGCGAACTGGCTCGGCGGCGCGGCGGCAGCGAAGCGGAACCCGAGCTCGCGCTGGAGCTGCGCGTTCTCCGGCACGTGCCCGCAGCCGTGCCTGCACTCGCATCGAGGCGGCGTGAGGCCGGAGCTGGGCATCTCCCGCAGCACCTCTCGGTAGAGACGGTATTGGCGCGACCACCAGATGTCGCGGAAGGAGGCGTCGTCGAGCGATCCGAGCCTGTTCTGACAGGTACAGCAGCCGTGCACGACGCCATCCACGTCAATGACGGCGAAGAGATGGCCGATGAAGCAGGCCATTCGCTCGTAGGGCCAGGACTCGCTCCGGGGCTTCTCGACAGGGCGGATGTTGTCAACTGCGAGGTCCACCCCCGCCTGCCGCGTCATCTCCGCCGCCTGTGCGAGGTCGGACCTCACCTGCGCCCAGTCGTCATCGCTGAGCGAGAGGCCCGTCAGATCAAATGGGACAGGCCTCATGCCTCCGACCACAATGCCGGTTGAGCCCGCGTCGATGGCATCGCGGACGAGCATGAGCAGCTCGCGGAAGTTGAGGTGTGAGAGGACCATGCTCACGAGCAGGCGGGGCTTGTGGTCCGGTCTGCGCGACAGATGCTTGATGAGTTTGAGGATACGCTCGCGATCGCCCGGCGGGCCGCCGTGGACCTGCTGGTAGGTCTCGGCTGTGCCGGAGTCAATGGAGATGCTGAGCTGCTGGAGGTTCCACCCGCACAGCTTGTCGGCAAGCTCCTCGGTGAGCCGGCCGGCGTTGGTGGTGATGATGCTCCTCATGCCGAGCGCGCCGATGAGCTGGAGGATGTCCGGCGCCCTCGGATGGACCAGCGGCTCGCCGCGCCCGGCCAGCCACACCTCTTCGGCGCCCAGCTCCGCCATCTCCCGCAGGAGAGCGCTGACGCGCTCGAACGGCATATGCCGCGCGCCCGTCGGCCGCGCCAGCCGAGGGCTGTGGTCCCAACACATGATGCACTGGTGATTGCATCCGGTGGTGGGCTCGAGCAGCAGCCGGCGCGGGCCCCGGGTGGGCTCTTCGAGGTAGATGCGGCGGGCGCGGGAGAGTTGGACCTTGCGCAGGAGCGCTGGTGACACCGCGCCGACGAGCCCGCGGGCGAGCGCTTTGGCGGCACCCCTGGCCTTTCCGGCGACACTGCTCATCTGGGCGTCCAAGCCTTCCTACAGGGGGAACTCATCGCCATCTCTGGCAACAATGATCTCCCCCTGGAACCCCATCGAGCGGATGCGCGCCGGGATCTCATCCTCAAACGGCTCGAAGTCGTCGTTGATATGGGTCACGATCAGGCGGAGCAATCCCGACGCGCTCAAGGCCGCGCCGAGCTCCTCGGCAGTGAAGTGCGCCAGCTCGACAACGGCGATCTCAGCGCTCTCGGCCTGCTTGGCCGCTTCCTCCGGCCCGCCGAGGTCGCCTGAGAAGTAGATCGTCTTGCTGTCAGCGGCGACGAAATAGGAAAACGCCTGGCCGTCCTCGAGGTGATGGCTGTGGAGAGCGGTGACCTCGAAGCCCGTCTCCTGGTGGACGATTCCGCTGGACACCGGTCCAAACTCGAGCTTGAACTGCTCCATAGGGTAGAGGTAGACAAGGCGAAGGTAGTCCCGGAGGCCGACGAGGGAATGCTCGGGGACATAGATGAGGAGCGGGGAACGCCGCCGGTTGAGCTGCATCCACTGCACAAGCTCGGCGAGGCCGCTGACATGGTCGGCGTGCAGGTGGGTGATGAAGATCGCCCGCACCGCATCGGGCGCGACGCCCATGCAGGCGAACTGCCCGGCTGCGCCATCGCCTGCATCGAACAGGTAGAGCTCCTCACCCCTCCACAGGCCGATGCTGGTGGTGTGATGGCGCACCACCGTCGGGAAGCCGGCGGCGGTGCCGAAGAAGGCGAGACGGAGGTCGTTGGGCATAGTCAGCTTGTTCGGCGCGGGCGGGCGACGAACCTGCGGACAGAACGCGGAACGACCAAGCCACAAAGCGGGCAGGAGCAAGCTCCTGCCGAACGGGCGCTGCTATGGGGCTGGCGCCATCGCCGCGTACTCGTTGAGAGTCGTCACGCCAAGCTCCTCCCCCTCCTTGCGGCTGGACAGCGCCAGCAGCAGCGCCTTCGCGGTATCGAGCGAGGTCAAGCAAGGGATACCTAGTTCTACCGATGCGCGCCGGATGCGCGCCCCCTCCCGCTCGGGGTTCTTCTCCGGCGAGAGGGTGTTCAGCACAAGGTGGACCTCGCCCGACCTGATGAGATCTATGATGTTCGGGCTGCCCTCGCTGATCTTGTTGACCGGGGTGGCGGGAACACCGATGCTCTCCAGATAGGCGGCGGTGCCGGCTGTTGCATGGATGCGGAAGCCCAGCGAGTGGAACTCCCGGATGATCTCGCCGGCCTCCTGCTTGTCGCGGTCGGCGATGGTTGCGATGAGGGTGCCACGGGTAGGGACCTCGATGCCCGCAGCGACCATAGCCTTGTAGAGGGCCTTCGGGTAATCGGCATCAACCCCCATGATCTCGCCGGTTGACTTCATCTCCGGTCCAAGGCTGATATCCACCTCGGTGAGCTTGGCGAAGGAGAAGACCGGTGCCTTGACCGCGTAGTAGGGGCGAGCGGGGAAGAGTCCCGGCCGGTAGCCCAGCTCCTTGAGCGTGCGGCCGAGCATACATTTTGTGGCGACGTTCACCATCGGGATGCCGGTGATCTTCGACAGGTAGGGAACCGTGCGGCTGGCTCGCGGGTTCACCTCGAGTACGTAGACGGCGCCGGCGGAGTCCATCACAAACTGGATGTTCATCAGGCCACGGACCTTCAGGGCTCGAGCTAGCCGGGTCGCGTAATCCACCACCGTCTGCTGAACCTCTGCGCTCAGCGTGACCGGGGGACAGACAGCCATGGAATCGCCCGAGTGAACGCCGGCCCGCTCGATGTGCTCCATCACGCCCGGGATGAGAGCTTCCTCGCCATCGCAGATCAGGTCAACCTCAAGCTCGGTGCCAACAACGTACTTGTCCACCAGGATAGGATGCCGGGGCGAGACATCGGCCGCCAGGTGCATATACGAGAGCAGGTCCTCCTGGGAGTAGACGATCTCCATCGCCCGGCCGCCAAGCACATAGGATGGCCGGATCAGCACCGGATAGCCGATCTCACCCGCAGTGTCCACCGCCTCCTCCACCGAGGTCACGCCCCGGCCGGCCGGCTTGGGAATGTCGAGCTGACGCAGCATGCGCTCGAAGCGATCGCGGTCCTCAGCGATGTCTATCCCCTCGAACTGGGTGCCGAGGATGGGAACGCCGTTCTCGTGGAAGACGCCGGCGAGGTTGATGGCGGTCTGGCCGCCGAACTGCACGACCACGCCGACGGGCCTCTCCCGGCGGATGATATGGAGGGTGTCCTCCTCGGTGATCGGCTCGAAGTAGAGCTTGTCCGAGGTGTCGAAGTCGGTGGAGACCGTCTCGGGGTTGTTGTTGATGATGACCGACTGGTAGCCCTCCTCCCGCAGCGCCCACACCGCGTGGACGGTGCAGTAATCGAACTCGATTCCCTGCCCGATGCGAATCGGCCCGGCGCCAATGACGATCACCCTCGGCTTGTCGGCAAGCCTGACCTCGCAGTCGGACTCGTAGGTCGAGTAGTAGTAGGGGGTGACGGCCTCGAACTCCGCCGCGCAGGTATCCACCATCTTGTAGGGTGGGATGAGCTTGAGGCCGGCGCGCCGTCCCCGCAGTTCCGCCTCCGATGTCCGCAGGATGTCGGCAATCTCGTGATCGGAGAACCCGAAGCGCTTGACCCTCGCGAGCAGTTCGTCGCTGAGGCCGTAAGCGCCGGCGTCTGCGATCTCCTGCTCCAGCTCCACGATGTGCTTGATTTTCCTGAGGAACCACGGGTCAATGCGTGAGAGAGCGCGGACCTCTTCCACCATCATGCCGCGGCGGAATGCCTCGGCGATAGCGAAGAGCCGTTCATCGGTGGCGTTCCGAAGGCACTCCACCACCTCCATCTCGCTCCACCGGGAGACGGTCTTCGAGCGCAGCCCGTAGGAGCCGATCTCCAGCGAGCGGACACCCTTGAGCAGAGCCGCCTCAAAGGTGCGGTCTATCGCCATCACCTCGCCGGTCGCCTTCATCTGCGTGCCGACGCGGCGGTCGGCGAGCTGGAACTTGTCGAACGGCCAGCGCGGGATCTTGACGACGATGTAGTCAATGGCGGGCTCGAAGCAGGCAAGCGTCTTCTGGGTGACCGCGTTCGGGATCTCGTCGAGGCGCAGCCCCACCGCGATCTTCGCTGCCACCCGCGCGATCGGGTAGCCCGA
>Ga0315275_10000503_pt1 | contig 32276 bp, 28 predicted proteins | sample YL17G03_0_MG_FD_205557 | JGI IMG/M metagenome (GOLD analysis project Ga0315275, IMG submission 205557) | Sediment microbial communities from Yellowstone Lake, YNP, Wyoming, USA - YL17G03_0 | ecosystem: Environmental > Aquatic > Freshwater > Lake > Sediment | place: USA: Wyoming | collected...
GGACGCGCACCACCCACAGGCTGACCAGGGAAATGACCGCCGTGGCGAACGTGTGGCCGGAGCCGTTGATGATGCCGTTGCTCACGAACATGATGGCGAAGAACAGGTAGCAAGCCCCGACGATCCGCAGGTAGTCGGCGCCCAGGTCAATGAGCAGCGGATCCCCGGTGAAGATCCGCATCAGCACTCGCGGCAGGCTGACCGCCAGGAGCGATGCGCCCAGCGTGATGCCCCCGCTCAGGAGGCAGCCCCACAAGAAGATTGCCCGGATGCGATGGGGGCGATTGGCGCCGATGTTCTGGCCGGCCAGCGTCGAGACGGCCATGCTGAAGGTCAGGGCCGGCATGAAGGCCAATTGGTCCACACGGGAGGCGGCGCCGAAGGCTGCGGTGGCGTTCTCGCCGAAGCCATTCACGATGCCGATGACGAAAACCATACTGACGGAGGTCAGCGACTGTTGCACCGCCGATGGAATGCCGATGCGAACCGTTGTCCACGTCGTGCGCCAATCGAAGCCCTTCCATCCCAGCGACGGGGCCACCGGATTGTTGCGTTTCCGCAACCACGCCACCAGCGCCCACAGGGCCAGCCCCTGGGCGATCACCGTCGCCCAGGCCGTGCCGTTGAGGCCCAGGGCGGGCAGGCCCAGCCAGCCGAACATGAGCAACGGGTCCAGGGCGGTCGTCAGCAGGACGGCCGCGGTCTGGAAATACAGCGGCGTGGTGGAGTCGCCGATCCCTTGGAGCATGCTGCGCGCCAGGAACAGCCCGAAGCCCAGCGGCAACGAGAGCAGGAAAATCCGCATGTACCCGGTGGCCATGGGCAACACGTCGGGGGGCGTGTCCATCGCACGGAGTATTTGCGGCGTCAGGAGTTCCCCGCCGGCGAGCAGCACCAGGCTCAGCACCCCGATCAGGACCGTCGAACTATCAACGACGCGACGGACGGCCGCCATATCGCGCGCGCCGTAGTGCTGCGAGATCAGGATGCCGGTGGCCAACGTCAATCCGGCAGCGACGGCGATGAGAACGAAGACCACGGGGAAACTCACGGTCACGGCCGCCAGCGCCGTCTTGCCCAGAAACTGCCCAACCCAGATGGCGTTGATGAAACTGTAGGCGGTCTGCAGGGCGCTGCCGGCCAGCATGGGCAGCGAGAAAACGATCAGGTGGCGCGGAATGCTCCCGACGGTCAGGTCCCGCCCGAACGCATGCCGTGGAACGTCCGGCTTCCCCGGGCCTGGTTCTCGTGTCATGTCTGGACTTCCTGCCCGCACATGAGAACCGGGTCACCGATCCGGATCACAGTCACGTGGCCCCGAATCCGTTCGGCTCACTCAACTCCGTGGCCCAAGTCGAGTAGGTCCACGGTGTCCGCGCTACCCCGAAGGACCCTGGTACCGCTCTTGGCTGAAGATCTCGCCAGGGGATTTACGGCGGTTCTCCTCAAGAGGATGATTCAAGTCCGGCGTGGCAGGATAACCCACCCGCCATCCACAACTGGCCATTGGCCGCTTGAGCAACCCGCTGACGCTGGTCTTCATCCGTGACAAAGACGAAGTGCCATGGCTGAATGTTGCAGGCCGAAGGTGCAGACCGGAGGGCCTGTTTCATTCGCTGCATCACCCGAGCCTGAATGGGTTGCGGCGAATAAGCCCGGACGCTCCGTGCATCGCGATCGCTTCGAGCACGTTCATGGCTTCCTCCCGAAAAGGGCGGATACACCCACGAGCGCTGGCGCCGATGGCAGTCCTTCACCAGCAGCGGTACTGACGCGGGGGCGTTCCCTTTCTCTCAATCATCCGGGGCGGCCCCTTATGGGGCGTTTCGGCGATCTCCTGGAGCACGACGTCGAATTCCCAGTTGTCTCCGAAATCAAACAGATACAGGATGTTCTGGCCGACGTAAAGGTCCAGGCCCGCCAGTCGGGCGTCGGCGGCAAACGGCGGTTCTTCGCCCCACGAACTGTTGTAGACATCGTCAGACCAGCGTTTCCCGTCCATGAAGAAGGCATACAAGTGGTCATTGTCGAAGCGGAACGCCTTCTGGATTGCCAGGTGGAGGTCCTCCAGAGAATGTTTGTGCGAGAGGGCGATGGTGCGGCTGACCTTGCCAAGGGCAACCCGGAAGACGTACGTCCCTTTTCGCACCGGCCGGACGGGCCGCGACAAGACCAGGTCTTCGCGCCAGGCTGCCACGAGGGGGGCCAGCGCATCGGCAAACGCGGTCTCCTGTTCCACGCCGCCGTCCCCGCGCTCGATGCTCTCGCCGGGGAACCGAGGAGGGTCCCCCCGCCGCCACGGAAGGTTCCACAGGATGAACGGCCGGGCTTCCTTCAATACCTTCAGGAACGCGGCCCCCATCTCGGTCAGAGTCGCACGCGACAGGACGAGGTGGCGATTAAGGTAGGGATTCCGATCCGACGGTGGAGCCACCTCGCACCGGAGGAACCCGAAGAACCCCAGTACCGCTAGGCTCGCTTGTATGCCGGAAAAAAACCAGAGGTAATCCCCTTCGGCACGGCCCCTCGCGCCGATGGGCCGCCCCGGCTTCAGCCGCAACAGCGAGTCCACTATCTCCGCAACTTCCACACCCCTGGGTCCCTTTCCGTCAGGCCCTAGCGGAAGCCGTTCCCAATTGCAGTCCACCCAGAGGGTCTCCAGGAGGGCCATGAACTTCCCGGCCGGAGCCATCGCCCGGAAGGCGGCCAGGCGATCCGTCGGCGTCATCTTCACCTTGCCGCGCGCCTTGCCGAGGACGCACAGACGGCCGTCCAGACACAGCCGTTGAAACAGGCCCAAGAGGAGGCCATACTCCGCGTCGGTCCGAGGCGCCGAAGCGTCCAGTCTTCGCAGTCGCTCCATCAGTCCGTTGAACGTCTTGCGGTCCAGCGCACCTGTCGCCGTCAAGTACGAGTCGGGATGCCCAATACTTTCGATGAAGAGGTCGAAATCCCGAACAAGCGTCGGGCTGCTCTCGGTGATCTCAAACGGAGGGCCGGCCGACGACAATCCTGCATTCATGCTGCACCTCGCAAACAGGCCGCGTCTCCGCCAGGAGGGCGCCGCCCGTGAGCGGCTGTCATTCGCCTACCTGCGATCGCTCCGCCAGGCCCCGCGCAAATGGAGCCTTGGCATGTGCCCCGCCTCACCTTACAACTCGGCGGTCCGGACTGCAATTCGTTTCCACGGTTGGCAAACCAACTCAAGGCTTCGTTTGGTACAAAGACTTCCACGCCGGGTTGGCGCTGCAACCGCCTTTCCAACGTTCTCCGCGCCTCGTCAGACGCGGCGACCTCGACTACGTCCCCTATGCCGGCGCCCAGGCACTTACGGACGTTCGTTGCGGCATCAGACTTTCCGCCGATAGAACACTTTGACAAAGACCTGGCAGGGGACTCCGTCAGCCGGCGGCAGCAGGCCGTAGCCGCAGGATGACACGCCGCGCCCGGGCGCGCCCTCGACGGAACGCAGACGCTCTGCGGGCTGAAAGGCCCGCGCGAGCGCCTCGCGCAGAGGCGAGTCCACGGCATGGGCAAAATGCCAGCGAAGTCTCGGCACCCGCGGTTCCCGTCGTCGGTTGTTCCCGGCGCGAAGCATAGCCAGGCGCGGCAGGAAGAATCAAGCGCTTTGCGGGTCAGGCGGGCCGGCGTCGGCTGCGGACGGGGTGTGCCCTCTGGCGCAGGCGTTCCGGCCTCATCCAGTTGGCCACGAGCGGTTCGCAGACGGCCACGAGGAGGCAGACCATGAGGATATACTGCCAGAGTTCGCGGCGTGCGCCCGTCTCGAATCGCGCGACGAGGTCCGCCAGGCCGGCGGCGACGTGGGTCTCGCGTGCGCCGAAATCGGCCCGGAGTTTCTCGTCGGCGATCTCCGCGAGGTCCGACTCGGCCCCGTCGGGGTTCGTGGCGAAGAGGCCGGAGGCCTGGGTGGCGGGCCGGCCGACCGTCCGCCATGCGTAGTAGCCGAGGTTCCAGGTTTTGTCGAAGCGGAGGAGGTTGCGGCCGGCGGCGGGCTGCGCCTCGTGCTGCTCGCTCGCGGTTTCGCCGGAGGGGCCGAGCGGGCCGGAGATCTCGATCGTGGCGGACGACAGGACCTCCGGGGCGAGGTCCGCCTCATAGACGGCCCCGGCCACGAGGTTCTCCTGCTGGCGCCGGCCGCGGGACGCCAGGTGGGCGATCCGGACCATGAGCGGCAGAAAGAGGTTCCTCAGCGGCAGGTTCGACCACTCGGCGGTCGCGCCGACGGCCACGAAGAGAACGCGTCCTTCGCCGAAGGATTTTTCCGAGAGGAGCGGGTCGCCGCCGGACAGCCGCGCGAGGACCGCCTCGGCCGGCACGCCCTCGGTTCGCATGTACTCATAGACAAGAATGTCCTGGTAAAGTTCGGCCGAGTCCACGAGGCCTTCGAGGTACGGCGACCGGCCCTCAACCTGGGTGACGTGCTGAACGGCGCTGCGGAGGACGGCGTCGCCGACGCGCTCCTTGAGCCGGGCCGGGAGGAGTCCGCCCTGGGCGGCCCAGGGGTCCTGAAAGAGGCGGTTGTACTCGGCGGGCTGGACGTCCGGGCCGCAGAACACGAGGAGCGTCCCGCCCCTGGCGACATAGTCGGCCAGGGCGCGGACTGTCTCGGCCTTGAGGCCCGCGGCGTCGTTCAGGAAGACGGCCTGGTATCGCGCGAGCGTCGCGGGGTCGAAGTTCGCCACGGTCGTCTCGACGGGCTTGATGGCCCACGGGAAGTCCCCGCGGCTGCCCGAAGGGTCCAGCGCGCGGACCAGGTAAAAGTCGGCGTCCTCCCGCGGGACGTCGCCTTCACAGGTCTTCAGGAGAAGGACGGCGATGCGGTCGGCGATCACGAGGGCGATGCGGCGCGAGTTGTCCATGTCGAGCGAATCGGTGCCCTCGAGGGCCGCCAGGACCCGGTGCGGCCCCGGCTTCTCGAAGGTGTGCGTGAACGAGACGGTCCGGCTCGCGCCGGGCGACCCAGCCGGCGCCAGGTCCACCGGTTGTTTCTGGCGGGCCTGGCCGAAATCGTCCACCAGGAGGAGGATATGGCGTTTCTCGGGCGCGGGCCCCGAGTTGCGGACCGTCACATCTATCCTGATGGGCATGCCGACCGCGCGGGCGGGCGAAACGATCTCGGCCGCCGTCAGGGCCACGTTCGCCAGCGACGGTTCCATCGGCCGGATGATGGCCACGGGGATCTCCGGGTGCAGGCGGGGCTCTTCGAGGTTCTGGAGTCCCTGCCAGGAGAGGGCCTGGCGGTCCGTGATGATCCAGAGGCGCTTGTTGGCGGCGTCGGACTTGGCGAGGAGGGCGTAGGCGACCTTGACGGTGCCGACGAGGTCGGCCCGGCCGCTCGCGAGCGCCGCGCCGTCAATGTCCTTGAAGAGTTTGGCGCGGTCGGCCGAGAGGCGGTCGGGGACGGGCTGGGGGCCGGGGTTCGTGAGGAGCACGGCCGCCTGGGTCGGCCGCCACCGGCTCTCGAGGATGGCGCGGGCTTCCTGTTTGGCCTTGGCGAAGCGTGTGTCCTGCTGGAATCGGACGCCCATCGAATAGGAGTTGTCGAGGACGAGGACGGCGGCGCCGCGCTCCTCCTCGGCGAGGAGGCCGAACGACTCGGAGAGGAACGGTCGGGCCAGGGCGACGGCCAGGGCCGCCAGGAGGAGCATCCGGAGGAGCATCAGCAGGAGGTTCTCGATGCGTCGGCGTCGGGCGGTCTTCTCGGCCGCCGACTTCAGGAACCGCAGCGTCGGAAACGGGACCTGCGGCGCCCGGGCCGTGTGGATCATATGGATAATCACGGGGATGGCCGCCGCCGCCGCCCCCGCCACCAGCCACGCCGCCCACCAGGTCGAGATGAAGTTCATCGTTGGTCGCCGACCGGCCGCGCTCCCCTTCGGGTCGCGGCTAAACCTATTGATAACAATCTATTTCATTCGCTGGCGCCGCGCCAGGTACGAACTCAAGAGGAGGCCGTAAGGCACGCTCGTATCCGTGAGGACGTACTCCGTGTCGGAATCGGAGCAGGCCTTCTTGTAGCGGTCAATGAAAGCGCGGACCTCCGTGAGGTAAGCCTCGCGGACCGCTTTCGGGTCCACCTGGTAGCGCTCCTCGGTTTCGAGGTCGCGGAACTCCGTCAGTTTCGAGAAGGGGAATTCCAGTTCCGCGGCATCGAAGATGTGGAACAGGATGACGCCGTGCTTCTTATGTCGGAAATGGCGGAGGGCCTTGATGACTTCGCCCTCGTCGTCGTAGAGGTCGCTGATGAGGACGATGAGGCCACGCCGCTTGATCATCTCCGCCAGGTCGTGCAGCGGCTTGGCGAGGCTCGTGACCTGGCCGGCCTTCAGTGTCTCCAGGCGCCGGCACATCTCGTTGACGTGGGCCGGAGAGCCGCCGGGCGGCATGTGCAGGCGTATCTCGTGGTCGAACGCCACCAGGCCGACGACGTCCTGCTGGCGGGTCATCAGGTAGGCCAGCGTGGCCGCCAGGAACGAGCCGTACTCGAGTTTCGTCAGGCTCCCGCGGCCACTCGAATAGTTCATCGAGGCGCTGGAGTCCAGGAGTATGTGGCACCGGAGGTTCGTCTCCTGCTCGTATTGCTTGACGTAGTAGCGGTCGGTCTTGGCGTAAGTGACCCAGTCGAGGTGCCTGAGTTCGTCGCCGGGCGCGTAGGGGCGGTGCTCGGAGAACTCGACCGAGAAACCGTGGTGCGGGCTCCGGTGAAGCCCCGAGATGAACCCTTCGACGACCGACCGCGCGACGACGTTGAGGTTCCCGAGCCTGAGGAGCGTCTCCGGGTCGAGATACCGGTACCGCGATTTCGATGCGCCGCCGAGTCGCGTCATGTTTTTCTCAGGCACTGCCTTTGTACGTCATCAGGAAGAGCGTTGTCGTTCCGTAGGTCCTCTCATCAGCCATCGCAAAGCCCGGCCAGGGCAGGTCGACCGCCCTGCCGCGCTCCGCCCGGAGCATCGCGACCGCGCCGCGCGCGAGGCACTTGAGACGCGCGAGGGCCGCGGCCATCTCGGCCAGGCGCTCCTGCCCCTGTGCGTCGGCCGTCAGGGCGTACGGCGGATCCGCAAAGACGAGCGTATAGGCGCCGACGCCCGAACCCGCCTCTCGCAACGGACGGATCCACGGCCCCGGCCGAAGCGCATCGCGCCGGATGATCCGCGCCCTCTCCATTAAACCAAGCCGGAGGCAATTGGATTCGACAATCGCGATGGCGGCGCGGTCGGCGTCCACGAACGTCGCGGCGTCGGCCCCGCGGCTCAGGGCCTCCAGGCCCAGCGCCCCCGACCCGCAAAAAAGGTCCAGGACCGCGGCGCCCGTCATGTCCTGGCCGAGGATATTGAAGAGGTTCTCGCGGACGCGGTCGGTCATCGGCCGGGTCGTCAGGCCCTCCGGCGCTTCGATTGTGCGTCCGCGGTGCGCTCCGGCGATGATTCGCATACGGAAGTTCCAGGTTCCAAGTTCCAGGTTCCAAGTTGCCCGCGCCGAAGCGGCCTTGTCGTTCTTTTTTAACTTGGAACTTTTAACTTGGAACTGTTTTTTGCCGTTGTCATGCTAGCGGCCTGAGGGTGGAGAAATCAAGGCCGCCGGGGAGCAAAACGGGCGAGGCATTGACAGCCCCGCCGGGATGCTTAAAATGCGCGGTACGGACGTCCCCATAGCTCAATTGGATAGAGCGTTGGCCTCCGGAGCCAAAGGTTAGAGGTTCGACTCCTCTTGGGGACGCCAACGTAAGTTACGCCCAGGCGGCAGGTTACAACTTTCCGCCTTTTTCATTGCGCGCCGGAAAACTGCGGTTTAAGCGTTTTTTATTGCCTAAAGTACCAAAGTGGGTCAGAAGTGGGTCAGTCCCAGCGCCGTTCAGGATACCACCGACCAACGCGCTTTGCACCCGGCGTGCCTTGACCAAATCCTCCGGCTGTACGCTGAGGTAGTAGGTCTCCGTCGTCTGGATGTCGCTGTGTCCGGCCAGTTTCTGGACGACATGGATCGGTAGCCGCTGGGCCCAGTTCGTGATGCACGAGCGCCTCAGGTCATGAATCGTGTACGGCCCGACGCCCGCCCGCCGGCAGATCGTCTTAAAGCGGCGCAACTGGTTGTTGACGAGGTCCTGACCCGCGCGCCACGCCTTCTCGGAAAGCCGCTGCCGGTAGAATTCCCACCGCCCGGCTTCCATGAAGACGTATGGACAACCTTCTGGCGCCTCGGCCTGCCACTTCGCCAGCAGCGCGACGGCTTCGTCTGGAAGGGGGACCGTACGCCGCTCGTGATCCTTCGGCTGCCAGGGCTGGATGAAACCGTCTCCTTGCTTACGGGAGACATCCACGTGGCCGTTCTGAAAATCGATGTCGCCCCACACGAGGTTCAAGACCTCGCGGAGCCTGAGGCCCGACGTGTATACGACCGCCAGAAACGCGCGCCACAGTGCGTCGGGGGCCTGCCGCAGGATGGCCTCGAAATCCTCCGGCTTGCAGTACGCGGGACGTGTCCGCGCCACCTTGAGGCGGGTTAACGCCAGGCACGGGTTCTGACCCGACTCCAGGTACCCGCGGACCACCGCCAGGTTGAAGAGGCGCCTCAAGGACCGGATCTCCCGATTGACCGACGAGGCCGCTAGCCCCTTCGCGAGCCGCGCTGCTCGAAACCGCTCCACGTCGCGGACCGAAACCTGCTGGAGCGGACGGTCCCACCCCACCTCCTCGGCCAAAAGGTCGAGGGCCCTTAGATGCAAGCCAAGCGTGCTGGTCGCCACATTCCCTTTCATGACCTCCTCGTGCTCCTTCCGGTACTCCCTCAGCGTGACTTCCTGGGGCGGGTCGGTATTCTTCCCGTCCCAGATCGCCACCTGCTTGGTTTCCGCGAACGCCTCGGCCTCCTTTCTGTTGCGGAAACTCTTGCTGTACCGGTTCCCATCTTCACCGAACCAACGCACCGCCCAGCTAAAGAGCCGCTTCTTCGGCCATTGGCTCTTGGGTAACGGCTGGCCCGATGGGTTCTTGGGAACCTCTCCGTGGTACTTCCTGTATATGCCAACTTTTTTCGTCGCCATGATGGTCTCTCCTGGCCCTGCCCGGGCCTTCAGGCCACCACGGACGACTGACCCGATGGCCAGTATACTGAAGGCCGCGCGAGAGCGCAAGCAGAAAAGCGTCAGCCCTACGATTCTGTTTTGACCGCCAGGAACCGGTCGAGTTCGGCCTTGCGATACCAGACGCGGCGGGCAAACTTCGTTGCCTTGAGTTCGCCCTTATCCCGCCAGAAGTTTAGCGTGCGGATGGCGGACTGCGGCGTGTGGCCGCCCGTTTCATCGAGCCGCAGATACTGGGCCGCCTCAACCGGCGTCAGCAACTCCGGGAAGGTCGCAGGCCGTGGCGGCCAGTCTCCATTGCGGCCCTGCGGATCCATTGCCGCAACGTCGGATTGAGAGTTCCGCTTGAACAAGGTATTGTCCTATCCGCATCGGCTATAACCGCACGCAAGGCAAACACGGCACCGTCCTTCTGCGACCATTTTCTGCTGGCACTCGGGACAAACATCGGTCGGCCGTCTTGACGGATTCGCCGGAGGCGGCGATGCCCGCGTGTTCGTCTCGCCCTTCAGGGGGATCGCCGTGGTCGGCCTCGGGCCTTCTTCTTTTGCTGGGGTAGTTGTCATGTTTCATCCGCGCCTTCTTCTTGATTTTGTTTTTCCTGTTTCCAGTCGTGGTAGCACTGCTTGACGCCGTCTCCGTCATGCTCCCCCCACTTGTCGCATTGCTCGCATGCAGTGACTTCGACTTCGCCGCGCTCAAGGCACTGGCGGGTCGGAACAGAGGTTCGGCCTAGGCTGCCCGGGTTGCTCCCCGGATGAGGACGGTAGGGTTCACGCGAGAGCCCGTCGTGCACGAAGTACGGCCTTGCCGCCAGCGGTGGCTCTATTGCGGTCTGGACATGGTTCGTCGACTCGGGGAAAGGCGGCGGATCCGGACTCCTGGGACCGCCCACAGCGAGTGATGGTTGAAAAGGTAATGTTGGCGAGAAGAAGTCTGGCTCCTCTTGTCTGGTCGGAGTGGTCGTCGTGCCCTCGATGCTGCCCTCCAGTTCGCCACACAGCCTGGCCGTGCGGTCCATGCCGGCCCAATCATCCCTTGGGGATTCGCCGGGGATCGCCGTCGCCTCATCCTGTTGCTCGAGCGCGTCCAGCATCGGATCCAAACCCAGGGGGTCCATTGTTTCACCTCTGTCAGGTAGACCTCTCAAGTACCGTCATCCAATTGAAATTCTTTTTGAGGCACTCGCCGGCGTCGATCACGATGAGGGGCTTGAGCCTTGCTGCCGCCTGATCGGGAACCTGGCACCTTTCGACGGCCTGTTCGAGCGCCTTCTTGGTTTTCTGGTTGGGGGTTATGGCTATCACCTTGTCGACGCCTTCGATCTGCTGTTCCCGCCTCAGATTCCGGGCCTCGTAGTTCATATTGTTGCAACATATCTCAATAATGATCCGCCGGCCTTCGGGCATAAGGAGCACCGAGTCGGGTTCGAGACCATGTTCGCGGGCGATGGGGCTATTCCGCTGGATGGCAAACTTTGAACTCAGCGCACAGGCCATCTTTTCAATCTGATTCAGCAGGAATTCGTGGAGCGGTCCTGACTTATATTGCTTTACTTTGATTTGATGCCTGCTGGCCCATTCGACGCCTTTCTGTGTGAGCTCATGAAACTTGAGCCGGTTTCCAAGGGTCTGTTCGACTTCCACAATGAAACCCTTGGCCTTGAGGACGTTCCTGGCTCGGATCTCCTGGGCGGATTCCATGCTGACGTCATCGCGTCTCCGGGAAATGAGCTGGGCACAGTTGGCGGCCATGTGAATGAAGAGTTTGAGTACGTCGCCGGTGATGGAAAGGTCCTCGGACGGTTCATGGATAGCGGCTTCCTCGGCCCAACGGACGCCGGCGAGGAAGTCTTGGGCCAGGAGTTCCAGCTCGGCACCATTCGGAGGCGGCGGGAAAGAGAGTTCGTCCACGCGCACCTTGAACGGCGCCGGGTAGTCGCCGTATTGGACGACGGCCTCCCGGAAACCCAGTTCAGGGAACTTGGCTGCCTGATCCGGCGTAAGGCCCATAGACCGCTGGGCGACCCAGAGGCACTTGGGATTCGAGAGGCGCATGACGATCCGGCAGCCTAGGTTGCCGAGGATTTCCTCTGGGAAGTTCAGCAGTTGATTGGAAAACACGAAGCGGATGTTGCGTTTGCCGGCGGTGGCCACCTGGGTGCAGAGGGTGGGCTTGCCGATGTCAACCCGTGCCGGATCGGCGGAGAAAAGGTGGTACTCTTCGAGGACGACCATGAATGGGATCATACGGTCACTATCTCCCGGTAACGGGCGAGCCAGGTGACGAGGTAATGGACGAGGAACTGAAGGGGCAGGCCGCGGAGGCCGCGCAGGTGAAAGACCACGGATCGGCCGGCCAGTTGCGGCAGCATGTCCGAGTGCGTCACGTGCGACGACTCCTCGAAGACGTTGCAGAGCATGCCGATGCGATTGACCAACGATTCCAACCACGTGTTGCTGCGGACCTTGCCGCCGCCGAACTTAAGGTTCTTGAAATGCTCCAGGGTCGCGGTCAGCGACGGGAACTGGGGCCGGCCGCCGACGATCCCCTTGCCCTCAATGAGGCGGCGCATCTCCATGTCGAACAAATTGATCGAGCCGTCGCGGAGGTACATCTCTTGTCGAAACAAGAGGCAAAGGTCTTCGAGCCAGGTCTTCCAGGGGATGGCATCCGCGGGTGGCTGGAAGAAATTGATTCGAAGATGGCGCGGGGCCAGGACCAGCGGCCTGAAAGGCTCGGCCACGGCGTTGACCAGAAGGTGGAACTCACCTTCGGGGTCGAGCATCCAACAGCAACCGCCCGCGCTGATGTGCTGGCGGCAAATACTTAATAGCAACCAAGACTTGCCGTAGCGGGTTTCACCCACAACCGCCGTGTGTTGGATATCGGACCTGCATCCTTCCGGCAGGGCCAAGACGGGACCTTCGGCAGAGCCGTTGATGACATGGCCGATCCGAAACCGTCCCGGAGGCAATTCCGTCACCATGGAGAAGGCGGACAGATCGTCGGGGTCCATCCCGGCCTGGCGGAGCCTGGCGCGGAGGAGGTTCTTGGCGATCCTGGCGCCGTCGGCGCTGCGGGCAGCGATGTCGAGCAGCCGCCGCACGTCCGGGCGATGGCTGCCGAGTTGTTTGGCGAGACGATCAATTTCTGGATCCGCCACGGGGAGGATTCCTTTCTCCGAACGTTTGATTGCACCAGGCCAAGCATGATCCGCCACACCCGATGGCCGCCCCCGCGGCCATCGCCCCGGGGATAAGGAACGATAAAGGCCAAGGCACGCCGGCCTTGACCATGACATATTCACCGACCGTGGCGGCTACGATCGCCCCGAAAGCGGCAGGGATAAAAAATGTCGGACAGGAGAAAAATATTCTCCTGAGGGGCCTCAGGATCATGGTCAGAATCAAGAGCACAAGCAGCAGGTAGATCACGGGACAGACTCCTTACCAGAACCAGTATTTTTTCCAAAAGCAGCGGGCGCAGAAGGTGATAAGTTGGCCGTCGATTTGCAGAGTCTTTCGATGAAGCGAGCAGCAGCAGGCCGAACAGGCATTACACACGGAAAAACAGCCCGGGGTGGAACAGAGAATCGCACCACAAAAACAGGTGCCCAGGACCCGCACGTTTTGGTCGAGCCAATGATTGTGGGTACAACGATAAGTAACATAGAGATCCGTCTGCCGCGCGTTTCCTTTTTCGTCCGCGGTCTCGACGTGTTCGTGGAGGAACGAGGCACCTTCATCGGCGGCGTGGGGCCCCAGGAGCCGGATCGTGGTGGTTCGCAGGCCGGGATGGGTCTCAAGCATGTCCAGGCAATCCCTGAGCTGTTCCGGCTGCTGTGGTTTGGGGTTGCCGGAGGCAAGCGGCGGCCCCGGCGGTCCGGCAACCAGGCGTCGAATCAAGAGCCACAAAGCCCGCCCGGCCCCCATCCTTGTGGTCGTGTCCGGTTGAGCGTCAGCCGGCGGGGAGGCGGAAGGAGGTGCTTCGGGGGCGGCCGCATTACCGGAGTCCCCATTTTGCGGGCCACCGAGTTCGGGCCCCGCCGCGCCACGAGGGGCGTCGAACTGTCTCTCTCCACCATTCGTGCTGTCAGGCTCCACAGGCAGACTCCTGTACTCGATCCTGCCGCGAGGAACCGCCCAGGCAGGCCCTTGTGAGCCAGAAAAGAACCGTGCCTATAAGGACGAGGCCCAGGCCGACCGCCAGGGCGAAGATCACTTTCTTGTAGATGGCCTCGTAGGTCAGCGTCATCGGGATCATGGACCCCTGCACGATGCCGGGGGCCCCGTTTTCCGGCATGAGGATCAGGGCACCGTCCACGTGCACGTCGCGCCACCACCGGACGCTACTGGCAGGATCGGCCGGCCTCATGGACCAACTCACGCTCTGGCCGGGCGCGGCCGTGGAAAAGCCGGTTCCGTCCAACGGGTTCTGCAGCAGGCCCCGGACCCTCAGGTTGGCGGCGGCGGAGGGCGCCAGGCGGCCGCCGACCAGCTGCAGGGCGCCGGAGCCAGGCACGCATTGCGTGGGATCCCCGGCCCGGAAGTCGTGGGCGAGGAGGATGCCTTTCTCATCGCAAAGGACCACCTGCACGGGCTGCGGGGTAGTGAAACTGACAAAAACCGTCGCGGGAGTTGAATAACGGATGCCGTAGGCCGGCGGCGGAGGCAAGAGTTTCAGGGGCCAGGTCATCCGGCGGCCGGCCCCGGCGGCCCTACCGGTAAGTCGGATCTCCACAGTCTGCGACCCGGAACGAACGATCACGGGCACGCCCTCGACCTTCACCACATCCCCGCAAGGCGCAAGCCCCAGCACGGCTCCGGGCGTAAGTAGCCCATCGATGGTGACGTTGAGTTTGACGGGCACTGTGATCATGCCCGCCACAAGATCGCTCCATTCGGGCTCGCCAACGGCCTGAATCTGCTGATGGATCTTCGTGGTTCCGATAGGCGGCAGATCGAGTTCGGCGGCGAACTGGAACCGTTCCGGTGAGAGGATCAGCGTTTTTGGTTTGCCGACCGGCACCATTTCCAGATGGACCTTGATCGGCCGGCCCTGGGCCACCTCGTCCAGGGAAAGGTTCTTCGTCAGATCGAGGTTCAATTCCTGGGGCGCGCCGTGTGAGAGCGTAAACCGGCCGGGCGTCACCTTGAGGTCATCCAAGCCGCGGACCTCCCACGGGACCTGTTCCCGCCAGGTGATCGGAATAGTGCTTCTGGGTTCCAGTCTCAGGCGCATAGGCCAGCAAGCGAGGCGGTTCGAGAGATCGTCCCAGCGCGGTTTGTCGCGGCCGGACAGGTTGGCCCGAACGGTTACCGTCGGACAGAGCCGCGCGATGGGGATCGGACAGAGAATCTCGTTCGGATTGATGATGACGACGACCTGGCCGCGGTCGGTCTTCAGGATACTGGGGCCCTGGAACCGCAAGGGGAGTGAATAGCCCTGGGCCAGGTTGAACTGTTCACGGTCGAGCCCCAGGAGCAACTGGAATACTTTGGGCTGGGGCGGTCCACCCACGGCGAGGTGGGGATCGTTTAACCACCGACATCCCACCAGGGGGCAGCTCATCTCCACGGCGGACGACGGCGGGAAGGCGGCGCCAGTGCTGGGGGTGCTACTAACCATGGCTTGTACCTGGATCAGGGCCAGGCCAGCGGCCGCGTCTTGCCAACGGAGGTCTTGGACGGACGCGGACGGGACGATCGTGATCGTTCGAAGCTCCAACTCGCCGGCGTCGATGACGCGAACGTTGGGGTTCTTCTGCAGGCGGGCGACCATATCGCCGATGACGCCGCCCCACCTTTTAATAAGCACGGTTTGGCTGAGCCCCTTGGTGGCCCGTTGGCCGAAGAGCCTGTCCAAGTTGCGTTCCTGTTCATAGACCAGTTCGATGGGACCGACGTTGTGTTCGCCGTCGCTGTAGAGGTACAGCAGGAGGTTCTTGGCGTCATTCTGTTGCTGGGCCTGCCGGATGGCTTCCTTTAGGCCTGCGGCAATGTTGGTGCTGCCGTCGGCGACCAACTGGCCGAGCGCCCACTGCAGCTGGGCGTTGTTGGTATAGGTCCTGATGGAGGCGCTCACGATGTCGTCGCTGAATGGAACGAGGATCACCGGGGTCTTGTCGCTGGCCGGCAGCATCTTCAAGGACTCAAGGAGTTCCCGCCGCGCGGTGTCCAGGCGGCTCAAGCCGCCCGTCTTGTCCACCTCGGACATGGAACCCGACGTGTCCACGACCACGATGCGCAGGAGGTCGATGGTTGGCCTGGCGCTGGGATTCTGGGGAGCAGTCGGTGGATCGCCCAAGGCCGACGAGAAGAAGCCACCCACGCCGGCGGAAAGTAAAACCGCCGCCAATATGCGGCTGAAACTCGACGATTTCATCAGCTTTCGCATGATTAGGTTCCTGGCCCGGCGTCGGGCCCCTTGCTGGAGGCATAGGGCGGCCACTCATCTTTCGGAATTATGGATTCGGGGGTGTTGCCGCCCCGGAAATGAGTGCCGGTCATGGCGAAGTGGAGCGAGTCCACGGCCCGGCTCTTGAAATACGCGAAGTTGGCCATCCACTCCCACGCCAGGAGGCCGTTGGCCTCGCAGACGTCCCGGATGCTGGGAAAGATCGCGCCGGCGTCGCTCCCGAGGCCGAGGTGAAAGACATATTGATATTTTTTGCCGCGTTTCTCGCACTCCGCAAGTTCGGTTCGAGACGCATAGATATTGCTCAATATCCAGTCCCGCGTCATTTCGTTTCGCTGCTGGATGGCGTGGGCATACGCGTCGATCACGATGGCCACGGGCACGGCCACCAGTTCGGGCGGAAGCCCCAACGTGAGGTGGCTCTTGTTCTGCGGATGCAGAAATTCATTGAGCAACAGGATCGTGGCGGCCGAGCCGGTGCCGCCCCCCAAGGACGCCAGCACCACCGGCTGGATGCGGGCGAAGGGCCCCTTTTGCAAGATGGCGTGAATCGCGGCCCGTAGACCTTCCTGTATCCGGTTCTTATTGAGTTCCCATGCCACTTGCGTGAGAGGCCGATGGGTCCTGGCCCCCCGGCCCAGGGTCTCGCTATCCAGAAGATGCGGGTGGTGCCGGACGACGGCCTGGCAGGCCGGGCCGTATCGCTGCGGGTCGCTCCTCAAGGCGCTGACCGCCTCGCGCGAAAGGGCGATGTTGATCGCGCTAGTGAAAGCCCCCAAACCGTCCGGGTCGGTGTCGATGGCCAACGTATCCATCACGAACGGGTTTCCGGCGGCCTGGTGTTGCCTGATGGTGCTTGAGGCCGAATCCTTGCCGGCGCCGCCGGCAGCGATCACGAGGAACCCCGGAAGGGGCTCCTCCACACCGCGCTGTTCCTCTTTTTCTTGTAATGCGGTTTCCATAGGTAGACTCCTCCTCTCCAATTGTGCCTTTTTTACTTGTGGTTCTCTTCCAACATGCCCAACAGCCTCAGCAGGCCTGGTGCGTGCCGGCCGGCTTGGCTGTCGGGCAGGATGCCGATCAGGTGCGGGAGATGGCCTGTAAGAACCGAGCGGCCGTAGGCCTGCAACAACGCCACGTTTCCGCCCTCGATGCCGATCGGCCACCCGGCGTTGAGCCTCAGGACGCTGATGCTCCGGGCATAGCCGGTGGTCTTGATCTCGTGAAATCCGGCCTCCCGGAAGTAAGTTTCAATGAGCGCCTTGGTCTCGGCATCTTTCGGGTTGGCGGCGGGCGGTAGGCGAACCATCTCGAAGTTGCAGCGGATGATGCCGAACCGCGGATCGTCGCGGCCCTCAAACCAGCTGGTGGTCCGGGACCGCAGGATCAGTTCCGACACCAAACGCTTGAGGCCGTAGGTTTGGCACGCTTCGTAGAGGCTGTAGGTTTTAGAGACGCCGGCCATAAGAAGGTCCAGGAACACCTCGACGATGTCGTCCGCCGGCAGGGCCAGGACCAGGCGGCGGAAAGGCGCCTGCTGGATCTCCGTCCCGAGGCCGCGGCGCAGGGCCCGCTCGCGAAGCCCTGTTTCAAGGTCGTGGCGAAGCCCCTCGAAAAGTTCGACCTGACTTCCCGCCTTGCGGTTTTCCATCAGGGCGGAGCGGAGATCCTCGTCTTTTGGACCCCCCAGGAGGATCCGGTTGCCGCTGCGGAGGGCGGCGGTCCGCTGTTTGGCCCGCTGGTAGAAGCGGTCTAGTTCCTCTAAGCAACGGCGAGCCTTTGTCCGAAAGGCCTGGGAGTCCTCGCGGAATTGATCGAGCCGCGCCTTGAAGGCGTCTCGCGCGTCCTGCCAGGCATAGCGGAAACGATCGGCGGCGAACCAGTCAAGGGCCAGGTTGTGTTCGGTTTGGACGGCTTGGAGGAGTTGCCGATCGAGGGATTTGAAGGTGGATTCCGGAAGTTCCTGGCGCCAGTGCGTCAGGCCGGTGATTTGTTCGGCCCTCTGGATGAAACGCCCTACGGCCTGGGCATCCCCCGGATCGCCCGCCGCCATCTGGTCGATGGCCTTTACGAGGTCGTCCACTACCTCGTCCACCTTCGACGGAGCCCCGTCGGCCGCGGCGTCAAAGGCCCGCCGGAGATGCTGCCCGGCCTCTTGGCAGACCGTGAAGGTAGCCCTAGTGATCTGCTCCCCTACGTCGGGTCTGCGGCCGGCTTGCAGATCCTTCATGAGATCGGCCTGTTTACGGATGGCCTCGGCGGTAATGTCTGCCGGGAGGCGCAGCTCCGTCAGAGCCTGAAGGCCGGTCTTGGCCTTTTCCAGCAGAACGGGTGGCTGAAACTCGCTCAGGATACGCGGGTCGAGCCGGACCGAGCCGCCGACCTCGCAAACCAGCACGGCCGATATCAGGTTGCAGCCCAGGGCATAGAGGCTGGATAACTCAAAATCGGTTTGGGAAACCATCACGTCTCCATGGCAGCACGGCTGGTCGGAGATGCCCCACATGACCAGCATGCCGGACGGCACGGGTTCGGGTTGGGTCTGGTTCATGGGTCTACTCCTGGTTGACCGGGGTTGGTGGTAACGGCCTGGGCAGATGTCATGCCGTTGCTATTGTCTTGGCCGAGGGCGGCCGGCGCATTGCCGGCGCTCACGGCGGGTGCAGACGGCGCCGGCGGGACCGGCGGCGAGTTGACAGGCGGTGACGTACTACATGACGTTCCGGAAGGGTTGGTCGTCGATGGTGAACCGGCCTGCATTGCTCCGGCTTGGTTCGAGGTGGGGTTAGTTGGCGCGCCGCCTTGGGTTTGAGTTACTACATTATTATTGTTCTGCGTGGAAGCAACCGGCGGGTTGCTGGTGATGTCGGGAGGCGGAGCGGACGCCGTCGGCAGCGTCGGCAAGTTGACCGGCGTCGGCGCCGGGGGCGACCAGTTGACGGGCGCCGGCAGCGCCGGCGGCAAGGAACCGCCGGCCACACTGGCCGCGTTGGCCGGGGTAGCCAGGACCGGCTGGACACTATTGGAGAGGATGACGGTGGCGACGGCCGTTCCGACGGTCAAGGTCAGGACGCCGACGATTGAGGCAACCGCCCACGGCCGGCAGCGGTGGGCGGTTTCGTCGGCGACGGACTGTCTTCGCAGGAGTTCCAGGTCCGCATCCGACCATCTCCACGTTGGACTGGCCCGAGGAACGCCTTCGATCTCGCCGCGCACCTTTTGAAAGTCTTGCACGGCCACCGATGGGCTTTGAAAGCCCAGGAAGGAGTCGCGAAGCTGATCTTCCGCTTCTCGCGCGGCCTTCAGGATCCGGCGGACGCGATGGTCGATCTCTTCGCCGACGTTGCGGCCGATGTCCGCCGAGCGCTTCCTGTAGAGAACATAAACAATGAAACCGGCCACACAAGCCACACCCCACAACAGAGCAAGCCAGAGACTCATAGAACACCTCCCTTTCAAGAGACCTGGGTCTTAGCGCCCGTAGCCGGCCACTCTTGGATCCGCTCGGGCCACCTAAGATTGTTCTTCAAGAACACGGGGACCGACGCCCGGCGACACGCAGCAATGATCTTCTCAATCCACCGGGCATCCGGCTTGACCGCTCTGGGGCCGGTCTGGGCGCCAATGATCACCCAATCAATGTTGCGAAGATCCAAATCCCCCATCGGGCCTAGCAAGGGCTCGAAGGAGACAAAACGGATTGGAGCGGCGACTTCACGGAGGATGTCGATCCTGTCCAGAGCCGCGGCCCGGTCCACGCTCGTGCCGATCCAGCAGTTCGCGGGGAAGGTGTAGCCCTTGGCGCCTGCCGGGCACTTGGTTAGGAATTGAAAGGTGTGGTGCGGGCACCGGCTAACGACTTCCAGGATAGCCTCGACCCATTCGCGTGGAACCCAGGGGCCAAAGGGTTCGCCCATTGAGCAGACGAAGACCTTGGACGGCCTACATATTTTGAACGGCTCTTTCAGGCGTTCAGGATGAAAGTGCGGCTCGAAGCGGTAGCACTGCGGGCAACGATGCTTGAACCGTTTCGCCTGACGGCGGGCGTAACAATACGGGCAACCCGTCAGACACCCGACTATGACATTCCACGTGAAAAATGTCCACTCAATGGTGGTCCGGTTCATTGGCTTTCCTCTCGCTCATGGGGGTGAGTACAACCACCGTTGGAACCGCTGATGGTAGTATCCCAGGAGGGAAGGGGCTGCCTCCAGGGACGCTGTTGGACTTCCGTGGATTATTCCGGCGCATCTCGGCGCGCGACAGCGGACGGGGTTCAAAAGAGGTTTTTCTGCTCAGGTTCTTCACGGAGTCGGTCCTTTTTCGGAGACGGGTTGTCAGGGCCGCGAGGCGACGCCGGTGGCGGGGCTGCCCTGGTGGCTTGAAGTCCTTCTTCGCACCGCCGGCGCATTTCCTCGTAGGCGTCGAAGTTCCAAATTTCGAAGTGGTCACCGGCACCAAGAATGACCAGAGGTTGCCCGCCGGAGAGCCCCGCGTAGTGGAGTAGCCTGTCAGGAATGTAAAGCCGGCCGCCAGGACCCCACCAGCTAGGCCTGGACGGGAATATGAAACTCCTAAACCCGTCGGTTGTGCCAAGAAGGGGGTCTTGTTTTTCGGTTTTCATGATCCAATCCGACCACATCGCCTGCGGAACGATGACCAGCGCCTTCCGATGTGGGAGAATGCCGAAGTGGATTCTCTCAACACCCGCCTCCTTTAACTGCAGGATGACGTGCACCGGGAGGCGGATGCGCCCGCCCTCAAGGATGGTGGTCTCGAACTCACCCAGGAACGGCCCGATTGGTTGTTGCTGCCGCGTCTTCATGAATCACGCCCCCTGCGCCTTCGCACTACATTTGTTTGCCTCGACTGCCTGTTGATGCTGACCCTCAGAAACCTTGAGCAATGCCCCCTCGCTCGTACGGCAGATCCAGCTGGCGCCACGCCTGAAGATTTTGCCACAGCCCCTTGGCCAGTTCGAGCCGCCGAACATAACCTTCAAGTACCGGCATCAAGTGGGGATCGCCAAACACATCGGCCCGGCAAAACAGCGCCGGCGCATAGGTGCCGACGGTACTGATCACCTTCAGACCACAGGCTCCGATCGTTCTTCCGGTCGAGAGAACGACCACGCCGCAATCGTAGAAACCGCTTGCGACCAGCGGCTCCGTGCCGCCAGCGGAAACGGTGATTCTGACATCCTTGTGGCCGCTGGCGATCGTGGTGCCGTGCATCTTGATCATCGGCGGCGTCGCTCCGAAGCGTGCCTGGTAGGCCGCCTCCTCTCTGAATGCGCGCCTGGCCAGGAAAGGAAGGTCGGCAGCACATTCAATTGGACAAGGGGACCGCTCAAGAAAATCGGCGAGCGTGCAACAGGGCGTCTGTTCCCTGGCCACTACCACGACGCTGATCGTGGCGAACGGAAGGTCGAGAAGTTTCTGAACAGACGTAATGCCTGCTTCTGCCGCTTCGCTGACGACGTCTGCAAAGCTGATAAAAGCGTCGATGTTGCCGCGGGCGGCCAAGAACGGGGCATTCTGCGGTCGTCCAACAAGAAAGCATATGTCTGTAACACCTGGCAAAACCGGGAAGTAGTCTCGCTCGCCCGGACCGTAACTGGCGGGGCAGGCTCCGCCAAGGCGAAGGAACCGGGCAAGGTTCGTGCGCCCTGGGTCGTTGGAACTCGAGCTGCCGTTGGGAAGCATGATAGTTAAAGGACGTGGCCTGTCCACGACGGCGCCTTGGCTACGCGCGTGCGGATGCCGGGTTCCGCCAAGAGAGGATCGCAGGATTGTCCGATTCAGCATTCTTTTCATATGGGCCGACCGCTATCCTTAGACCTTTCATCTGCATTCAAAGTCTTCAGAAAAGGATGTCTGAAAAGTCTGAGTTTGTCCGTCATGGGATCCCGAATAAGACACCAGCCGCCAATTCCTTGGATGTTCTGGCTGGACCCGCCTTGAGTTATTAGCCAGAACCACCGATCCGGATGTTGGACATTGGGGCGTGGTGCGAATCCATCCGTCAGCACAACGATGAGGTCCGGATAGTGAGAAAGTTTGGCCGCGAAGGCTTCAATCGCGTCGAACGACGTCCCCCCGCCACCGAGAATCTCTGGTTCCATCCCCCAAATTTCGAATGGATATGCGTCCGTGTCGAAAGAAATAGATTTTATATCAACCCGATCCTGTGGGATGCTTCGGGCGAGGCCCAGCAGCCGTGTCAAGACGGCTTCAGTAATACTCCCGGATGCATCAATGGCCAAGAGAATGGACGATTGAACTTTTTCAATTTCCCGATCAGATGGGAGAAGCACTTCTGGGTACAACCAAGCGGTTTTACGGTTGGGCGGAGCCCATCGCTGTTCGAACGCGAGGGTTAAGATAGATGCGATTCGGTTTAAGAGAACAAGGTCCCAATCCATATGGATCGGCTCGACCACCTTGCCGACTGCCCGCATTTCGCCCAAGGCATGATTGCCCCAGGACGGGACGAATTCGCGGAAGGTCTCCTGAATCTGGGTGATCAGTTCTTCGATTTGCCCAACCTGCGAAGATCCTTCGGCCTCCTCCAACGACCAGGCGTGCTCATCGCAGGCGGAAAGGCGAGGGGCGGACCCAAGGACGTGTTTTAAGTTTTTGTTCAACAGGTCGTAGGTCTCTTCAGCCGTAAGGCGCGAAAACTGCCACGGGGCACAGAGGTTCAGGTTCTCGAATAGGACCGCGGTACCCAGGAATTTCAGGAAGGCCGAATCGGCTATCTTGTCGAAGCCGACGCAATGGAGGAGAAACTGGTTTACGACAAGGTCGGCGGCGATATTCCATACAGTGGGCAGCCGCTCGTGGCGGCGAAGATGGTGGTGGAATGCCCAGTGAGCGGCTTCATGAAGGAGCACGAACGCCAGGGCGTGGGGCCCGAGGCTGTCGAAGAATCTGCGGTCGAAAAGAAAGAGGAGTTTTCCTTCGGCCGATACCGTTAGCGACGCAGTTGAACCAGAGTTTGAGAAATGGGGTTGTCCGAGATGAAAGACGCGCTTGGTCAACTCGCCGCACAGAACGATCTGGTCGAGCACCTCGTAGAGCCGCTCAAAGCGGCGGGGATCCAAGTGCTCCGTTAAAAGCCCTGTATCGCACATACATCTATCTCCATATGCACCATCATTTCAAAACCCCGATTGCAAGCAATCTATCCGCCAGCTGTCGCATCTCTCCGTTGCCGTTCCGCCCTTGGCGAGCGAGGTTCAGCAGGGCCACCTTAATGTTCTTGTTCTTAAGGAGGGTTGCCTGATTCTCCGGTGTAAGAGCCAGGAACAGTGCAACACAGCGCACAACGACGTCGGGCCAACGTTCCAGGCGTTCATGTACCGCGAGCATTACATCTGCATTTGTCTTCATTTCGGAAACGATTTCCTCCTGGCGGCCGATCAACGTTTCACGCGTCAACTCGAAGGGGAGAAGAAGTTGGCCGTCAAGCCGCTTCAGAAGACTTTGCAGGGGGACTTTCACCGACGGCGGAAGAGAGAAACGTAGTTCGATGCCGGCGACGTAATTCTTTCCCATATATTCCAGCCGGCGCGGGGACACCAACCGACGAAGGTCATCGTTCAAGTCCCAGTACCACCAGTTCACCAAGGCCTGTGCGACGTTCTGGGGTATGCCGGCCTTGTCGCGGTAATAGACAACGGATGGCTGGGCGGGCACGACCAGGTGAACGTGGAACCGGTCCTGTAGTGTGGGGTCGAGTTCCGTGACGTTGTACACATCTCCAGGAGGATTGATGGCTGCCCATACCATTTTGAGTTTCGGAAGGGGCACGCCGTTGATGGTCTTAAACTGGATCATCTCAAGAACCGCGTTTTGCACCTTGGGATGCGAACGGTTCAGTTCGTCGAAAAATACAATCTCGGCCTCGAGAAGATCCGCTGGCCGCACGAATCGAAGGACCCACTGCGAGGAACTGTGTTCTGGACCCTCGACTCTCTCTGGAACAGGGATGCCGACGAGGTCGGCCCACGGATCGAGCGTAGAAGCGCTATAATACTTCAACATAAGTTTAAGCAATCTGGCCAACTCTAAGACCCTTTGCGTCTTACCGATGCCGTGCGGGCCGATGAGCAGAAGATTCAGCCTTTTTTCCATACATTTTCTGAGGACTTCGTCACAGTGACCCATGGCTTTCCTTTTCACTTGGTGTTGACTAAATTCTCCCAACAGGTCGTCACACCCACAACGTGACGGGATGCGATCTGCCGCACCTCGCCGATCAAGTGCTCGCGAATGTAGGCCTCCGGCAGCCGCCAGGCGAAGGACCTGGTCTTCGGTTTGCCGCCCCAAGGGGCGCCGTAGAGGGCGCGGAACGCCTCTTTGAAATCCGGGCAGGCCCATCTGCCGACTGGAACCTTCAGCGCCGACACGATAATCTTTTGACAACCGGTTTCAGATGCGAACCGGATCAATCTTTCGATCTCGTCTAATGTGTGGGTGTGCTCGAGGCCGTAGTCCGCCAGCCTTGGAGTAGGCCAGAATTCCGCTGGCAGGGGCTCTCGCGGGAACAAAGGGTCGATTCTCAGGCTGACGGGGATGCCGGCTTCGCGCAACCGGCGTACGCCCTCAAGGCGGGAACCAACGCTTGGGGCACAAGGCTCGTAAAGCTGCCGGCCCTTTTCCTCGGCGAAGGCCAGGCTGACCTCGACCTGACAGGGTTTGAGCGAATCGAGCAACGCAACATAGTCCGGTTGCGAGATCAACGGCGAATTCTTCGTAAGGAACGTGATCATCGTGAAATGGCGCCGGTAGGCGGCCACCAGTTCCATTATGTGGAAAGCATGGTGGTGCTTCTTCTCCAGAATCGCCTGGAATGCGTCCGTCGAGTTTGATATATGGAGGGGGGCTGGCGGCAGGTCCAGAGCCCGCAACTCCGTGAGGTCGTCCTTGGCCCCTTGGAAGAAGTTCTTCTTTTCTCGGGGCTTGGTGGGGTCTGGGATGTAGTTTCGGCCATAACAATAACGGCATGCATGCTCGCACCCCGTATAAACATTGGCACAGAACCGAATACCGGCGGGGAACTGTGACCGCTTGGCGAACGGATTGTAGAGGGCGAATATGTGAGAGCGCAGGCTCGCGGACATTGTCGGATTCTTGGGCCTGGTGTAAAAGTACTGAGCCCAGTGACATGCGATATCGGACGGTACACCGGCAAACAGGGCCGGGTCGGGAAAATGAAAGCTGGCAACGGTCGCGTCTATGCCCATCTCAGAGCCCACGCCCAGAAACCCATCTTCCCGAGAGCGGTCGAACGGGCTACCGACCTGCGGTGCCTTGGGCGGGTTGTATAATGAATGGTTCACGATGGGTCCTTTTTCACAAACAAGCAATTGCAGACGAGACAGCGGGCACGAAAATTGGGAATGGCGACCCGCACCTTCACGGGGCAGCCGCACTCCCACAGTTTAGATTTGGACGAACCCAACCGTCCGAGCGGGGCTTGTTGTTTTTCGAGAGGCGGAAGGGGCGGGACGTTGACGCCGTATTTTTTCAAAAGATCAAGGAATGGGGAGTTTCCGGTTGCGTAGAATGTATGTCCCCGCCGGTCCACGATGAGCCCCAGGGTAGCAGCCTTCTCACAAAATTCTTTATTGTGATAGCTAAATGAAAAATGGCCGGGGTGGGCACCGTGAACTTCTTGCCAAAGGTGGAGCAATTCGTGCAGAAGAGTTCCAAGGGCCGGCCAAAACGGTTCCGATGTTGCCCGGTGTTCGTCAATGGCGATCTCAAAGTTCACGCCCCAGTCGTTGCGGCCAGGCCGAAAGTGCCCGAACCGGCCTCTCAATCGCTCTACGACGATGGCGGGGACAGGAGTTTCAAGTTTAAACTGGACACAAAACCGCTCGGCCCAGGTGTGCAGTTCTGCCAGCAATGGGCGAAAGCGCCAGTCCTCCACACTGACTTGATGTGTCCGAAGCGTGAGGTTGACGGGTTCATTATGTTGGCCGGTGGTTGTTGACGAGTCAGCCATATACGGCCCTCTATTGCCGGCGCGGTGCAGGTAAACGGCCCCACGTCACTTTAATTGTCGGGTCTCGGAGGGTCATCGCAGTCCGTCCAAAACAGTCCAAGCGGTGAAGCGAGGAAGCGATTTCTAAAAGAGGGTTATTGGGAAGCCGTGCCGACGGATCATCCGAGAAGATGGGTGGCCGAGTGTCATCTTTTCATGCCCCGCGTGAATCGACCTCACGTCGGCGGTTCAAACCCTGGAAGCGCGCGGGGCAAAAGCTGTGGCTGACAATCCAAACTAGTCTAAAGGGTAGACACTTAGGAAGTGGGACAGCGCCTTAATATCCGGAGGAAAGTTAACTTGAAACCCTGGGTAGCCGCTCATTGAGCACCATCCGGTTGAGTCAACAGCCGATGAGGGGGGACGAAAAGAGCGGCGTGGTGCCTCTCCAGTAATGGGGTAGGGTCAACTTGGCGAGGTGAATATGTACTCAGGCGGGTTTCTTAGGTGGGAATACAATTGGTTGAGCGGGGCGTGGATTTACAAACGGTTCTGGCGGAGATCGCGGACTGACAAAATGGCGTTTCTCGGTGGCGTGTAGTACAATACTCGTAAATGATTGCCCCCCGCGGACGGGGAGCCACTACGCTGGGATTACCAAGGAGGCAGGCGCCTCATGGAGATTATGCTGATAGATCTCTGCCCGGGCGAAAAAACCGTAAGAGTTGTGTGCCGCAATAAGGAGGAGTTCATCCTCGAACCGAGGAAACCGATATATTACGATGCGATGGAGCAAGTCGCGCGACTGCAGCAGAACGAGGATCGAAAGCTTGTTTTAGCGGATGAGGTTTGCACGGCCCTTGATCAGCAGGTGAAGGATCATAACACCACGCCCGTCGTTCCCACCGAGTGGAACGTTGTGGGACGGAAAGCCGCAACGCTCTATAAGAATTGGAAAGAAAGGTTTCTTGAAGGTTATTGGGAGGTTAAATCTGTTGATGGGAAAAAGATCAACCCAGAGGCTGCAAAAGAGATTCTGCAAGCGGTTTTCTATCGTCATAGCGGGTCGAATGAGCGAGCACTCCTGCGGGTGGGGGACACGACCAACGTCAAGGTGGTGATCGGCGGAGGTCGTTCATGGCGATCAATTGGAGAGGCTTGCAAAGCGCAGGTGAAGAGTGCTGTGAAGCATGTGGGTTTGGATCTGGGTCCTGAGTATGTAACCCGGGAGGCCGCCCTTGGGAGCCTGAATGCGTTCTTGACTTCGAACAAGACCCTGTTTGTCCTTGTAGGCAGCGCCGGGACTGGAAAAAGTTCGTTCATGACCTCCTTTGTGCGCTCCCTTGAAGTACCGACAGTTTATCTTCCTGGTGCACTGTATGCGAGCAGCGGGCTGCAGGTTCAAGCAGAAGTGGTCAAACTCTTGAATGCGTTCCTTGAGCCAGGGTCTGGCGGGGACAGTGTACGAAAAGCCCTCTCGGTTCAGGAATTCAGTTTCCTTGAGGAGATGACGGCGGTTAACGACTCTTGTTTCGTGGTGGTTATTGACGGCGTGAATCAATGTCACGGCGCGGACGCAACCACGGAAGAGATCTTGCGGCTTGCTTCCACGGTACAGGCAAGGGGCACAAGGCTCAAGTTTATCGTCTCCTGCCGGGCGGAGCGATGGCAGCGACTGGTCGAAAGGGTAATTGTGCCGCCTCATTGTCTTTTCCACCAGGAGGAGCGGAAAGGAGATGCGAGGGAGGAAGAAAAGGCCACATACAGCTTTTGTTTGGCTGAATTCGATGACAGAGAACTGAAGGCCGCAGTGGCAGCCTATCGGCGGCGTTATGGTTTCAGAGGAGAACTGACTAGCCAAGTGAAAGAGGTCTGTCGATTGCCACTTCTCCTACATTTTCTCGCCGAGGCATTTGCTGGACGGGAACTGCCAAAGGAAGCCAATGCGGCGAAGATATACGAGGCCTACTGGGAGTATGTGCTGCGCGGCGCGCCGGAAGGGACAGACCGTTTCCTGCTTGCCGTTGCTTCTGAGATGCGTCGGTTTGAGTGCACCGAACTTGCAGAGGACGAAGAGCTCCGAAGCACACCGCACTTCGACTCTGAGCGGCTGAACCATCTCATGGATGCCCGGGTGCTAGTGCGGCGGTCTACCACTGGTGGGAACCGAGTGGCATTTTGGCATGAGAAGGTCCTGGAGTACGTGCTCGCGAGGTATCTCTTGTGTAACAAGGAGGAGGTCCTTGATCGGTTGGATGACTTGTTGGAAGAAAGGAGTAGGTTCCCGCCTCTCTGGGGTGGGGTACTGCAGATCTTCACAATGACGGAACGTGGGTTTCAGGGCCGTTTTCTTTGGGGTGCGGCAAAAAGCGATTACCAACCTGCTAGATGGGCAGTGTGCGAAGCAATGGCGCACATGCAAGAGTTGCCGGATGACACGCCGACGCTCTTGGCGTTTCTGGTCGAGAGATTTCCGTCGACCATGGCCGCGGAGGTTCTTCAGCCAGCAGTCTCGGAAAGGTTTGGACTTGATGAGGAGCTCACGAGGGTGGTCGCGACGTCCCTCGATAAGGTGCCGTCCGAGGAGTGGTCTTATAGGAGAAGAGAGATCGTGGACGCTTGCCAACGATACTGCCTCGAGTCATGGTCCTCTAGGTGCGTTGTCGAAGCTTGGGCGACGCATCGCAGTGCAAGGCTTAGGCAGCTTGCGCTGGGCACGCTTGTTCTATGGCCTGACCGGTACAGATGTCAGATCCGGAAGACGCTTGACGCTCTTGTCGCCGGTGAGGATCAGGAGTTGCAACAGTGCGCTGCGTCGGTTCTACCGAGCCTTGCAAAAAGCGATCCCGAGCTTGTAACTGATGCCGTTAATGGACTAGCTGGCAGCCGTGACGGGAAAGTGCGCAACGATGTGGAATGGTCTCTCGCGTGGTCGGCTCTAAATCGCGCGGAAAGCAGACAACTCTTGGCGGAGTTGGCGGCAAGCCCTGTCTGGGAAAGACGACGGGTAGCTGCCGGAGCCCTAGGGAGAGCACTAACCGCCTTGGAGGGTGGATCGTGGTGGAAGATGGCCCGAGCCCTTGCCTCCGACGAGAAAGAAGAGGTACGGAACAATCTGGCGTCTGCTCTCTGGGAAGGACTATGGGTGGAAGCGAGAGGGGCGTTTACCGCTTTGGGAAAGAACGCGGTGGAAGCGGAGGAGATTCTCGAGCGCGTTATTGCGGCCTCTTCTTCAGATATTTCCTTCCCTCATCAGGGACCGCTAATACTGAACGCCGAGGTCCCCCAGGAAGAGGACACGCTCAGCCAGAACTGTCTCGAACGATGGAGCAGGAGCGGGAACGAGAGGTTGAATCTATATGCAGCAAGAATGTGGTCATGCAAGTATGGCAAAGAGAGCATGGCCATTGCTTGGCGGCTTGCGCGGTCTGATTCTGCCGCCGTCCGGCGAGAACTAGTGTTCCATGTAGGATGGGCAAGGCGCGAGAAAGCCAGGGACGCTGTGAAGATAGTGCGAGAGCTTCTGAACGATTCGGTTCGGAGTGTGCAATCCGCGGCGTGGAGGGCACTAGAACCGTTGTGCAACACAGCTTCAAAGGAAGTTGCTTCAATTCTCTGGGAAAAAGTAAAGAAAGGAGATGAGTTATCACGGTTCGCGGCATGCTATAGAGCGGTGGCGCTTGTCGAGAAGGAACCCGGGGAGGCAGCCGACCTCATCTGTGGCGCCATGATTTCGAGCCCCCCAGGTTCATTGCTGACGGTCGTTGGGGTAGCCCTCGGACGCTACCTAGACGAAGGGACTGGTGTGCCCGTCTTTGAGAGATTGGCGGCTTCCCAGAGCGAGCCCCAACACCACGTGGTGGGAGTTGCGGCCGCAAGGGCTATACGGAGCGCGTATTTAGTGGAAGACGCTCGGAGGGCCATCCTGAGAGCCTGGGCCCATGTTATAGAGTGCGGAACTTGGCGGGCTCAGATACCGGCGATTGGTTCTACACTGCATTGGATTGAGCCCGAGACGCAAGGCGCGCGTTGGTGGGAGGCGCCATCTCGCGTCGTATTGGGCAGCTTGGTGGCGTTCTTGCGTGTCGGACGCCAGAGCCCTCACTGGATCTCCCGTGCTTGGTCGGCGGCGTGCCTCTGGAAGTTGGCTAGAGAAAGAGAGCCGTTTAGGGATGCATCGATAAGGCTCCTCGATGCCCTCTCGATCGATCCTGACTGGAAGGTCCGTTTTGCAGTAGCGACGCGCGGGGTGCTAGAGTTGGGATCCCTTCGCCTGAGACTGTACCGGGGACAGCTTGAGGGAAGTGACAGGCGGGTGCCACCTGCAATTGCTACGGGTGCGGCGCACCTTTATGACAGGCTGGGTCACGACGCAACTCCCCTTGTGGCTGAGGCGGCCTCGTTGTGGACCGAAGCTTTGGATGAAAACTGGAACGATGCGAGGAACGAGACGTTAAACAACCGTGCGCGGTCACTCGTGGCACAATTCTGTTGTGAGGATTATGAGCACAGAATGGCCGAACTAGAATGGGAGATAGACGCCATAGACGAAGCCCATGTGGATACGCTTCTGATGATACGGCGACTAAGGCAGGCGGAGACGGATGGCTTGGTGGCGTCTTGGAAGACGAGTCGTTCACGGCCACTTCACAAAGCAGCGAGCGAATACTTCGGACTGGTAGGGGCCATCAACCCCTGATCGGACGATGCGCGGTGTACGCGATGTCTTAGATTGAACAGCTCGGCCGGTGCAATCGTGTCTGTGGGCAGGATAAGCTTCTTGCGTTCGCCACGGCTCCCGGGTCACAGGAACATCTCTCTCCATCCTCAATCCAAACTTCAGCCAGATCGTCAGCCCTTGTCAGACTTTCGTTTCAACCTCGGAATGAGGAACGGCACGCTCGCCTTGTAGTCCAGGAAGGTCTTCCCGAAACGCTCAGTCAGTTCCTTCTCCTCCCACTTCGCGACGAACATGAAATGGATGAAAGCGACGACGGTCAGAATCCCGAGAGGCGTCAAGCGGGAGACGCAGAACCAGCCCGCAAGGAGGAGCATGACCGAGAAGTAGAGGGGATTCCTCGAATGGGCGTAAGCGCCGGTTGTCACGAGGGTGCTCTCTGCGGGGGTCTTGAAGAGCTCTTTACCGAAGGCCCTTCGCACAGAGAGCGACTTGATGGCCCAGATGTACATGCCGAAGCCGAACGCCAGCAGCAAGATGCCGACTGTCAGTGCGGGTATTATAGGGAGCGGGGCCAGCCAGGGCAGGCCGAAGACAACCGTCAGGCCGACGGATAGCGAGCCGTAGAGAAGGAAGAACAGGGCAATGAGCAACCAGAGCGGCGGCAACCTTCTTGGCCAAACTGAGTTCATGTGTCCTGACCTGCTGCCCAACGGGTAATCTCACGAAGGCGGCGCCAAGTTCGCCGGTCCCCCGCAGGCTATCTCCATGAACCGCCGTGCGTTCTTGGCGGCCTGGCCGTGTCGGCAGTTGTTGAAGAAGACGAAGATCCGATCCGCTTGCTCGGCCAGATGACCCCAGTCGGCGGCCAGGGTCTGGAGTTCCTCGTCGCGGTAACTGTAATCGTATCGTTCGGCGGCACCGACGTACCACTGGGCACTTTGGCGCGAATGCAACCGCAGGTATCCTGTGCGGCTCGTGAGCATAGCCTTCGGCCGAAAGAGCGACCCGATGTCTGGCACGTCGGGAACAACGAGTGTGACCAACCGCCCCCTCAACCCCTCGAACGTGGCCGGATGGTCCCACGACCCGTGCCGGAACTCCACTGCCGCCGGCACGGACGCGAAGGCATCGAGCGCCCCCTGAAGCGCGCGGCGGTTGGCGACCGTCCGGTGAAAACTCTGCGGATACTGAAGGAGCACCCCGGCCAGTTGCCCGCGAGCCTGCATCGGTCCCAGGGCCTCCAGGAACTCCTTTGCGGCCTTAAGTTCGTGCTCGTGCGTGAACTGCTGGTGGGCCTTTACCCAGAAGGTGAATTCGGGCGGACTCTGGCGGGCCATCGCCTCAAGCGTCGAGACTGAAGGCATGCGATAAAACGTGTAGTTGACTTCCACGGTGCGGAAGTGCCGGACGTAGTAGGCGAACATGTCTTTCGACCGCGTAGCGGGCGGGTAAAACGTGCCCACCCAGTCGCGGAACGAGTAGCCGCTGGTGCCGATGTGGAATTTCGCTACGGGGTTCATACCCCTTGATGATAGCGTCTATCCGGTCCGAACGCAGGGGATTATCGCGGCGTCAGCGCGGCGATTGCCGCGGCCAGCGGCTTCAACGCCGCCTTGTTGGTTTCATAGATAATTTCCCTGCCCTTGCGTTTCCCTTCTACGAAGCCGCTCATCCGCAACAGACCCAGATGAGAGCTGACGATGGGCTGCTTTAACTTAAGCTCCTTACATAAAGAGGTGACATTTCTTGGCCCCCGGGTGAGTATCTGCAGGATGCGCAACCGTGACCGGTCGGAAAACATCGCGTAACGCCGTGCGAGTTCAACCAGGTTGCTCTTCATCATCATCTCCTACTCTGTGCCCATTGTTGGAATACATTCAGAATCCTATTTGAGACGATTGGTGAAGGCAACTAAAAATCCTGCCTGGAACGCCTAACTCATTGGGCCAGCGTCGCAGGTTCCCCTCAGACTGGGTTCAACCACCACAGCGCGAAGTTGAGAGCCCCCGCGTACGTGACCCACGCCAAGTACGGTGCCAGAAGACCGGCCGCCAACGGCCGGACACGCGCAAAAGCGAC
>Ga0315275_10000504_pt1 | contig 32242 bp, 27 predicted proteins | sample YL17G03_0_MG_FD_205557 | JGI IMG/M metagenome (GOLD analysis project Ga0315275, IMG submission 205557) | Sediment microbial communities from Yellowstone Lake, YNP, Wyoming, USA - YL17G03_0 | ecosystem: Environmental > Aquatic > Freshwater > Lake > Sediment | place: USA: Wyoming | collected...
CTGTTGACCTTGTGTTTTCCCCAATGTATGCCGCAGGTAGGGCTATTTTCCAGCCCGACAAAACAAACCAGCCGGTAATTATTCTTGATGAATTCCCTGACCATCAGCATCGGGACCTTAAGCAACTCTTTGCAATGGTCCCTGAAAAAAATATTATCGTATTGCTGCCTGCCCTGGGGATTGCGCATCAAGCCCATGGCAGTAGTCTCGGGACAGGAATACTGGATGATCCCCACCTTCTGTTCCATGAGATAATCCACCAGTTCCCTGGATAAAGAAAAGTTCTGCCCGAGAATATGCACCCGGCAATACGGATTGACCAGGCACTGCGCGATGATGATGATCTTCTTGTCTTTTTTGCTCATCAAGCACCTCTTATATTTTCCGGCTGTCGTATGCCCAGTGCAAAACCGCCTGCCTCTGTTTTCTCCGGCACGAAAGCGCTCCCGGACAATTTTTTTTCAGCTGGGCGATATGCCGGCGGATAGCTTTCCAGCGCTTGATCTGGCGCTGGTCTTCCGCGGGAATACGCCTGCCCATATAGTAACGGCAATACCACTGGAACCAGCCGCGCGGGTCATCGGGATATATCCAGCCTTTTAAAACCCACACCGCAAGCGGTTGGCTGGCATTTATCTTGAAATAATTCAATTGCGGATCATGGCGCTCGTGACAAAGCTTGGCTCTAGTAAACCAATCCGCGGGAAATTCCCTACAGCAGTCAGTCATATATTTTCCGCCGAATACGCCCATGGCCAGCATCTGTTTGGGAGTAAGCTCCGGCTTGAATGCGGGATCAAAACTCTTCCCCCGCGGCTCAACAAGCTCATAGCGGTAATTTTTCTGCATCAAATCATTGATCACTACCATTCTTGCCATAGAGACGCTTTCCAAATCAATCGAGACAGTGTACCTAATTCGCCAACCTTACCCCACCAGGGGCCGAGTCTTGAGCAGGCGGAAATATACCAGGAACTTATCGTTGCAATAATTGCTGCAGGGGCAGTATGCTTTGCTGCGCCGAAGCTCGTCGATCAGAGGCGAGTTCTTCTCTTCTTTGACCTTTTTGAGATACAGCCGCAAACCGCGGTATCCCGGCCCGGCTTCCTGGAACAAATACACCGCAGAAGGGTTGGCGATAAGATTCGCGTGGCTGAGTTTATCGGCCATGATAAAGGCCACCGTGGTCTTGTTCAGGAAATGCGGCCGCGCATACAGCGCCGCGTCCACAGCCCCTTTTCTGTCCGCTGTTGCCAGAACTCCGAAACCCTTGGTATTCTCAAAATACTTTTTCATCTCCATAACCCCTCCTATTTAAACCTTCTCGAAATCGATCTGGCCCTGGTAAGGGTCCATACCGATCAAACGAACCCGGACTTTCTGGCCGACAACCAATCCTTTTGTCCCGCGCATAACCCTGCCTTCTGCCGGAGGCGTAATGATCCGGGCATAGATCCCCTTATCGGAGACCCCGGTAACTATGGCGTCAAATAATTTACCTGTTTGACCGCTTAACAATACTGCGGCCGCGGCTTTGCGCATGAAACGCTCGACTTTTTTGGCAGCCTGGTCGCGGTCCGTGCACCGGGCGGCAAATTCGATCAATTCATCCTGGCCGTATGGGCAAGGCTTTTTTTCTAAAACCGATTTCAAAAGCCTTTGAATGATCACATCAACATACCGCCGGTTAGGCGCGGTTCCATGAGTATAATCCATGACCGCCAGGCCGAAATGCCCCGGAGAAGCCGCCTGCGGCTCGATCATCACATATTCCCCTGGCCCCAATAATTTGACGATGGTCAAAGACAGATCGGGAAAACTCTCCGGTTCGGAAATTTTTCTTTTATGCAAAAACTGAGCCAGCGCCCTGGCGTCGGGCTGAAGCGGCAATGACTCATGACAAGAAGCAGCGACCGCCATGATCCCCGGCCAATTCCGGGGAACAACTACAACCCGCTGGATCATCGGGACTCCGGCTTTTTTGAGGAACTGCGACATAGTGACATTAGCCGCGACCATAAAATTCTCGATGATCGACCGGGCGCGATTCTTTTCCTGAATAAGTAGATCCACAACTTTTCCTTCGCGGATAATTGGCTTAGCTTCAATGGTCTCAAATTCAAGAGCTCCCTGCTCAATGCGGAATTTGTTCAAGCGTTCAGCGGCAACATCCTGCAACTCTAGCTGCTCCTTTAGGCCGGCCACTCGAGCAACAGACGCGGGAACTTCGGTTTTACCTTCGATCCAGCCGCCAATCTCTTCATAGATAAGTTTTGCTTTGTTGCGGATGATCGCCTGATAAATCGCGGCCGAGCCAATTTGTCCGTCGGGAAAAACGCCGAATTCGACAACTAAAGCGAAATGATCAACTTCTGGCAGTAAAGAAGTAAGGTTTGCCGACAATCGCTGCGGCAAAAGAGGAAAAACATCGATGCCGGTGTAGACTGACGTTCCGTTTCTTCCGGCGTAAATGTCGGTAAAAGACTTATGCGGAACAAATAAATCAACATCAGCAATTGACACCTTAACGATGATCTCGTCGTTAGCGCCGCGCTCGCAATATTCTAATTGATCAAGGTCTAAAGATTCCGCGTTATCTATCGACGACCAGAGGATCCCACGCAAATCTCTGGCCCCGGCCGGTGAATTATCCGGGAACTGCTTGGGAGTAAGGGCATTGACTTCGTCGATCACCGGTTGCTCGGGAGTAAAATCAAAACCATATTTCTCTATCGCCGAGCGGGCAATCTTATGCAGATTAATGTTGCGATAATTATCCATAAAGATTATATTTGTAACTCAATCTAACAGCATAAGTTATATACAGCGTCTATAGATAGGTGAAGAGTTCATTGAGCTGGTAATGCTTGCCGGCGGCCTTGTTCAACGCGTTAAGGACTTTGCGCTGGATATGCGGGGTCAGCCTCCGGCCCTTTACCGCTTTGCCGACCATTTTAAAAGTGAGCTGTTCAGAAGAATTACTGACCAGGTCATTAGGCTTAAGCTTTAGCTCAACCATGAGCTTGGCAATCGGCTGCGGCCCTAAGTTATTTTCAGTATTGTCATTCATCTGTCTATTGAGGTTAGAAAACGACATCTCCCGGGCAAGCTTTCGAATTACAATCCTTCATTCTATCAAAAACAACCTGGCCACGGTCGTCTTTTTTATCCGGGCCAAAGCTGTATAGGACCCAGCCGTCCGACGTCTTAGCGTAACTAACCGGCTTGAAACCATTGAACGGATCCTTGGGTAGCGCGGCAAGATACTCCGGCACCAGCTGTTCCAGCCGTTCAGCAGCCTTGGCCTTTTCTATTTCATAAAGCCTGAGCGCGACGCCAACAACAAAAAGGTCTTCCTTCAGCCGGATCACCAAGAATCGCTGTATTGCTGAAGCTGAAATATACTGAGGCATCGCCAGAGCTACCCACATTTTTGCGAGGTAAGACGGCTGAGGAAAAGGCTTCCTGGAAAACACGGCCTGCAGCAGATGCGCGGCCACGATGACTTGCGAATTTTTTCCCAGCACCCCCGAAGTAAGACTATTGATTTGGCGCCTGGCGGACTCAGGCGTGTTTTTCTCCGCGGCATCGATAAGAATCGCCTCGGCCTTATCCATCATCCTGGTAAACTCGGAGAACGCTTCCGCTATATATTTTTCTTTCCCTTTTCTACGCAATTCCTGAATTGAAGCATCGAAAATAATCAAATCTTTTGAAGCCTGCATTTCTTCCCGAAAAAACGCGGCAATACTTTTACGGCCAGAGCATAGAGACGCCAATGTATCCAGCAATTGCCGGACCTGAAAAGCGCTGACGTCCGGACGATTAATAAATCCTTTGATAGCCACGAACAACGGCCCTTCGACGTTATTCTTGAGAAAAACCTTCACAAGGCCGGCCCCCTGCTGAGCCTCCAAGTGCTCGATGAATCGCAGAACCACCATATAGTCCTGTATGGCCGCATCGAGATCGCGGCCGTACTCTTTTCGTTTGGCGTCCAGCAGCACCAGTCGAACTAAATCCATTGTTTTTCCGCTGACAAAAAATCCGATCCCGAATCCGGCCGATCCCAACGTGTATTCGGGCAGAAAATCGCATTGGCCGAGGCTGGCGGCTTTCCGAAACTGCTCCAGAGCAGGCCGGTTATTTTCAAGCAATGTGCGTAAACCTTCGTCCTGCTTTTGCCAGCCGCGGCTGAAAACCCCATCAGTCATATTTTTAAAAATAGGGAAGAACTCCGGCGGCGGCATGCCAATAACTTTGAAGCCGGCATCAGAATAGAGAAGCGCGGCATTCTCCGTCGTTTCCAGTGATCCTGCGAATTTATTCAGGAATTCCTGTTTCTTCTTTTCAGCTTCCTCAGCGGAATCGATCTGCTCAAGCAATCCCCTTGCCTCAGCCTTATTCACCGCCTTAAGCGTCTCGTAAATCTTGCGCGCAGAAACAATATCCCCTTTTGCCAAGTATGCGTTTCCCAAATTTACCAAACCTGCGCTTGAATCCGGATGCGTGCGCACGCTTTCCCGGGCCATGCGGATAGACTGATCAAAATCGGCTTTTGCCAGGTATGCCCGGGCCAGGATCAGGTAAGGATCGACTTCCGGATCAATAAATCCGGGCTGGACCTTCAGGGCGTTGTTGAGCGCCTCAATTGCCAAGTCAGGGCTGAATAAATGCTCGAGATAAATCGAACCAAGGTTATTATAGGTGATAATCCTATTGATCGTCGCAAGATCGCCGTCCAGGGCCTTCTTAAATTCCTGCTCCGCTTCTTGAAATCGTTCCTGATCCGTATAAACGACTCCCAGCATCAGGTGAGCCTTACCCATCTGCGGCTTCATCCTGATCACCCGTTTGAACGTATCTTCCGCCTGCCGGTATTGTTTCTGAGCATGTAATTTCTTGCCCGAGTAATACAGCATCCATGCTGACCCAAAGGGGACCGGATGATTCGAGACATAGACAATGAGCGCGATCCCGACAAAGATATATATCACTAATCTTAAAATAAATGCCTGCGTTTTATTCATTCTAAATCTCCTCTGATTAATTCCTGATATACCCAATTATAACCCTGCCAGTAAGTTGTGCAACAAATAAAAAAGGCGCCGTAGTGTTTCGGCGCCTTCGCAAATAAATGAGAACCGTCCCCTATTTTTACACTTTGCCCGCCGGGGCAAGATAAATGACAAACTCATCCTCGCCGTCAAGGCGAAGCAACGCGTCCATTTTCTCCTGGTCATAGGCGCCGATCGCGCAGGTGCCGCAGGAAACAGCTTCGCAAGCCAAATAAAGATTTTGACAGACGTGGCCGGCATCCATGGCAATAGATTTTGCCGACACCGGGCCGTAACGCCACTCCATGCGGTAAGGAATAGCTGCCCAGGCAAAAACTACCCCAGCGGTCTTGATAAATTCCTGGCCCATACAAGCGGGAACGATCTTAAAAGCAAGGCCTTCATCCAGAAATTCCTCGACTAACTGGTGTTTGGTAGGTAAATACCGATATACCCCCGGCTGTAAGCTCTCACAATTTAAAACGCACAAATAAGTTTCTAAAGCATGCCTTGCGCCCGCGGAAGGAACAGTGCGCATAGTGTAACCCACGCCTTTACGCACCACTCCCTGGGTCGCCCAGAGCAGGAATGACAACTCTTCCAGGAGCAAAGGTTTTTTTACAAAAACCCGCTGGCTCCTGCGCTTCTTAATCGCGCTGACCAGATCAACATTCTCAATATTCTTCCACTCTTTTGGCTTAAGAAGTGTGATCGCCCTTTGACCGGTTAAAACCGGCTTCTCCACATCAGGAGCCGGTACTCCTTGGGCCTGGTCGGTCTGGGAAAAGTCAAACTCTTTTCTTAAATTGTCTTTGAGAAAATTCCGTAATTTATGAAAATCCGGGTTCATAAAAACCGCCCCCCTTATTTCGGATAACCTATGGTTTGGGTAAGGGTGATCTTCTGGTCGGCTCTTAGTTTCATTGCCTTTGATAGTTTCTCAGATTCAAACATTCCCCTCACCACAGTGGCCAGGCCTTCGGAAGCACAGAACAGGTAGACGTTCTCGGCAATGAACCCCGTATCCAATGCCACCCAGGAATCCGTCCGGTCCCCTGTTTTTCCAGTCTTGGCCAGGTCAGCGACATAGATCAGATTGATAGGAGCAGTTTTTACAAAATCCTGTTTTCCGGTAGCCTCACGAATATCCTCCGGAACGATCAGTTCCAACGCGTTCTCTTTCGCGTTATAACGAAAGAGCCCATCGGCTTTAGCTACATAGATATCTATTTCCTGCATATTGCGCGCTGAAGGCGCAGTGCGTTTTCCGTCAGCACGGCTGATACCGAATCCCGCCCAGAGCAGATCCGAAAGGGTTTGCAGAGAAAGGTCTTTCTGGCTGAATTCCCTGGCGCTGCTGCGGATCTTCAGTGCCTGCATCAGAGGCATTCCTCCATCTGTCCTCGGCGCAGGAAGCGTAACGACTTTTGCCTGCTCCCCTGCAAAAACAAAAGAAACACTAATTATCAAACACAACCAGACTAACACGATAATTTTGCTTTTTTTCATATACATCTCCCCCTAACTTTTCTTCTTTTCCATTTCGGACAAATACCAGGCCAGATTCTTAAAAACGGTAACTATAATGATAAAGCCGCACGCCGATGAGAACCGTCCCCTATTTTTTAATTCTTCGTGCTGCCGATGAATTTATAGACAGCCGCGCCCAAAAGAGCCCCGGCGATCGGCGCTACCCAAAACAGCCACAGTTGTCCGATAGCCCAACCACCGACGTAAATCGCGACTCCGGTACTGCGCGCGGGATTCACCGAAGTGTTGGTTACCGGAATGCTGATCAAATGGATCAAGGTAAGACAAAGGCCGATAGCGATCGGGGCCATGCCCTGAGGCGCGCGTTTATCGGTCGAACCGAGTATAACGAGTAAAAACATCATGGTCATAACAACTTCTGTAACCAAAGCCGCAAGCAAAGAATAGCCGCCGGGAGAATGAGCTCCGTAGCCATTAGACGCGAACCCCGCTGAGACATCAAAACCGGGCTTTCCGCTGGCGATAAGAAAAAGAACACCACCCGCGACAACTCCACCCAGAACCTGGGCCATAATGTAAGGCAGCAATTCTTTGGCCGGGAAACGGCCGCCCGCCCAGAGCCCGAAAGAAACCGCGGGATTGAGATGACAACCGGAGATATGGCCGATCGCGTAGGCCATGGTAAGTACCGTCAAACCAAAAGCGAGCGCAACCCCGAGCAAACCGATGCCGAGATTAGGAAACGCAGCGGCCAAAACCGCACTGCCGCAACCGCCGAGAACCAACCAGAACGTGCCCAAGAACTCCGCGCCATACTTTTTCATAACTGCCTCCCTTGTTTGACGAAAACCCCTTCCCTTATTCAAGTTCTTCCGGCCTAAAGTAACTTTTCCAAAATCTGATATCGGTCTATATGTTTATAATTATACAACTCCACCGCCATTATATCAATAAAAAAGCGCCGGAATGCTCCGACGCCTTGAAAAATAAATAGGAACCGTCCCCTATTTTTCTTTAGCTTTATCATAAAGTTCCTGCAAGGTCAAATTTTCGTTCCCGGGCTCCAGCCATATTCTGTACATTTCATACTTATAATTTTCACAATCCTGGTGAGTTTTGGCGAATTCCTCTATTTCATTTATCCTGTCCTGGTCTAAAGACCATTCTTCGTCCGGTTCTTTGACTTCCCTGATCCCCGGCTGCCAGAGCAGCCATTTCCCCTCTACTTGCCGGACATCCCAATAACCCTCGAAATATTTATAGACGATCTCGTCATCAACCAGGTCTTTGGTGGACAGCTTGACGTGTATCCTGTCAGCTATTTTTTTGTCGGGCTTGATCAGGACGATGGAAGTATCGAGAAGCGGCTGGTATCCCCGGGCCCAGTGCTCAAAACTGTATCCCCTGACGAAATTGTCGGACAAAAGCTCAAAAGCCTTTTCCAATTTCCGAGCTTTGAGGTAATTGTAAAAAGCCCTGACCGCTTCGAGCGCGTTTTTATCGGGCTCAAAAACAGTTTTCTGCACGTCTTTGAGCGGTTCTTTTGAAGCTAACATCTGGCTGCATTTCTTTAGGATAGAATCGGAAGATACGGCAATACCCATACCTCCCAAAAATAACCCCGCGGTATTGATCCCGACCACTTCTCCGCAGATATTCACCATCGGCCCGCCGCTTATTCCGGAAACCAAAGTCATATCCGTCAGGAGATATTCAACGCCGTTTTTCTTATCTTTTGTCCGCCTTGAAAATGATCCCCGGACAACAAATGACTCACCGGACAGGCCGCCTCCCAGCGGATACCCTACGGCCAGGACTTCTTCCGCGGGGCTGATCCAGCCCAGACGCGCAAACCTGACCACCGGAAGGTCTTTTGCGATCTTAATAACGGCAAGGTCAGCATCCTTGTCAGCCATGATCACCTGGGCGGTCTCGAAAGTATTATCGGGCAATATGACTTTCGGGGCCGGTTCAGAGTCGATCACATGAAAGTTAGTCAGGATAAAGCCGCCTTTCTGGATCGCAAAACCCGACCCCTCGCCTTCTCCGCCGACGACACGGACTACTGACCGGCGCACCCTCTCCACAGTATTTTTTTCATTGCAGGCTATCTTTTTATGGCCGCCGAGTTTATTTTCTATTTTTTCGATCCGGCCGGATAATACGGCAATTCTCTGGCCCGCGTACCCGAATGCCGCTGCAATAAGAATGACTAAGAAAACTTTGAGATTTTTTTTCATAAATAAAAATACCTCCGCCGGTCATAGTTTGACCAACGAAGGTTTTACTTTTTTATTGTCCGGGAATTCCCCCTTCGAACACGGGACACCTGATTGTTATTCTTAGATTAGCACTTTCTATCTTTAAGTCAAGGATATTTACTGGCATATCCGCCCTGTCTCGCTTAATCTTTGCGGAAGCCGATCGGCGGCTTCTTTGTCTGTGGCGCGGGCGGTGCGAGCGGCTCGGGCACCGGCTCAAGGAGTTTTTTGATCGCTTCGAAGATGAGCTGGATCTTGTCATCGTGAGTGTCGTACTTCTTTTCCAGGGCGGCGATCTTTTCGGCCAGGTCTTTGTGGGTCAGGAGGAGTTCCTTGAGTTTGACGAAGGCGCGCATGATCATGATGTTGACCCGGATGGCCCGCTCGCTGTTCAGGACGCTGGAGAGCATGGCCACGCCTTTTTCGGTGAAGGCGTAGGGCAACTTTCGCGCACCGCCCCAATCTGTAACCTTTTGTGGCATAGAGTCTTCCCCACTTGAAGTCGCAAATTGCGACTTCAAGTTGCTAACCTCTTGTGCTGTAGAGAGTTCGGTATTCAAGGTCACAATTTGTGACCTTAGAACTCTAACCTCTTGTAGCGTAAGGAGAAACATAAAGTCCTGTGGGAAACGTTTGATGTTTCTTTTAACTTGCTCGTTAAGCCTTTTTACGGAAACTCCGTACAGCTTGGCCAGGTCCTTATCCAGCATTACTCTCTGACCTCTGATCATTAAGATTTTTGTAGCTATTAGTTCCACTGACAGCGCGTTAGTCATATTTCTCCTTTCTCGCTAAATTTGATTTCATTACCCTCTACTACAATAGACGGATAAAAAGGAAAAATCTAACAGGATTTTTTTCGTGGGAAGTGGTGACAAATTGGCACCGGTTACTCAACAAAAAATGCGCTGGAGTAGTTCGACGCCTTGGGAAAGATTATGTTTGTAACTTGATCTAATGGCTAGAGTTTGGTAAAGCGTCTATAATTCTAACCCGCAAGGACAATTCTTGGCTCCTGAGCGTCACCATCTTTTTTATTTCCCTTTCCGAGAACTCAATAGATCCGAGATTTCTTTTTGTGTAGATTTGGGTATCTTACCCGTTCCTTCTTCTAACCACATCGCCGCGGTTTTTCCTTCTTTGTCTTTCAGAGCCGAGTCGGCGCCCTTGGCAAGAAGCAGTTCAACCATATCTTTTCTGCCGTAGGCCGCGGCCATCATCAATGCCGTGATCCCGTTTTCACTACGGTCATTCACATCCGCACCATTATCCAGCAGCAATTTAATTCCTTCTCCAGATGGGTTCATACTGGCCAGGGTCAAAACTGTTCCCCAACTTATTTTCGCGTTCACATCAGCGCCTTTTCGTATCAAAAGCCCGGCTATACTGATATCATTGTCCGGCCTTGAAAGCGCCGCGATCAGAGGCGTCACCCCTGCATTAACCCCTTCTTCACAGGACTTGACATTCACATCCGCTCCTTTTGAGAGAACCAGCTCGATCGTCTTTTTGGATAAGTTTCTGACCGCGATCATCAGGAATGTTTCACAATTATTATTTTTGATAGAAAGATCCGCCCCTGCCTTGATCAGCGATTCGGCGGCTTCGCGGTGACCGTATAATCCGGCAGTCATCAGAGCGGTGAAACCATAGGTGTCTTTTTCATCGAGCCTTGCTCCCTTTGAGATGAGCAGGTTCAAAACCTCTGTATCGCCTGTCAGGGCTGCTGCCATTAAAACCGTGTGTTTATTCCAAGCCCCGGTATTGGGGTCAGCCCCGCCCGCAATAAGCAATTTCGCGATCTCAGTCTGTTTGGATCCTACTGCAGCCATGAGCGGATTGTTGATGTTTTCTTTCGGATTGACGTTGACATTCCGGGAAAGTAAAAACTCCACTATCTCTCTATTCTTCGAAGCGATTGCGCGGGATAAAATACAGCTTCTATCGTTAAATTCCGTATTTACCAGGCCGCCCTTATCGACCAAATAGCGGACCATTTCCAATGTTCCGTATCTAACCGCATCGCCGAGCGCGCGGTCGATCCCCCTGGCCCCGGAGACGGCTTTCTCTATATCCTCCGGGCTTGCGGCAAGGATCAGATCCACGATATCCTTATTGCCGGACATTACCGCAAAGGTCAAGGCTGAATTATCTCTTCCTTTAACCATAAAGGTCCCCGCTTTTCGGGAGATCAGAAACTCGCACATCTCTTTCTTCCCGGCTTTTGCCGCCCGCATCAAAGCAGTCATATCTTCCTCGTCTTTGCCGTTGATATCGTATTCGCCGGAAAGTAATTTCTCAACGGTATTGATATCCCCCTCAGCCGCGGCTTTGGTAAGGACATTTTGTTTTTTCGCTTTTGCCTTATATGCCGCCATTTCTTCCGGAGAGACGGTGAATTCCTTTACTTCGCCGCCCGGCTTAACCGGCACCATAAGTATGGTAAGGTTTCCTTCGGAATGCTTTTTATTGCCAAAAACATAATCCAATACCTGCTCAGTTGTATTTTTTTCCGGCTGTCCTTGTTGGCCATGAGAAACACCGAACATTACTAAAACGAGCAATGATACCAGTAAACAACAGGAAATTTTTTTATTCATTTTTTCCTTTCTTTATCTTTTCGAAATCCATCAGCATACTATGATTATATCGCTGTAAACACCAGACCTCAACAAAAAAGACGCCGGTGATTCGGCGCCTTGTAAAACTCTAGAAGCGTCCCCATTATTCATTATTTTACTCCTTAGAGAAGCCGATCGGGGGTTTCTTGGGTTCAGTCGGTGCGAGCGGTTCAGGCACTGGCTCAAGAAGTTTTTTGATCGCTTCGAAAATGAGTTGGATCTTGTCATCGTGAGTGTCGTACTTTTTTTCCAGGGCGGCGATTTTTTCGGCCAGGTCTTTGTGGGTCAGGAGGAGTTCCTTGAGTTTGACGAAGGCGCGCATGATCATGATGTTGACCCGGATGGCCCGCTCGCTGTTCAGGACGCTGGAGAGCATGGCCACGCCTTGTTCGGTGAAGGCGTATGGTAAATACTTGATATTCCGGCCATGCTTTGAAGTACTATTTCCCGACTCTAAATTCTCAAATTCTTGCAGTATAAAGAGTTCTGAACTCAAGGTCGCAAATTGCGACCTTGAGTTGCTATCTTCTTGTGTTATATATGGTTGCGTGTTTAAGGTCGCAAATTGCGATCTTAAAACTCTAACCTCTTGCAGTGTAAGAAGAAACATAAAGTCCGGCGGGAAGCGCTTGATGTTTCTTTTGACCTGTTCATTAAGCCTTTTAACAGAAACCCCATAAAGCTTAGCCAAATCCTTATCCAGCATTACTCTCTGGCCTCTGATCATCAATATTTTAGTTGCTATTAATTCCACGGACTGGGCATTAGTCATATTTTCTCCTTTCTCGCTTATTTTGATATCAGTACCCTCTACTATAATAGACGCACGAAAGGGAGAAATCTAACAGGATTTTTTTCGTGGGAAGTGGTGACAAATTGGCACCGGTTACTCAACAAAAAATGCGCTCGAGTAATTCGGCACCTTGGGAAAGATTATATTTGTAACTCTATCTAATGGTTGGGGTTGGGTACAGCGTCTATAATACCTACATTTTTTAATCTTTGGAGAAGCCGATCGGCGGTTTCTTGGGCTCGGGAGGCGCGGGCGGCTCGGGTATCGGCTCCAGGAGCTTTTTGATCGCTTCGAAGATGAGCTGGATTTTGTCATCGTGGGTGTCATACTTTTTCTCCAGCGCGGCGATCTTTTCGGCCAGGTCTTTGTGGGTCAGGAGGAGTTCTTTGAGTTTAACGAAGGCGCGCATGATCATGATGTTAACCCGGATGGCCCGCTCGCTGTTCAGGACGCTGGAGAGCATGGCAACGCCTTGTTCAGTGAAGACGTAGGGCAAGAACTTCATGTGTTGCCCTCGTTTCAAGGTCACATTTTGTGACCTTGAATTACTAACCCCTTGTGCCATAGCGGGTTCTCCGTTTAAGATCACAAATTGTGATCTTAAAACGATAACTTCTTGTCTTGTAAGCTGATACATAAAGTCACTTGGAAACCGCTTAATATTTCTCTTTACTGCCTGATTTATTACCCCAACTGGGACCCCATACAAATTAGCCAGATCTTTATCCAACATTACCCTCTGCCCTCGTATAAGCAATATCTTTGTGGCTATTAACACTACAGACGATGCGTGAGTCATATTTTCTCCTTTCTTAACACTGCCTTGATATTCCGGATTGGAATATCAAGATATCACAGTTTGTGATATCCTCTACTACAATAGACGCAAGAAAGGCGAAAATCTAACATAATTTTTTCAACAAAAAAGGCGCCGGATTACTCCAGCGCCTTGGAAAATAAATGGACCTGTCCCCTTTATTTTAGCATTCCTAGCACATAGACGTAGGTGCGCTTGGGGTTGTCGATGTTTTTTCTTGCTACTTCTTGGAAGGCTTGTCGGACTTTTTTGGGACCGCGCTGGCGGGTGAGGGTGATGATCTCTTCTACTACTCGGGGATCGTTTTCCTCGAAGACGATCGCGGCGTACTTGCGGGCTTGGGCGTACTCTTTCGGGCCGTACTTGGTTTGGAGCTGGGCCAGGTCGGCGTGGCGCTGGGCAAGGTCGTAAAGCGCGAGCAACTTATACTTCTTCGGCCGGCGCGTGTCATAAGACTTGTTGCCCAGCTCATCATAACGCACCTCAAGCAGCTGTTGGCGCCGCAACTCGCCCATCCCCTTATTGATCACATCCTGGCCCACCCCCCCGCATTGCCGGGTAATCGTCAGCACACTTTTCGACCAGAACGGCTTGACATCGCTGGCCGCGGTATAAGCCAGATTGATCAAATAACAAAACTTCGCCCGCAAGGACAATTCCCGGCTCCAGCCCTGCTCAAAGTATTCCCCGGGGATCCGGAACTCCCCCTCTTTGGGGATCTGATAAGGCTTTTCCGGATCCTCATAATCCAGCAAAGTTATAGCCGCCTCCTTGGCGTATCGCGGCTCGAACCTGATCAGCTTGAATTGAACATCCAGCTTCCTGAGCGCCTTGATCACCTGCCTGCGGTACTCCTCAGCTGTCCACCCCTCGTAAATCCCTAGATATTTTGCCGCGTCATCATAGAAGAACATCACCCGCCCCTGCGCGTCCCCCTCAAACTTCCACAAAAGGTACAAATACAGGTCAAAAGCCCGCTCCGCCTGCTTCTTAATAAGGAACGCCCCGATCCCCGGATTTTCCAGGAACTGCCGGCTCATCGCCACTGACCTGCTCTCCGGCTCCAGGACATCATCCACGCTATCGTCTATTTTGATGGTCCGGAAATATTCCAGGATCTCCCCAGCCAACTCCTGCGACTCGATCTTCACATCAGTCTCAATACTGTTGTCAAAGGAATTCCCGGTCCAGTTCGTGCTTCCCAGGATAACCGTCTTCTGGTCGATGACCACAGCCTTGGCGTGGGTATAACGCTGAGTCTCATCATAATGAACATCCACCCCGGCCTCTTTGAGCCGCTTATAAGCGTTAGTGCTTTTGATCCGGGGATCCCAGGACACAAAATCCACATTCTGGTCCAGCACCACCCGCACCTCCACCCCGCGTTTCCTGGCCTCGATGAGCAGCCCCACCAGCTCCCCCGGCTTGGACTCCTTACTGGCCGACGATTCCACGGTAAACATGACCACAGAGATCGACTTCTTGGCCTGGGCAATGGCCTCTTTGACCGCGGGGAAATACTTGGTGCCGCTGATATCCTCAACCTGCGCCTCATAACAAAAAACCCTTGAGGTCAATGCTAAGACCGCAAGGGCTGCCATTACTCCAATTTTACCGCTAATTCTCATTTTCCTCCTCGCAGGAGATAAATCAAGCGCACTAACTTTTTTCCTTTTTATTTTCAGACAAATACCAAATCTGATTCTTAAAAAAGATAATAGTCATAATAAAAACAAAAATAATTGTGCATGAAAGCACACCCCAGTAAATTAAATTCTTTAAAAACCGACTCTGGGGAGGCGGCACGTTTATTACTACAAAAGAAAAAAGAATAATAACCACTAACGCAATAGCGCCAAAAATGTAACCAATGGTATTCTTCTCCCCCAATCTTGTTTTTAATTCACCGTATCGCTTTACACACTCTGCCCTGCAGGCATCTTTATTTTTTGATTTTAAAAGCATATACCCTGCATAGATTCCATAAAAACAAAACAATAACAAAAATATTGCTACTATTTGCACCCTTTGAAATAACGCGATTGTACTGCTTCTTGTCATTGCGAATGCGCTGTTGTTAAAAAACGGCAACACCAGGATACTTACACATAAAATCGCGGATTTAATGTTACGCATGAACACCTCTTTCTTCTCTGTCTCATTGATCGTAAGAAGCATCCCACTACTTTTATTATACCAAAAAATAGGATTATTCCCATTTTTTAATCTTTGGAGAAGCCGATCTTGCGCTTGGGTTCTTCGGACTTAGGTGGCGGCGCCATGAGTTTGTTGATGGCTTCAAAGATCAAAATGATGTCTTTATCATGCGTATTTACTTTGTTTTCAAGTTCTTTTAATTTCTCAGTCAGTTCTTTGTTGGCGGAGAGGATTTTTCTGATCCGGATAAAGGTTTTTACCACCAGTATGCTTATCGTTATGGCTCTCTCGCTGTTAAGCACAGCGGATAACATCGTGATGCCGTGCTCTGTGAACGCGTAGGGTAATGTAGAGGTGTGTTTGCGCGCTTTGAACCGGTGCCAAATTGGCACCAGTTGTTCTTTTTCTTCCGGGGTAAGCTGGAACATGAATTCGCCAGGGAAACGCAGTATATTTCGTTTAACCTGGCGGTTAAGATGTTTGGTCGTAACTCCATAAAGTTCCGCGAGGTCATGGTCAAGCATGACCTTTTGGCCGCGGATAAGGAAAATTCGTTGTTCGATTGTATCGTTTGTGATCAATTCTTTCATGGCCGTCTCCTTTTTTCGGGTTCTAACTTAATAGACGCATGAAAAGCTAAAATCTAACACAAATATTTTAATATAAAAAGGCGCCGGGTTTCCCGCGCCTTAAGTATTATGTTTGTAACTCGATATAGTGACTGGGGTTTGGTAGAGCGTCTACAACCTTTTGAGGGCGTGGTGGGCTAGTTTGTCGCAATACGTGTCCAGGTTGTGGTGTTGGACGCCGATGGCTTGGGTGTGGGTGAAGGTCAACCAGAGCAGGGTCAGGGAGCGGTTCAGCTCGGGACATTCGGTCTGGACTTTGGCGTCGCTGTCGGATTTTACGTCGGTTAACCAGCGCAGGTCGCCGTGGGGGAGGTATTTTTTATAATTTTCGAGCAATGTCTTGACCTTATCCTTATTAATTTTGTAGGGGATCAGCCAGAATATCGGCATCATGATAGCGGTGAACGGCAAGAACGGGACGATGTCATAGGCGTTAATGATCCGGTAGATCGGGGATTTTATTTTCTCGCCGAACTCCTCATTGCCGACTTTGGGGCTGCCGAAGGTGTAGCAAGCGGCTAAATTGTCGGAATTGATCGCGCTGGTGGCGATCAACGCCAAGGCTCCGCCCAGGGAATGGCCGGTGATGTAGAGAGCGTGATCCGCGAGTTGTCGCGCCGCGGGAAGGACTTCCGGTTCAACCCGCTTAAAAGCCTGTTGAAATCCTTTATGCACTTTCACGCCGTTTTCGTCGGTTTGCATGACCACATATAGATCGGCGACAGCGTCAAGAAACCTTTCCAGGGTCGCGCCTTCCGTCTGCGTTCCGCGGAAAGCTAAAACCGCCATCTTATCCGCGTTTCTCCGGGCTAAAAACGCCTGCGTCCCTTCGCGGTTAAAGATCCTGACCAACTCAAAGTCAGCTTCAGCTAACGCCGCTTTTAATTCCGAATCATCCTTCTCAAAAGAAAGGTAGGCCAACTTGGACATTTTAGCCATGAGCCAGGCTGTCCGGTCACTGTAGGCGGCACGTTTTATGGGAGGAGTGAGAAGTTCTTTAAATTCGAAATATTTATTACTCATCGCGTTGCCATCACCTTTCAACTTCAATAGTTATAGCCACCACCCCGAAAGGCAACTCTTTCTTCTCTTTCTCATTGATCGTATACTGCCACTCGTCATAATCGAACGCCACCGCGAAACAGCGATCCACTACTTTGCCGTCAAACTTGACTAAGAATCCGCCGTCGGACATATTTGCGCCTCCCGCTTAGTAACTTCAGAAGCGTTTCATAGTTTTAAATATCATTTTTTTCCAGAAGAGTAATTTTTTCTTTTAGCTTTTTAAGACTGGCCTTACGATACATGTCTAGCTGAGCTATAAACTTGCTAAATTCTGGAATTGAAATACTCCATAGTCTTTCAACTTTCTCAGTATAATCCGAAGAAAATTCCTTAGTTACAGGATAAATTAATTGTATATCAGGATGTAACTGTTTAAATAGATAAATGGCGAATGTTTGCAACTTACTCCCTGTGGGCGCAATTACTAATTTATGAGTATCCCCATACTTCTTATAAATTGTTTCAAGATACGTTAAAAGTTCTTTATAGTCAAAGGTGCTAACCGTTTTCTGCTCAGAGTTGATATAATCTGTGACCTTATGATTTATCCATCGTACTGCAGATGCTCTCCATTCATTTTTTTTCTTATGCGGTCTCCCCTCAATTAATATCAAAAATTCTGGTGTAATTTCATTAATTATGGCGCCTAGTTCTCTATAATTAAAAGTTAAAAAAGCAATCAAAATAATTGGGTATCCTTGCATTGATATACTTGACAGCGAATATGTAGTCACAATTTTATAAATATCTTTCGTAAGAAATATTGGCACTTCTCGAACTGCCCGAGCTTTTTCTTTTTCAAAAAAATCTTCAATAGGATGGTATATTTTTGCTTCTGAATACACAATTTCTACAGTATTAGACAGCCCTCTTAATTCTTGCAATAAAACGGCTATTAAAAATTTCGACATAGCGGATATATCAATAACTATTGTAAAATTAGATTTTAAGCTCTTAACATATTTATTTAGCGCAACTGAAAATGATTCAGGCTCGATACGATTGTAAGTAAGCCACCGAACATTTTTTTCTGCAATGCTCATTCTTTTTATATTTTTCTCAAATTCACTCTTTCGATTTCTACTGTCATACGGAAGATATTCTATAGCTATAACTTTGTCAAATCTTATTCTTTTTTTTACAGCATAATTAAATACCCCAAACGCCCTATCTTCGAAACCAGCAACACCCACATAGATTTTTTTACTTTTTAATCGTTCCATGTTAAATGGATGGATCACCGGCAAAGATTTAATTATTTCGTTTATTGCTGTCATTCGAATAATTCCCGTTCTTTTGGTTGGTCTAACTTAATGTTATTTCTTCCCAGAATATACGATTTATAAAACTCCTCCGGTTTATATAATAGGACAAAAAATTGAGCAACTTCTAATCCGATATTATCACGCTGATTAGGCGTAATGACGAATGTAGGAATAAGAAGTCTCCTAAGATAAAGCCTAGGGGAAATGGCGCCACGTTGGCTTTTACCACGCACATCCCTGAGAAAGACACCATACCGCAGCAAATCATAATACGTGGTTTTCATATCGGCCAAAAAACTATTAAAATCATATTTCTTTCGTTCTTCAGGGAAAACTAATTGATTATAAATTTCAAGCATCTGCGCCCTATTATCAAAAGAAAATCTATCGCGAATTTCAATTCTGAAAGCTTGCTTAGGAGGATTCTGATCTTCATTTTTGGAATTCATGTTCTTTAAAACCCAGTTAGCAGTTTTCCCAAATTCTTCAGCCACGTGTCTCATCTTTGGACCGGTTTTCGGAGCTGCTTCCACTCGACTAAGGAAATTTGCTCCATATTCCCGCATTGCCTTATCTTGCGTTTCAGGATTAATAGGCAATTTAAATCCGGGCTGTGTAAAAAACTTCAAACTTCCTGATAAGATATTTCTAACTAATCTTAGTATATCCGCAATATCTCCCGAAAAAAGGTCTGAAATAATATCAAATCCTGAGTAATTAACTCGTTTGCTTTGTTCTTCACCTCGAATTTGTAAAGCAAGTTTATTATAAGATCCGTAAGGGTTTGAACCCAGAATTTTCGAAATATCCCGGTATTCGGGAAGTATATCCCTCGAATTAGCTAATCGGTTATTAATAACCTCTAGTAAAAATTTATTCCTGTTTCCCTCAGGCGTTTCTTGCTTTTGAATCGGAGTCCTAATAAAATATGCACCTAAATCTATTACGTCATATTCCCTCGTTTCTTCGAGTAATTTACCGGTCGAATCATAGGGATAGATCGTTGTAATGCTTTCTGTGGCAATTTTAAAAAAGCACGGCGACCATCTATAAAGAATTATATCATGGAGAGTCTTCTGGATTTCCTGAGAAACATGCGGCAAAGAATAATCATCCAGGAAAAAATAAATTGGTCTGCCATTCATCCATTTTACAATTTTCTGAAGCTCGGCGCAGAATTTAGGTATAAAATCTATAGGGATTCTTTCTATGGAATTACCACTTTTACCTTTATAACGGATACAATTACATATCTTGATTTGTTCTCTGTCAATAAATGCTGTTATATTACGCAGTACATCTGTGCCTTGGGGAGATAATCGATAATTATTAAGATTTACTTTAAAATATTTTTCAATCTTCAATAAGCTTTCCTCATCTATATTACCAATTGGTGAGGAACGTGCAGCTAATAAAGTAACAAACAATTCTTTCAAAAGAGTTAAATTAAAATACGATATCAATAATTGCTTATCAACCTTGAAAATCGAGTGAAAAGCAAAAAATATATTTCCGCAATGAAAATAGATACCAATATAACTATCTATTTCATCAAATTTCTTTATTTTTCCGGCAAGAAGTTGTGTTTTTAAACTAAGATTCCTGAAAATTGTGGTTTTCCCACATCCTCTAGGCCCAGTTAAAATAGTATTTGTTTTTTGCAATAACTCATCATAACCAGGATAATTCTTGGAATAAAGAGCTTGCAAAAGTTCAAAAGAATCCCCAATTTGCTCACAACTAAGATAATCGAATGGATTCTTAAGCGGCAAATTAGGTTTTCTCCACGATTCAGTTTGAAGATTACTAAGATCCTCCTTAAATCTTTCCAATAATTTCCCGGGATTACGCACAAAATCTCCAACTGATGCATTACGTTCAAGTATCTTTTTAGTCAGAAAATCTTCAATTAAATATTCGTACTTCCTTTTGCATTCTGTATCATTTAATTCAGCCGGATCTATCTTTTCTAATGCTAAATGACAAAAATTTGCAAACTCTGTGTAATCATCCTTAGGTTTTATTTTATTTCTAGAACCTCCAATTCCGAAATCTGTAATCTTTATCTTTTCACTTGATCCGTATTGCCGTGGATCCGGTTTTGCTATCATTATATTTCCTGCATGTAGATCACCATGCGATTCCTTAATTTTATCCAATGAATAAAAAAATTGCAAAACCTGTTCAACTATTCTCGTTATTACAGGGAGACTAATGTGTTCCGTTTGCAAATAATCGCGTAAGTTCTGCCCGTCAACATATTCCCAAAAAATGCAAACGTATTCCTTACTATCCTTAAGGGTTTCCACCCTATGGTCGTAATATTGAACTACCTCGGGAATATTTTTTAAGCTGCCAGCTTTTTCAATCTCGGAATCCCAACCATTTCTTAAATTTCCCCTTGGAATAATTTTCACAGCTCTTCTATCAGTAAAGTTTTTTGTAATTTTCTTTGTAGCACAATACACTACTCCAATATTCCCATGGCCGATTTCCTTTTCTAGAATCCAGCCATTTATTTGAGTTTTGACAAATATATTTTTAGGCGGCAAATTTTTTGAACGCATTTATTAAACCCTTTTTAATACTACTATCCACTCTTTTTTAGAACCTTGTGCATATCTTCGAGCTCGCCTTATGTCTGGAATAAAATCCTCTATTTTCTCTAGACATTTAAAGCCTTTAATCTTGTTTACAGCTAAATCTATTACAATTTTAGCCACATTAACATGGTTTTTTGATTTTCTAACTTGACCAATTACTAATATACACTTACCATTCTTCTTAAGAGTACGATGGAATAGTCTTAAACTCTTATCCATAAGGTCGACGAATTTTACCATATTATTTGTAGTTTTATCGTATCTTTGAAACTTATCGCAGCCTAAAAACCACATTCGAAGTCGATTGTCACGTGCATAATCCAAAGCATTCATGTAAGGAGGACTAGTTATTATAACATCTATACTGTTCCTTCTTAACTGAAGTTTATCGGCACTTTTTTTTACACAAGATTTGACATTTTTATTATCAAAAATGGGGAATCTTTTGTATGTTCTCTTAATTTTCGCAATTAACCTCGGGGACACCTCGCGATAATTGTACATCTCATTAAATCTATTTTTCGGAAACTTCCGAGTTCTAAGATATGGAACCAAATGACTTGCTGGGAATGATAAAAATCCTGGACGCTGATGATGCAATATACCCAATAAACACGCCATTGTAAAATAGTCTCTTTTCTTTTTTAAAACTTGGCATAGCTTCAATATTTCTTTCAAGGTTCTTGGATGATAAAAAGATTTAACCCATGAAGGAACTTCTCGTAATGATATACTACCTCCATTTGTCTTAGCTAATTCTAAATGGTTATTTACTTTTTTAAGAGCGACTTTTAATGAACTCGGGGCATTCAATTTGGCCCTTGTAAGAGTAAGGGCATAGGGATTGATATCGCTAGCGATAATCTTCCTTTTAGCGATTAAAGCCTCGAGCGCAATGGTACCAGATCCTACAAAGGGATCTAAAATGGTTTCTCTTGGTTTCGTATACTTGTATATTAATGTTCGCGCCATGGCAGATTTCATCTTACCAATATAAGGCGAAATTTGATGCAATGTAGTTTCGGCACTTAAACAGCTACCTTGCCAGTTTTTTAAAAATTCTTTCTTCCTTTTCATAATAATTATCCTGTTTCTTAAACCAGGGGACGCTTCCATGGTTTCGACTCTCCAGACTCCCCCTATTTATAGACTCAAAAAATAAAACACACCTCAAAATATTAAAATCACCATAAGACTCCCCTAGTTCCAAAATCACTCACTGTTCAATATCCCCAATCAACATGCCCTAAGGGTGCACGGTTAAGCTCTTCTTTGTAATTACGCCATTGAGGCATCAACTTATCCAGGTAAGCTGTAAATTTGTCATTATGGCGACGTTCCAGAAAATGAGCTATTTCGTGCATGATTATATATTCAATGTAATGTAATGGCTTTTTTGCTAACTCAAGGTTTAGCCAGATTCTTCTTGCTTCCCTGTTACAAGTTCCCCATTTTGTTCGCATCTTCTTAATGCCAAAACTATCCACTGAAACCTTTAATACTTGTTCGTATTTAGAAATTATGCCGGGAACAATCTCTTTTAGTCTCTGCCTATACCATTCATCAAGAATCTCCCTCTTTTTTTCTTGAGATGTCTTTGGTCGCACGCACATTTCCACCGCTTCATGTTTAATACTTACTGACGGAGCAAAATCGGACTCTACAACTTTTAATAGATACCTTTTTCCGAGAAAGTAATGGCTCTCCCTAGAAAGATATTCTCGAACCGATTCTCTTTCCTGGCACCTAAATCTGTTTTGTTGTTTCTTGATCCAAGAGAGCTTGGATATGGCAAATACTCTTACAGTATCAAGTTTCATCCGCGTGGGGGCAGATATACGCACCCTCCCAGTTGGAGGATAGACGCTTAAGTGAACGTTCTTGATGTCTTTACGAATAACTTCCAAAGAGATGTTTCCAAGTTTAATTTGATCGTTTTTAATACTCATTTTGCTCTTTTACTATGGGAAAGATTCTTTCCACTTCTACCATATCCTTTAATATTCTGTGCATTGCTGCCTTTATTTCATTCTCTTTCGGAAAATTGCCCTTCCAATCAGCTTTTTTGACGCGCATAATAGCGTCATGAACCTGCATAGCTAAGTATTCATTCTTGCCGAGATTATTGTAAAGCGATCTCTGAGCCTGCGTCTTGATACTACGAGGTAAATCGTCGGGTTTAGAAGTACTGACTCTTTTAGCCAAATCAGCAATCTTCTTCAAGTATTCTTCGTACTTAATTGCATCATTTTTTCTTTCCCGGATAATTTCGGAAAGGAGTTTTGACATTTCATCAAAATACGCGGGATCAATCAAATGATCTTTGATTATCTTTCTTCGCACGTTATTTTCAATAGTCTCAGCAACAGCTTCCTGACTCTTTTTTATACCTTTGGGTAACGTATTAATAGCATCTGCAATTCCAGATTTCACAATAAGATCAAGCAAAGTTTGGTTTTCGAAGTCAGAAATCTTTTTAGGCTCATCGGCAGCGATAAAATTATCAATTAAGTGCCGCATGTCTGCCTCGTAAGTTTTCAGATCAAGAGTTTCTCCGCTTGCCTTCCGAATCTCTTCGCGTAGATTCAGGTAGAAATCCACACTCTTTTTAATGTCTTCTACTTCTTTCTTCGTATATCCTACTTCTTCCATTTCACCTGCAATATTGGCATAGGCCCTAATAAGTGCAACTGCATGCTTATAAAGAGCCGTCCTTTTTACCTCGTTAGACTTCAGATCTTCTGTATTTTCTGGATCTCCACAGAAAAAATGTATGTATGCCAATGAGTCTTTGGGTTTTGGTACTGGATCGCATAACAACACAATCTCTTCCAGCGCACCATCAAGTTTTTCCCTGCCTACTTTCAGACGGTCTTTTAATAGAATGTCTACGTCTTCCTTTTCAAAATTGTCATAATCGAGTTCGGATGTGTATACGGCAACAGCATCTTCGACTTTATTAAATAGATCTTTGTAATCAACGATATAGCCAAACAGTTTATCATCCGTGTCGAGACGATTTACTCGACAAATTGCTTGAAATAAGCCATGGTCTTGCATCTTTTTATCGATGTACAAGTATGAGCACGGCGGCGCATCAAACCCCACAAGCAACTTATCAACCACTACTAACAGCTTCATATTCGTGGGTTCTTTGATGAATTTTTCTTTTGCCTTGTCCTCATACGTTTCAGCCTTAGTTTTCCCCGGCTGAGCCTTTGCATCTTTTAACAATTCTTCGTAGGTCTTGTATATCTCTTGCTTTTCCGTCTCGGTATTTGCGCCAGTATCTTCTGTAGTTATGTCTTTTGTCGATGGGTTGTAGGATGTTATGAGTCCACACTTGCCTCGAAGTTCAGTCTTTTGGAAAAGCTCATAGTACCTGCAAGCCTCGTGTATGTTTCCAGCAATAAGTATCGCATTGCCAAAACCAGATGAAAGTCTAGGTTTTACATTAAAGTCAAAAACAATGTCGTTTACGATTTTTTGGAGTCGAGATATACTGCTTAGAACCTTTTGCATCGTGCCCCATTTCTTCTTCAGCTCCAATTTTTGAAAATCGTTAAGACCTTTAGTCTTTGCCTCAAACCACTCATCAATCCTTTTTTGCGAAGTTATTTGCTGATCAACATCTCTCGCCTCATAAACCAAGTCTCGCACTACTTCATCTTCTACTGCTTCATTAAATTTATAAGTATGGATATACCTGCCAAAAACCTCAATGCTTGTTTCCTTGTCAGCCTTGAGTAATGGCGTTCCAGTAAAGCCGACAAATATTGCATTTTTCAACACTGTCTTCATTACTTTATGAAGTTTTCCCGATTGTGTCCTGTGACACTCATCTACAAAAACAAATATCTCGCCAAAAGTCTTAGCCGGAGCATTCTTTAGTTCTTCTATGAAAGCGTCAAAGTCATCGACATCCCTTCTACCGAACTTGTGAACAAGGCTACATAACAAACGCGGCTTTGCATGTCCTAATTGTTTCATTAAATCTTTACCACTACTTGTGCGGTATATTTCTTCACCTGAATCCTCAAAAACTCTCTTTATTTGTTTGTCTAGTTCATCCCTATCTGTAATAATTGCAATTCTGGCGTTTGGATTATTCTCAAGTATCCATTTTGCTAACCATACCATCACAAGACTTTTCCCACTTCCTTGCGTATGCCAGATAATTCCACCTTCCCGTCTCTTTGCATAGTCTTGTGCCGCCTTTGTCCCAAAATACTGATGAGGGCGACACATTTTCTTCATGCCTCCGTCAAAAATTACAAAATCGTAGATAATCTCCAGAAATCTCCTCTTTTCGCAAAGTATAAGAAGATATTTATCCAGCAGTTTTTTTACCGCACTTTGCTCTTTCCATTTAAGATAATACTTTTCTGGAGTGCCTATTGTGCCGTAACGAAGACCTTCAGTGTCGTTACCTGCAAAAATAAGCTGGATGGTTGAAAAGAATGACTGTATGAATTCTTTTTGTTGGTTTACAATATTCTGCCTTATTCCGTCACCAATAGAAATAGTACTGCGTTTTAGCTCTAGGACAGCTAGAGCAATACCGTTAATATATATAACAATATCGGGCCTTTTGTCATGATTGCCTTGTACTGTGACTTCTTCGGCTATAGCAAACTGGTTTTTCTCAGGATGTTTCCAATCAATAAGTTCTACTGTTTCAAAACTTTCTCCAACGCGAGCCTTAACCTGTACTCCATAACGAAGAAGCCCATAAACATTTTTGTTATTAGTATATAGGCTTTCATTGTAATCATTGGCAGTGATACGTAATTTATCTAAAGCCTTATTAATCAGCGTATCATCGTATCTTATCTTTCCATCCTTATCCTTACTTTCACTCAAATATTTTTTTAGAATACCTTCTTCGATATTACTATTATCTGGGCGATCTTTCCAATTAGCAAGATAGGCATAGCCAAGCTTATTTTGAAAAAGCTTAACTATGCGATTCTGAGTGATTCTTTCTATTTGGCCAACTTTTCCGAGGTTTTGTTCGCTCATCATTACCCTTTAACTCTTAAAAAGCTTAAAGTTTACCTGGTACCTATAAAACTCAATATTTTTCGTAACAGCCAATGCTCTTCGTATACGGACATCGTCTTCCAAAGCAATGATAATACCTTTCACTTCCTGTCCTTCTTCTGCTAATTCTTGAAGAACATACCCCATGTATCTTTGAATTTGGCCAACAACATGATCACTGGCTCTTCCCTTTTTAAGCTCAACAACAAGTAATTCTTTCTTGTCCTTACTGATAGCAAGAATATCAATCTCACCAGTGTCAGTTGTATATTGCTGACCTACAAGTTCACCATCTTCTTCGTAGATGTTATAAGTCTTGGCCAGTTCAGTAGATTTCCAGTTTTGAACGAGAAACTCTTCGAGTTGTTCTTCAAGAGCAAAATTTAGTGGGTCTTCAATGGTATCATCAGTGGAAATTATTTTTGGAGGCGCATTCCCTGCAATGAGTCGTTCAATTTCTTCAGTAAATTTAGTAATTGTACTTACAGTTCCTATCGAACCCGTGGAATTTTGTAATGCTTGGCTCATGGAAGCTCGATCCACAGTCTTCGGATACCATTTTACTGTTCTTCTATGCGGCAAAACCTCACCAGGATGATAGCTATAATCATCTAGAACTTCTCCAACCATATAACTACCCAAACCGTTAGGACATAAAACTATGTCGCCAATCTTTAAGCCCTTTGTGACAGTCCATACTGAACCGCAAGCAAGACCAGCAGAAACTTTGGTTTTATTTGGATGATTTTGTAAGTAGATAGGAACGAATTTTTTATTGAACAACCGCCAATCGTCAGGTAATTTACCCTCAAGGTCCACATTTATCTCGAAATCAACACCAATAAAATTACCTTTAAAACCCTCCTCTGCATGGATACTCTTTCTTCCGAGCATGATTCTGTAATAGCTTTTCATATTCATTAGGCAACCACCAATCTTGTTCTTCCGGTTAACAACTCCTGCATCATCCCCTGCTTGATCATCTTGTATTTATCAAGTTCCTGCTCTAATTGCTCAATTTCCGCATCCATGTCTGATAGAATTTGAGAAATAGCGGATTGCTCTTCAGTATCCGGAATGGAAAATTTAAGCCCTGCAATTTCTCTACCGTTTAAAGAAGGAAGAGCTGTTGCGCTTACTAATTTCCCTAGTTGAATAGTTAAAAAGAGGTAATGAAGAAATCTATAATTAAAGATATTTTCGTCAAACATAAAACCCATCATATTATTATCAACACAACTCTCTTGCGAAAGAATTTTTTTCCGTTCCAAAAAAATAGCAGCGCCAATTTTTGCAAAAACAATGCTATGTCGAGGAAACGTATTAACACTCATTTGCTTTCTTATGTTATCGGCAATCCAGTTATTTGAAGTAATCATAAATGTCTGATTACCTTCGTTGTTCATATCGGAAACCTTGAAGAATGGATATTGCCCATCAACTTTCCCTTGATATATTATTGGAAAACCACTACCGCCACGAAATTTACCTATCTGCCCTAACGTCATCATTCCCCACTTCCCGCTAAATCCCGGCAATCTTTTCTTCCCGGTAAAAAGTTCCTGCATCGCGCCTTGTTTAATGTTTCGCTTCTTTAAAATAAGATCGTCTAATTTTCTGATTAAGTCGTCTGTATCGCTTAATACTATAGCAATGGCGGTTTGCTCTTTTTTTGTTGCAGGAAGAGGTAAAAGTATCTTTGCCAGATTGTTTGGATAAATATGAACAATGGCATCCCCTTGAGCAACTTGTGCTTTTTGCCTAACGATAATTTCAGCATTTAGCAAGAATCCGAGATATTTAGAATCATAATTATTTTCAAAGGGCGATAGGATAATTACATCTCCGCCAGCATAAGCTTCTTGTTGATCTAAATAAGCAACACATTTGCCAATTTCTTCAGCAGTTTCTCCTGAACCCGCAAAAAGCAAATCTCCTTCTTTTATTCTTTGACTCTCTTTCGCTGTTTCAATACTTATGAAAGAATTAAATTTCTTTAAGTACTCATTATGATGTGTATATATTTCCCCATATCTTATGCAAGGTAACCCCTCAGGCAAAACTGAATCCTTTTTTATACCTCTTCCCTTTTTAAAAACTCCCATGCTCCCGAGTTTTTTTACTTCCCAATCCTCAAAAATGACTCCAACATCAGTCTTCTTATATCCTCTAGGAATTATCTGTTCAGTCATCTTATTATTCATGCTCCAATAAACACGCTACTAAACCCCGCAGAGTATTAAACCCATCTTGGACTAAAAGCTTATCCCTGCTTTCTTCTGGGTCCTTACCGCCATGGAATAGATTATTTCTGATTGCGCTCCAAAACTCGACCATATTCTCCCAATCATTAAGCGAATGGATAACTCCTTTAAGGAGTGCCTTCTCTTCAGGTGTTTGTGCTTCTAGTCGCTCGTGCGAGCAATTCCACCACTTCATCTCTTCAATACTATCTCCTCCACCACTAACATTACCCAAACGAGACCTATCCAATTCTTCTTTTATTTTATTCCATGAATGTTTTAGATTTCTATCACTCTGAATCAACTCTAAGTATGTATTTTTTATTTCGGACCTCTTAAAACTTTGAATAGCAGCTCTCTCCGTTACACAGTCCGGGTATCTCTTTTTTCTCAAAAAAGCAATAAATGCAAGATACTCAAAAACAAATTTTGAGAAATAATCTTCATTTGAAGCTTTTGTATGCCAGTTTTTTATAAGTTCATCGTAATTCATATTCCCCCACCTCTACATATCACCATTTAAACCCCATCTTCTTCAAATGCCCATCAACCTTGCCTACAAGTTTCTCAGTATCAGACATGAGTTTTGGCAATTGCGTTTGATATCTTTCTGCAAGTTCTTTTATCCGCCCGGTAAGTCGTTGGCTGATGCGATCCATTTCAGTTTTAACGTCTTTTTCTAAAGTTGCCAGCCATTTATCTTCTACAACCAAGATTTTAATCTCAGCTTGAGTTAACACTTTGTATTTATCCAAAACTTTCTTTTCCAAGACTGCTAAAACATCATTAAACTTTTTATTTGCCTCAGACTCTTTATCCGCAAGCTCTAAATAAATTTCCAATATTTTTCTTTCATCTTCCGAATCGTTATCCTTTTCAATTTTTTCAAGTCTACTCTTTACGCTTGCCTTGTTAATCTTATCTTTGTCATTCTTAGCATCAGCCATCAAGCCTTCATCCACACCGTGCTCTTCTACCATCTCTTCTATTTTTTGAGCAAAGGCATCTCGACTCGACTCTAATTGCTCTATTGTTTTCTGTTCCGCAGAAAAATATCGATTAATAATCAAAGATTTGGGGATTATACGCCCTTCCCATTCCTTTTTCTTCTCCTGCTTTTCAATCTCTTTGCCAACCATCCAACCATCACTAACAAGACCATAAACATCATCTTGCATAATCTCAAACCAATACATCATAAGGTGCTGATAAACATCATATTTATCGATTAATTTCAAATTAGAGAAAGCTAACAACAAATCTTCAGATAAATCGTGCATAAACTTCTTGGGCTTATCATTTATAGAAATATTTTTAAGCTTAGGTATATTCATATTTTTCCATTGAGTAAATACGGAATTTATTTTTTTGCTATATTCAACAAATTCCGGGTGAGCATAAATAATCTGTTTAATAGCATCAGGCGCAACAAGCAATTTAGTTGAATTAGCTCTACTACCAGAAGCAAATAATGTCTTTCTTAAAGAAGTATAAACATCCCAATATGGCTGCAAAGCATCTATATCTGCCTTCGGAATATCCCCTAGCAAATGAGCTTCTATATTCTGAATGTCTTCTTCTTCTTGGCTATCAATGTATCGAGTAATGTTAAGATTAAACTCATTCTTTTCAATCTCTACAACTGATACTATCCGACTAAATTTCTCAATCTCAATTTGTTTATTAAAAACATCAACGATCTTGTGAATGTCTTGCTCCCTAAGACGATTTTTATTGCCATCTTTTACAAAACCTTTGCTGGCATCAATCATAAAAATGCCTTTTCGATTATCAGCATTTTCTTTATCTAGCACAACTATGCAAGCAGGAATTCCAGTGCCATAAAACAAATTCGCGGGAAGACCGATAATACCTTTAATGTAACCTTTGCGTATAAGGTTGGTTCGGATTTCTGCCTCAGCATTACCTCTAAATAGTACACCATGGGGAAGAATGCATGCCCCCTTGCCTTTAGTCTTTAATGATTTAATAATATGCAACAGAAAAGCATAGTCTCCGTTTTTGTTTGGCGGAGTTCCGTAGTCTTTGAAACGCTCATATTTGTCATATATGGTTCCATCATCCTGAGTAAGTCCACTGCTCCAAGACTTAAAACTGAACGGGGGATTGGCAACTACAAAATCAAAAGTTTTTAAGCGGTTATGCTCGTCTAAAAATAGCGGCGTGGAAAGCGTATTTTCCTTCTTAATTTCTGCTGTCGGATTGTTATGCAGAATCATGTTCATGCGGGCAAGGGCAGATGTTGCTGTATCCATTTCTTGTCCATATATTGTAATGCTTTTTTCTGCCTCGTCAGCCACTTTCAAAAGTAATGAGCCAGAACCACAAGTCGGATCATAAACTGTTGTTGAAGGGGACGACTTTGAGTTTACCCCGATTGTTTTCGCAATAATGCGGCTTACTTCGGCAGGTGTATAGAATTGCCCTTTACTTTTGCCGCTTTCAGTCGCAAAATTGCGCATCAAATACTCATAGGCGTCACCAAGGATATCGTCACCTTCGGCCCGGTTCTTGCTAAAATCAAGCTCAGGGTTTTCAAAGATCGCAATTAGGTTTGTTAGCCGTTTGACCTTGTCTGCTCCACTGCCGAGCTTATCAGAGTTATTAAAATCAGCGACATCAATGGTACCTGTGAGCTTATTTGCCTCAGCAATCTTACCGATAATCTGCTTATTGATGTCATCCCCAATAGTAGGTTTTCCTTTCAAAGCCACCATATCTTTGAAAGTGGCGCCTTTAGGAACAGTAATTGGCGCGTAAGGCACTTCAGCATACTTATCAGAAATATATTTGATAAATAAAAGGACAAGAACATAATCCTTGTATTGAGAAGCGTCCATTCCTCCCCGGAGCTCGTCGCAACTCTTCCAAAGAAACTTATATAGTTCAGATTTTTTTATTGCCATCTAATATTACCTTTTGTGATATTACAGCTTGGTTTGATTTGAGTTTACAATAAAAAACCTGGAGACAAAAAACTACCTCCAGGTAATACAAATCGTATTCTGACCCCACATTAAAGCTCCTTCTATGTATATGGTAATTATAGCACTTTGGGATGTCGTAGACAAGCAGCGAATTGTAAACTTTATGACTACTTGGCGTGCTGTTTGATCACGCTGAGGAAGTGGTCGGCGTAGGTTTTTAGTTTGTGTTCGCCGACTCCGAAGATCTCGGAGAAGGCTTGCTTGGTGGAGGGTTTGTTGGTGGCCATGTCTTTGAGGGATTTGTCGCCGAAGATGAGATACGCGGGCACGCCTTTTTTGCGGGCGAGTTCGGCGCGTTTGGCGCGGAGGAGTTCGAAGAGGTCTTCGTCTACGCCGGCGAAATCCTGGGCTTTCTTGGCTTTTTGTTTGGCGGTAATGGCTTGCTTTTTCTCTGGGACCAGGGGCTTGGCTAATATGGGGGTGATCTGGCCGGCCAGGAGTTTTTGGCCGAGGTCGGTGATCTCGAGGGTGTCGTATTCGCCCTGGCGCTCGAGGAAGCCCTGGCCGATGAGTTGTTCGATCAGGTAGCGGATGGAATTCAGGGGTTGAGCGGAAAAGGTGGCGAAATTGGGGTTTTGATCATGGCCCCAGCGAGTGATCTGTTCGGTAGAATTTCCTTTTAGGACGTTGGCCAGGTAGGCGGCGCCAAAGCCCTGGTCGTCGTTGTATCTGACGGTGGAGACGCAGTCGAGGATCTTGCGGCCGAGGGCCAGGGGATCGTCGACCATATCCACTTCGCCCAGGCAGTAGTCGCAGGCCTGGCAGGAGGTTTGGTCGTATTCCTGGTTGAAATAGTTGACGAAAACTTTGTGGCGGCATTGGGGCTGGGAGCAGAAATTATACATGCTCCTTAGTTTTTCCAGCATGACCTGGCGGTTGGCGGATTGTTTGGATAAATATTCCCAGATGCGGAAGTCGCCCCCTCCGTAGAACATGTAGCAGTATGAGGGTAAGCCGTCGCGGCCGGCGCGGCCGGTTTCCTGGTGGTAATGTTCGATGCTTTTGGGCATGGCGGCGTGGGCCACGAAACGGATGTCGGAGCGATCGATGCCCATGCCGAAGGCTACGGTGGCGACGATGATGTTGACTTCTTCGCGGATGAAGCGTTCCTGGTTCTGGTGGCGCTCTTCGTCGGTCAGGCCGGCGTGGTAGGGCAGGTTTTTGTAGCCGGATTTATTCAGTTTTTTGG
>Ga0315275_10000505_pt1 | contig 32175 bp, 30 predicted proteins | sample YL17G03_0_MG_FD_205557 | JGI IMG/M metagenome (GOLD analysis project Ga0315275, IMG submission 205557) | Sediment microbial communities from Yellowstone Lake, YNP, Wyoming, USA - YL17G03_0 | ecosystem: Environmental > Aquatic > Freshwater > Lake > Sediment | place: USA: Wyoming | collected...
GCGCCTTCCAGCACTTCTGCGAGATCAGGTTCGGCAGCGGATGGGAAAGGGCGGTGAAAGCCCCGACCGCACGCAAGCTCCAGCAGGCCATCGGAAGACTGATCAGGAGCGAGACGGACAGGGGCGCGGCGATCATACTCGACAAGCGGGCGATCCATTTCACGGACACGATATCCGCCAAGAGAACTGAAGATCCAGTGGAGGATGTGAACGCCTTCTTCGAGAACCCCATGCCCAAGGCGGCCTCCCTGCAGCGCGTTCAAGCAAAGAGAAAAGGGCTGCAGCTGTAGCCGGCAGGCAAGAGGCGCCAGACAAGACGAGGGCCCTTCTGCGTTCACATTAATACGACCTTCCGCGATATGCCGTCCGAATGACGCCGATCGAGGCGGCATTGGCGGGCGTGTGGCTGATGCTGCCAGCCTTGATACCAAACTCCGCGGCAGTGCTCTTCGGCGGTGGGAGGCCGATGGACCTCGGCAAGATCTGGCGAGGCAAAAGGGTCCTCGGAGATGGGAAGACCTGGAGGGGATTCTTTGGAGGGTCGCTGGCAGGCGTGGTGTTCGGCATAGTCCAGATCGGACTCGCAGACCTGTTTGGGACCGAGAGTTCTTGGGGCTTCGGCGATTGGCCATGGTCTTTGTGCGTGGTGCTGAGCCTCGGCTTCGGTGCGATGATTGGGGACAGCTTGGGCTCGTTCGTTAAGAGGCGGCTCGAGATCGGCCGGGGAGACAAGGCGCCTGTGCTCGACCAGTACAACTTCGTAGCAGGGGCGATCGTGCTTGTGCTGATCTTCCAGTCCGGGTGGTTCATCGACCACTACATCGAAGGCAACGGGATCTTCGGCCTGGCCCTGTTCTTGATCGTAGTCCCGCTCCTTCACAGAGGCGTGAACATCATAGGTTATAAGTTGGGCAAGAAGAATGTGCCCTGGTAGGTGGGAGGCCATGCTGAAGCAGATGCTGAAGGACATGAAGGTCGTGCAGACAGGGGAGTTCATACTCGCATCCGGCAAGAAGAGCAACTACTTCGTGAACATCAAGCGCGCGAGCACGAATCCAAAGGTGCTTCGCGAGATAGGCAAGGCGATGGCACCTTATGTGGGCGAATCGAAGATCGCGGGCATGGCCCTTGGAGCAGTGCCTCTGGCGGTCGCGGTAGCGCTCGAGACCGACAGACCGTTCGTTATGGTGAGGAATGAACCGAAGGACCACGGCACGAAGGAGCTCATCGAGGGAGAGGTCCTGCCCGGAGAGAAGTTCGTAATAGTCGAGGATGTCGCTACCACCGGTGGTTCTACGATGAGAGTCGTGAGCGCCCTCAGGGAGAAGGGCGCCAATGTGTCCAAGGCCATCGTCGTGGTGGACCGCGAAGAGGGCGCCAAGGAGATGCTCACGGAGCACGGCATCGAGCTCATCTCGCTTTTCAAAGCAAAGGACCTCGCATGACCTGCGGCAAGATTGATTTCAGATGCACCAGATGCCGTCTGTCAAAGGGCAGGACGCAGGTGGTTCCCGGGAACGGTCCATGCGATTCCAGGATATTCTTCATCGGCGAGGCTCCAGGGAAGGACGAGGATCTGAAGGGGCAGCCTTTCGTCGGTCGCGCGGGGGAGGTTCTTAATGACGCTATCGAGAGAGCTGGCGCCAGACGCGATCAGGTCTTTGTCGGAAACCTCGTCAAGTGCAGGCCGACCGACAATAGAAGACCCAGGAGAGAAGAGATAGAGAAATGCTCCATGTTCCTGGAGTCGGAGTTGAGAGAAGTCTCCCCGAAAGTTGTCTGCGCGCTGGGCCAGACGGCAGCTAGCTATTTATTGAACACAAGAGATAAAATGTCCGACCTGGCAGGGAAGGAGATTCCACTGGCCATCGCCGGGAAGAAGGTCAGGCTCTTCGTCACATTCCACCCAGCAGCTTGCCTCTACCAGAGGAAGAACCTCAAGAGGTTCCAGGAAGACATCAGGAGATGCCTGGAAGCTGCAGGCGTCGTCAAGAATGGCCTCAAGAAATGAAATCTTATTGTACTTGTCGAGTCGTATCAACCGTTCGATGAGCCGGCCGCTGATCATCCTGACCGCCATCCTTCTTCTTCCTGTGCTGATAAGCCCAATCGGGACATCACCCAAGGCCATGAAAGCGGACCTTACGGTGACGACTTGGACGATCATGGTCTACATGGCGGACGACACGACCATGCACCTGTCTTGGCAGGACGACATCAACGAGATGGAGGCCGCGCAGCAGATGGTGGGTACGAACATCATCGCCCTCGTAGATGAGTTCGGCCCCAGCAACACGACATTGCTGAGGGTGCAGCAGGATCCGAACGGTCTCGACCCAGCGATTATCTCGACGAGAGTGAACGACTCGGGCATCGTGATACCTCCGAGCGGGGAGGTGAACATGGCATCTCCGGACACGCTCAGCTCGTTCATCAACTTCTCCGTGTCCGCGTATCCAGCGCAGAGATATGTGTTGATACTATGGGGACACGGGGCGAATTGGCACGGCCTGTGCCCTGACGGCACGGACATCATGTCACTTCCAGAGCTGAGGTCTGCCCTTGCCAGCTCCACATCGAGCCTCGGAAGGCCTCTGGACATGGTCACCATCGACTCGTGCGCAGAGGCTTCTTTCGAGATGCTGAACCAGATCAAAGAGTACACCAGGATTTTCGTAGGCTCGGAGAAGGACGTCCCATTCCAAGGCCTTCCCTACACGCAGGTCCTGGACGGACTTGCACATGACACGAACCAGATCCCTGAGGCGTTTGGCGCCAGGATCGTGGACGAGTATGTGAACTGGTCGATGATCAACTCGCCCTACTCAGCTACGATGGGGGTCTACAACCTCTCCAGGCTGGGGGGAGTGATGGGCGATCTCATCGCCCTCTCCGACCAGGGGAAGAAATACGATAGCCTCTTCCACGCAACCATCAACGAGGCCTTTCGGGCCTCTGAGCACTATGAGACCGAATGGGCTGTGGACTTTGGAAGCCTTATGGACCAGCTGCAGAGGAGGGATCTGCCGCTCGAGATACGCATGTTGGCCATCGAGTCGGCATTATCCTATCAGCAGATGGTGTCATACTTCAGAAAATGGTCCAATCCCGATCCCTTCGACGGAATCAGGACGAGCAACGCAACCGGCGCAATCATCTACGCCCCGAGCACATCATTCCCTGACAGCACCTACATCGAGCTCCAGCTGGCATCCACACCATGGATTCACTTCGGCAGACTCGCGAGACACTCCGGACCTACAAACGAGAGCTTGCCTGGTCCGACCATGACGTATAGGATCCTGAATCAGTGGGTAAACGGGCTCCCGGAGGAGCTGTCACTGAACTGGTCGTATGACAACACACTGGTCACAGCTTGGGTCTTCAGACGCGAGCCCGGCGGAATGACATTGCTCCGGAGTTACAGCGTGAGCGACAAGTCGCCGATCGTTATCAAGGACTTGTTCGGATCGCTCGTGTTGGCGACCAGTGCCGAGAGGGACGGAGTGGCTGTCTCTTACCAGGCGCTAAACGCAACCCTCTACGGGAAGGTCGTCATGGAGATTCGGCCGGTCAGGGACTATGGGATTGTCGAAATTGTTCGGCAAGGGTATCAAGTGAGGGCGACATTCGGAAACAGCAGCCTCCAGGTGCAGAAGGACATTAGTTTCTACATCGTACCGACTGTACCGTCTGAGGTCGACATAGGGCAGATGGTGTGGATAGAGGTCCTCGATGGACCGAATGGAAATGTCGTGGGCAGCGGCTGGCTCATCGTGACACCCACAGACACAGTGACGGAGATCAGGGTGTTCGACCCGCCCCACAAGCAGGCCGGTGACCTAGTGATGCTCTGCTTGTCCATCCTTCCGGGGATCTTGATACTCATATTCGCACTACTGCTGCTACTTGAGAAGGGAAAGAACCCATTGGACAAGGGCTGATCAGAATCGTTTCTTGAACAAGTATCTGAGATTCCCGAAGCCGTCATGCCAGCTGCTGAGCTTGACCTCGCCCACCCTATGCCTGTAGGTGATAGGCACCTCTGTCGCCTTGTACTTCCTGAATGCCTCCACCTTAATCTCCTCTGACAGAGCCATCCCATCGCTCTCAAGCACAAGGTCCTTCAGAATCCCGCGTCTGAACGCCCACATGCCGCTCTGGGAGTCCTTGACCTTGACCCGGAAGAGCAGCCGCGTGGTCGTTGACAACACCCAGTTCCCGAACCTGTGCTTCGCGCTCATCGCGCCCTTCTCCATCCGCGCGAACCTGTTCGTCGTGATGAAGTCGAGGGCCTTGTCCTCGAGCATGTCAAGGAGTGCTGGGATGTCAGATGCCGGATAAGTCATGTCCGCGTCGAGCGTGACGATGTATTCGCCGGAGGCGCTCTCGAAACCGGTCTTGTAGGCACGGCCGTAACCCCTCCGAGGCTCATCGATGACGACAGCACCCGTCCCAGACGCGATCTCTCTGGTACGGTCCTTGGAGTCGGTGTCCACGACCAAGATCTCGAACGGCCTGTGTCCCAGGGCCTGCTTGACCTCGCCGATCACCAAGCCGATGCTCTTCTCCTCGTTCATCGTCGGGATGATGACCGACACCTTGCCCTTGTCCGTGCAATCACCTCCCTGGGAAAACTAGCCTGAATCTCCGCGGCTGCTTGCCGGAGGGCGGCATGTACGGTGACCGCTCGTAGAATTTGCACACCAAGTATCCGAGCACCGCGAAGAACAGCCTCGCGACGGCCCAAATGGACTTGGATGTCTCTAGCAACCTCTGCGGTTTGTAGCTCGACCACAGTCTGCCGTGCTTCATGGTGAGCTGCTTCCTGCCCCAGCCATTCCAGAAGGCCTGTTTGAAGAACATGCGGAAGCTCTCTTTCATCCTGTGATACACGATTGCGTCTTCGTTGTAACCGAGCGTGTACCCCTTCTCGACCGCCCTGTAATTGAGATCGATGTCCTCAGCGGTCACGAACCACGGGTCGAACCCGACGATATCGTCTATGACCTTCTTTCGCCAGGCCATGTTGCCGCTGGGATACGAGATGTCCATGCCGCGGTGGTAGAGCTCCACACGCTCGAGGTCCTCGAAGGCGTGGTAACCGATGTTGATCGTCTTGCCAGCGGCGATGTCATGCGTCTTCAGGGTCTTTCTAAGCTCCTTCAGCCAGAACGGGTTCGCGATGCAGTCTCCGCCGATAGTGGCGATGACGTCCCCCTTCACCTTCAAGAGTCCATAGTTGGTGCTCTCACCCCTTGTTCCCGGGCGATGATACAGGGCGATCTCGGGGTGGCCTTCCATGTACTTCCTGACGACATCCACAGTGCCATCCCAGCTGCCAGCATCGACTATGACTATCTCGAAGGGAGGCTCCTGCGTCACGAGGCTGTCCAGAAGGTCCCTTATGTGGCGCTTCTCGTTGAGCAGGTTGAGGACGACGCTTATCATCATGTTAGTGACACCTTCAGAAAACCTTAGCTGCATATTATGGTTTCTCGGATTCCTGGCCTATCCTTTCCTAGCCTTGCCGTACCCGATCCCGAGATACTTCGCGCCCGCACTCTCGACCTTCTCAGGGTCCAGGCATCTCCTGCCATCCACGACCACTGCCCTCTTCATCTTGGAGAACTCTTTCTTTCCGAGCTTCCTGAACTCCGGCCAGTCCGCCTGGATGATGCATCCGTCAGCGCCCTTGAGGCACTCGGCAGCGGATTCGGCGTACTCTATAGTAGGCATGATTTTGATGAAGTGCCCCATCGCCATCGGGTCAAAGGCAACTACGCGCGCGCTCTTGGCGAGCAACTGAGTCACGAGCGGCACCGCCCGTGTCTCGCGGATGTCGTCGACGCCGCCTTTGAACGCAAGTCCGAGAACGGCTACCCTCTTGGCCTCCAGGCTCCCTATCTCTTCCTCGAGCATGCGAACGCCCTCGATCGGCTGCATGTCGTTGATTGCCACCAAGGTGGACAGGAGCTTCGAGCTGTAGCCCTCAGCCCGTGCCTTATCTTTCAGGGCTTTGACGTCCTTGGGCAGGCAGCTGCCGCCGTAGCCGAGGCCTGGCTTGAGGAACAGGGGCCCGATCCTGGGGTCCATGCCAGCAGCCTTCAACACGCCCTCGGAGTCGATTCCGAACCTGACACACATGTTCGCGATCTCGTTTGAATAGGATATCTTAGTGGCGAGGAACACATTGGATGCGTACTTGATCATCTCCGCCGAGCGAAGGTCGGTCCTTATCTTTGGGGCTTTGATCTTTGCGAAGAGAGCCATCAGAAGGTCGCCCGCGCGCTTGTCCTCTGAGCCGACCACCACCCTGGACGGCTCCATGCTGTCCCTGAGGGCGCTGCCTTCTTGAAGGAACTCCGGGTTCATGCAGAGCCCGAAATCCTTGCCCGCGACCTTGCCCGAACCCTTTTCGAGGATCGGTCTAACGATTGAATCGGTAGTGGAAGGGACCACTGTGCTCTTCATAACGACGACCTTGTATTCTTCGGAGCGCCTCAAGGCCTTCGCTATGCTCCTGCTGGCGGCCTTGATTGGCCTGACATCTATCCTGCCGGACGGCAACGACGGTGTTTGAACGCAGATGAACACAAACTTGGACTCTGAGACTGCTCTGGCAGTCTCCATTGTCCCCTTGAGAAGGCCTTTCTTGACAAGTCTAGCGAGCTCCTTCTCCAGCGGCGGCTCATAGAAAGGGAGTCGCCCAGAATTGACCGTCTTGACCCTGCTCTGATCGATGTCCGTCACGGACACATCGTGCCCCAGCTTTCCGAACATCACGCCGGTCGCGAGGCCGACATAGCCCGCGCCTATGACGCATATCTTCATCGAACCTGCAACCGGCAGGGAGAGTAATAACCCTTCCCATCGCCTGGCCAGGCAATCAGGAAAGGATTATATGGCTGCCAGATGTTCATTCAGACGATGAAGGTCGTCATACCTGCTGCGGGCATGGGGATCAGGTTCCTGCCCGCGACGAAAGCCCAGCCCAAGGAGATGCTGCCCGTGGTCGACAAGCCCGCGATTCAGTATGTCGTCGAGGAGGCGGTCGCGTCGGGGATGACCGATATCATCATCATCACGGGGAGAGGGAAGAGAGCAATAGAGGACCACTTCGACAAATCATACGAGCTCGAACACAAGCTTAGGGAGTCGGGCAACTCGGAGGCTCTTGCGGAGGTCCAGAGGATCGCCTCCATGGCCGACATATTCTATATCCGACAGAAGGAACAGCTGGGGCTCGGGCACGCAATACTCTGCGCCAAGAAGCACATAGGCAACGAGCCGTTCGCGGTCATGCTCGGCGACGACATCGTCGTTAGCGACAGACCGTGCATCGGTCAGCTCGTCGACGTGTTCGACGACGTGAAGGCGTCTGTTGTCGGGGTGGAGCAGGTACCGAAGTCCAAGATACAGAGATACGGGGTCATCAAGGGCAGACGCGTGAAGGACGACATCTACAAAGTCGACGACCTGGTGGAGAAGCCCTCCCCTGAGGAGGCGCCATCGGACCTTGCCATCATCGGCCGCTATGTGTTCCAACCGGACATATTCTCGTCCCTGGAAAAGATCGGCCCGGGCAAGGGGGGCGAGTACCAACTCACGGACGCGATGCGACTGGTCTGCCGGAAGTACGGAATGTACGGCCTGAAGTTCAAGGGCAGAAGATTCGACATCGGCAGCAAGGTCGATTGGATACGGGCGACCGTTGCGCTCAGCATGGAAAGGAAGGACTTGGCAGATGAACTGAAGTCAGCGCCCGAGTTCGCCATCAGGAAGCATTGACGTGGTCACAGATACTGGTCCCGGATGACGAACCTGTCCGGCCTGTCTTGATGCACGATCAGCATGACTTCCTGACCTTCGTGAGATTTCGTGAGAGACTTTCGCCCGAACATCTGCTTTGATGCTTTCTGTTGCTGTCCCTGAAAAGCAAACTCGAATGTCGCGCTTCTAGCCTCCTTGTCGTAACTCACCAGACGGCTCCTGGTTTCGACGCCATGTGTGAATATGTCAGCGACAATGCTCGACCTCCAAGCGAGGAGAAGCGCACCAGCGGTCAATTCAACAATTCCCAGGACAGCGAGAATTGTTGGCATGAGATTCGGGTCCGCGCTCTCAGAAGTCTCCGGGGATCCTCCGGAGAACAACATTGCCAACGCTAGGAACACCGGTCCCGCCAGCAAGGACGGCCAGGCTATGAATGCAATCAAGTCAGATCTTATCACTTTCAGAACCGAGGGCTTCGCTCCACCAGCGCTTGCAATGCTCTCCAAACTACCACCTTGTCGGCCGAAACGCCAAGCCTGTAGATTAAGACTGTGGGAGAGTGGGCATTCGCTGGGCCATCAGGGCTCCAATCACCCGCCATAATCTATTATAGCTAGGTCGGGATTCCACAGCAAGAGGTTCTGCCTTGAAGCTGATGGCCAAGTACTACAGCATTGAGGACGTAGATGTTGGAGAAGACACAATCGTGCGGGAGTTCGTGAACCTGTACGGGTGCAAGATCGGCAAGGGCTGCAAGATCGCAGCCTATGTCGAGATTCAGCGCGGGGTAACTATCGGCGACAGGTGCAAGATAGAGGCCTTCGCGTTCATCCCGACAGGTGTCACGATAGAAGACGAGGTCTTCGTGGGTCCGCACGCATGCTTCACCAACGACAGGGTGCCCAAGGCCGTAGGCGACTGGGAAGTCACTTCGACGCTGGTGAAGAAGGGTGCATCGATAGGCGCCAACGCCACCATAATCTGCGGCGTAACTATAGGCGAGAACGCCCTAGTGGCCGCGGGAGCTGTCGTCACGAAGGACGTCCCGGCCAATGCTATTGTCGGAGGTGTCCCGGCGAAGAAGATCGGCTCAAGGGGAACGGGCAAGGGAAAACCCACCAAAGGAAGGGGAAAGAAATGAAGGTTCCAATCGCTCAACCAGTCATGACAGAGAAGATGATCGAGGCCGCCGCGAACGCCCTCAGGAACGAGAGGCTGACTCTCGGCGAGAGCGTCTTCAAGTTTGAAGAGGCATTCGCGAAGATGTGCGGATCGAAGTACGCGATCGCAGTCAGCTCGGGGACAGCCGCGCTCCAGCTGGCACTGCAAGCCTATGGACTCAAGGCCGGGGACAGGGTCGTGACGCCTGCCATGTCCTTCGTAGCGACTACGAACGCCTTCGTTCCATTCTGTGCCGTGCCGGGCTTCGCCGACGTACTGGAGAAGGACTACACGATCGATCCCGCGATGGTGAAGGCCGCGCTCGACGAGAAGACCAAGGCCGTCATGCCCGTCCACCTCTACGGACATGTCGCGGCGATGGACGAGATCAACGAAATCGCGAAGAAGAACAACATAGTGGTCATCGAGGATGCGTGCCAAGCGCACGGCGCCCGCTACAAGGGAAATACTGCAGGCAACCTGGCGCACGCAGGATGCTTCTCGTTCTACCCGACAAAGAACATGCACGTGGGTGGCGACGGCGGCATGATCACGACCAACGACGACAAGGTCGCTGACGCGTGCCAGAGGATGAGGCACTGCGGCCGCAAGAAGGGCAGCAACTACGAGCACGACATCATCGGATACACTTACAGGCTCAACTCGGCCAACGCGGCGGTCGGCATCGAGCAGCTCAAGATGCTGCCCGAGTGGAACGACAAGAGGCGCGCGGCGGCCAAGATGTACGACCAGATGCTCAAGGGAGTAGGAGACCTGGTGCTCCCGCCAGGCCCGACGAGCGATGTGACGCCTGTGTACCACCTGTACACCATGAGGACGAAGACGCGGTACGAGCTCAAGGCCCACCTCGACGGCAAGGGCGTGGGCGTAGGACTCAACTACGAGATACCGATCCACCTTCAGCCGATCTACAAGCAGATGTTCGGGTTCAAGGAGGGCATGCTCCCGGTGACGGAGAAGTGCTGCAAGGAAGTCATCGCCATCCCGATGTTCGCGGACATCACGCAGGACCAGATCAAGTACGTAGTCGATTGCGTCAAGGAATTCTACAGCAAGTAGGCGGATTCACATGGCCAAGTACAATGTCGGTGTCATAGGCGTCGGGTATTGGGGTAGGAAGATCGTCGACGAATACTCCAAGGTCGAAGAAGTCAGTCTGGTAGGGGTCTCCGACCTGGACGAGAAGAACCTCCAGTTCTGCGCGGAGAGGTACGGCGTGAAGAACGGCTTCACGGACTACAAGAAGCTCCTGGCAATGAAGGACCTCCACGCGGTCAACATATGCACTCCCAACCAGATGCACTACAGGATCACGAAAGAAGCGCTGGAGGCCGGGAAGCACGTCCTGGTGGAGAAGCCCATCACCTTGAACTCGAAGGAGGGCAAGGAGCTGGTCGAGCTCGCGCAGAAGAAGAAGCTCGTGCTCTCGGTCGGCCACATATTCAGGTTCAACAACGCCCTGCACGAGGTCAGGCGCCTGATAAAGGAGGAGAACTACTTCGGGAAGCTCTTTCTGATAGAGTGCGACTGGCTCAATCTAGAGAAGGCGTTCCAGGACAGGGATGTGTTGTTCGACCTCGCGCCGCACATGTTCGACATCCAGAACTATCTCACGGACCAGTGGCCGGTGGAGGTGAGCTGCACGGGCGGCTCGTACAGAAGGAAGGAGGGCGAGGAGACAGCCTATGTCGCGTCCAAGTTCAAGGACGGCATGATCTCCATGGCGAACATCTCCTGGCTGGTGCCCAAGAAGACCAGGCAGATATTCATCGCTGGCGAGACGAGGTCCGCCTTGATCGACGCAGTCGCTCAGAAGATCACAGTATACGAGAGCGGATACACCAAAGACATCCTGATCAACCCGAACAACACGATCAGGGACGAACTCATACACTTCGTGCAGTCGTTCAGCGACCCCACATCAGAGACGAGGAACAGCGGGACCATCGGTGTCCGGACTGTGGAGCTGATCGAGGCTGCGAAGAGATCCATGCGAGAGGGGAAGGTCATAGCAGTCTGACGGAATCACTTGGCCTTGGAGCGCCTCCAATCCCTCGGGATTAGAATGACCAAGACGGCTGAAATCGTTGTTATCAGGAGCAGGGTCGCCGCATCGGCAGGTGACATTTTATAGCTCCTGGGCGAACTGTACTCGTTGGTTGTGCAATTCACATACTTGTTGTCGCTGATCTGGATATCGGACCCATTAAGAGTGTACAGACCGTAGGCACAGTTTGATATCTCGTTGCGTTGGATTGACAGCTTCGAACAATTCTCCATTCGAATGCCATTGGAACAGTCCGATATCACGTTATCAGACAAGGTAGAACTGGTTGTGTAGTAGCATGAGATAGCGTCATCGCAATTCTGGATCCGATTCCCGACCACAGACATGTTCATGCAGACTCTGCCAGGGTGCACCCTATAGTGACTCTTCATGGAGAAATAGTCCAGGAGAGAAATTCCCTCAGAGCTGCCAGCGATAGAGTTGTTGATGACCATAGAATCCCGACATCCTCCGAAATCCATGCCACTTTGATTGTACGGCGGACCACGATTGGCTATGAAGTTGTCTTCGACGGTCATGTTTGAGCAGACCCTCGCACTAATGCGGGATTGATTGTTGCCGTGCAAATAGACTCCATCACAAAAATCTAGTGAGATGTAGCCGTCGATAGCGGTGTGTGTCACAAACAAGTCTTTCGTATTGTCTGAAGAAAAGGAGCCCAAATTGGTTGCCGTAGCCTCGATCTTGCAGTTCGTCACACTGACGTTTCGGGATTGGCTTACGTGAAGGTATCCCGCCGAGGTATTGGACACGGCCACTCCTCCACACTCAGTGATCGAAGTTGCGCCTGAAGTGAGGTTTTCGAGCCGCCCGCCCGTGACGTTGCCGAGGTGCAGTCCCGCGGGGCACCGGGTATCTCTGATTACGAAGAACGAACGTGTGTCTCGGATCTGAATCCCCGAATAATTCTTTGGGTTGATGTTCAGCCCTTCCATTATGAACGGATCCGCCTTACTTCCGATGCCCCCAGACACTCCATGAGCTGAATCGAACTCAGCGTCCGAAGTGATCAGTATCGAGTCGAAATCGGCAGACGACGCAGCATTGGCGGGTGGAATCGAGATTGGAATGACGATTTGGAGCAATAACATCAAGGATGCGACAACCAGATGCAATCCGCGTCCTCTCAATTCAGTACCCCCACTCGAAAAAAGGGAATGGTCTAACGCTATAAAACACGTGCAGGAACGATGCACCTGGCGCGGTTGCTCCACATGGCCTGGTGATGAGGCACATAAGCCATTTTATAGCCCGTCCGTGGATTCACTGGCCGATGCCTTCTACCCTGATGCTGCTGTCTAATCCGTATAGGCCAGACCCTAGGGTCCAGCTTGAGGCCAGGGCGCTAATCAGCGCAGGATACCAGGTCCATCTCCTAGCCTGGGATAGGGAGATGAGCAAACCCCCGGAGGCTGACGAGGCTGGAGTCCATGTCATCCGCCTAGGTCCGAAGGCTCCGCAGAGAGCTCCAGGCAAGGTTGTGTCTAGGCTTCCGAGGTTCTGGGTCAGGGCGTTGCGGGCAAGCAGGCACATCGAATTCGATGTCATCCACGCAAATGATTTTGATACTCTCCCACTGGGAATGGCGATCTCGAAGTTGTCAGGAAAACCACTTCTCTACGATGCGCACGAGCTCTACGCAAAGATGATTGAGAATGAAGTGGGTCCGGTCTCAAAGCTCGTGTGGATCTGGGAGAGGAGGTGCGCCCGGAGAGCCGATGCTGTCATAACAGTCAGCGAAGCCCTGGCCGATGAGTTGTCCGCAGGCAGAAAGGACAGGGTGCGCGTCGTGACGACCAGCCAGGACCCGTCCGTGATCGAGGGAACAGATCTCCAGGCCATCAGAAACAGATACGGGCTAAAAGGGTTCGTCGTGTCATACCTTGGTTCGCTCGAACCAGGCAGATTCGTTGAGGAGACAGTCACCTCTTTCACAGCAGCGGACAAGATCACCGTCGTTGTCGCAGGGAACGGCACTCTCAAACCCATGGTGTCAAGGGAGGCTTTGCACAACCCAGCTGTGAAGTTCATCGGTACGGTCGATACTGATGAAGCACTCAGGATCACATACGCGAGCGACCTCGTGGTCGCCATGATGGACCCCTCCAATCCGAACAATGTGATTGGAACCCCTGGCAAGATCATCAACGCGATGGCGGTGGGCAGGCCGATGCTCACTACCAAGGGTTTGGACATCGCGAAGAAGGTCGAAGCGGCAGGATGCGGGATCGTCATCCCGTACAACAAGGGGGCGTTCATTGAGGCCGTGGTCAAAGCGGCATCAGACCTCAAGTCTCTAGCCGAAATGGGGCGAAAGGGAAGGCAACTCTACGACCAGGAGTACTCCTGGAACCGGTCCAGAACGGAGCTTCTGAGCGCATACCAGGCTCTGAGCCGGCCAAACTAGGCCCACTTGTGGGCCTAAGTATTATATACTCTGTAGCCCATTTTATTGCGTGTCCGACACATGTCGGACTTCACGGGATGGGATGCAGAGAACAGCATTGCAGCTAAGCTCCAGCCACGCCATGTTTTCGCATTCCGCTTGGAGAGGAAACCGATGTATCTGAAGGAGATCGAGCTCGAGAACTTCAAGTCGTTCGCTCGGAAGACGAGAATCCCTCTACTGGAGGGCTACAGCGCAGTCACCGGGCCGAACGGCGCAGGCAAGTCGAACATCTCCGACGGGATCCTGTTCGTCCTGGGTCCTCGCAGCTCGAGAGTGATCAGGGCGGGCAAGCTCACTGACCTCATATTCAACGGCGGCAAGGACAAGAAGCCTGCGAGCGAGACCAAAGTGAGCCTGATCTTCGACAACTCCGACAGGCTCATCCCGATCGATTCCGCCACGGTGAAGCTCACGCGCGTCGTGCGCGTTTCAGACAACGTGGAGGGATACTACTCCTACTTCTATGTAAACGACAGAAAGTCCTCCTTGGGCGAATTCGATAACCTCCTTGCAAACGCGCACATAAGCGCGGACGGGTACAACTTCGTCCAGCAGGGAGACATCACGAGGATAGTCGAGATGACCAATCTAGAGCGCAGGCGCATACTCGACGACATATCAGGGATAACCAAGTTCGACGAGGAGATCCAGAGCGCCGAGAAGGAGCGCTTGGCAGCCGAGGAGAACATCGGCCGCCTGTCCATCATCCACGACGAGCTCAAGAAGCAGATGAAGCAGCTGGACGCGGACCGGGAGGGCGCCCTGAAGTACAAGGACCTCCACGACACGCTCGTTTCATCGCAGGCGTGCATGGTGATGAAGAGGAAGGAGTCGATCGAACGAGAGATCGCGTCCGTCAATGAGCAGATCACCAACTACACAGCCGAGAAGGAGAAGGCGGAAGCCAAGAAGACGGAGCTGGAAGCGGAGCTCACGGAGGTCAGCCAGGAGCTCACGGCCGTGGAGGCGGAGATCATTGAGCGCGGGGGCGAGGAGGCCAAGGAGATCAAGGACAAGATCGACACCCTCAGGGTGGAGATCGCCCGTGCCAAGGATTCCGTCACGAACTCCGCGGAGATGATCGAGTCTCTCAAGGAGGTCAAGGTGGCCCAGCAGGAGGACCTGAAGGCCGTCACGAAGGACCTGAAGGAACTGGATGACAAGCTCGCGCCGCTCAAGCAGATACACAAGGAGAAGTCGGGACATCTCGGGGAGAAACGGGGACGGCTTACCGAGCACCAGGACGAGATCTCCAAATCAGATTCCGATCTCAGCAACCTCCAGAAGGAAGCCATAGGACTGTCGGTAGAGGTCACGACGAAGGAGGAGAAGCTCCACGCGCTGAACCTCGAGCAGGACAGGCTCAACGAGCGGGGCCAGAGACTGAAGATCGACATCGCCAACCTGGAGGAGACGAAGAAGACCTACGAGTTCGAGCTCAAGGACGCAGAATGGTCCATCAAGGAGCTCAAGAACGAGACGAAGGGCACGACCCAGAGCTCGAGGAAGCTCCAGGAAGAATACCAGGCGAAGAGGAACAAGGAACGGAATCTGTTGGGGCAGTATCAGGACCTGGAGAACGCCATCAAGAGCCTCACGAGGGAGTACAACCAGTTCAAGGCGGAGGCTGAGGCCGTCAACCAGGTCAGGAAGGGCTACAACAACGCCGTGAGCACGCTCCTCGAGGCCAGGGACAAGGGCACGATCAAGGGCATCCATGGCACGATCGCGGAACTGGCTGAGGTCCAAGACGAGTATGAGACTGCGGTTAATATCTCTGCAGGCGCCCGGATGCAGTCCATAGTTGTCGATTCAGATGCGGTCGCATCCGACTGCATCAGCTATCTCAAGAAGAACAAGGTCGGCAGGGCGACGTTCCTGCCGCTCAACAAGATGATCGATGGCAGACCGAGGGGCAAGGCGATAATGGCGGCCAAAGGCTCTATCGGGTTCGCAATCGATCTCGTCAAGTTCGAAGAGAAGTACAGGACGGCTTTCTGGTTCGTCTTCGGCGACACCGTCGTCGTGAAGAACCTGGAAGAGGCCAGGAGACTGATGGGCGGGGTCAGACTCGTCACATTGGATGGCGAACTGGCAGAGGCAAGCGGCGCGATGGTCGGTGGAACGCTCGACAAGAACATGATGAAGTTCGGCGCGCCGTCGGAGAGCAAGATCGAGAAGAAGGCGGCAGAGCTCCGGACGGCCATCGAGGAGTCCGAGAAGATACAGGCGGAGCTCGCAGAGCTCAAGCTCACAATATCTCAGTTGGAGACCCAGATCCACGATGCCACGACCAAGGACGGCGGAGAGAGCGTCAAGATAGCAGTGCTCGAGACCAAGAAGAAGGAGTTCGAGACGAAGCTATCATCACTAGAGGCGGAGCTGGAAACCAAGAACAAGGAAATCGCCGACAGCATGGACCTCCTGGACAGGACGAAGACCGACCTGGGCAGGTTCCAGGACGACATCGAGAAGACCAAGAAGAAGAAGGAGACCAAGGACAAGAAGCTCATGGAGGCCACACCCCACGAGCTCTCGAAGCAGCTGAAGGAGCTCGAGGCGGAGATCTTCGGACTGTCGAACGAGGTGGCGAACCTCAACTCGGAGATACAGACGACAACAAAGCAGATGGAGCTAGTCCAGGGCAGGAAAGCCGAGCTCGAAGCCGGCATTCAGCAAACCGAAGACAAGCTCAAGGAGCTCAAGCAGAAGGGCGAGGAGAGCGCCGAGAAGCAGGTCCAGCAGGAGACCGAACTCAAGGCCCTCCAGAAGATGGAGAGGTCGATGGGAGACAAGCTTAACACCCTCAGGACCAAGCGCGATTCACTCTACAAGAAGAAGACTGACACCGAGGCCGGCATCGAGAAGGTCCACACGAAGGCCCTGACGAGCTGCGACTTCGTCCTGAGCCTCCAGACGAAGGTGGGCGAGACCGAGAAGAAACTTCAGGAAGCGGAATCAGAGTTCGCTCAGTTCTCGGCGGTCAAGCTGCCCGAGCATGTCCCGTCCGTGGAGGACCTGAAGGTCACCATCGGGGACTGCGAGAGACAGATATCCACTCTCGGGGCGGTCAACCTCAAGGCGATAGACGAATACGAGGAGAGGAGAAACAGGTTCGACGGGCTCAAGGACGAGATAGGCCAGCTAGGGAAACAGAGATCCAACCTCATGAAGCTAGTGGCGGAGCTCAACGACAAGAAGAAGCTCGGGTTCAACAAGATATTCGTCGGGATCAACGAGAACTTCAAGAGGATCTTCGCCGAGCTGTCCAACGGCGGAGATGCCGAACTGCTGCTCGAGAACGAAGAGGACCCGCTCGCGGGCGGACTCATCATCAAGGCGCGGCCGAAGGACAAGAAGATCGTCCGGATGGAGGCGTTGTCGGGCGGCGAGAAGAGCCTGACCGCGCTATCGTTCATATTCGCCATCCAGGCGCACGAGCCCTCGCCGTTCTATCTGCTGGATGAGGTCGACATGTTCCTGGACGGGATCAACGCGGAGAACGTCGCCAAGGCCGTCAAGAGGAGCGCGAAGAACGCCCAGTTCATACAGATATCCCTCAGGAACATCACGCTCAGGGAGGCGGACCACATCATAGGTGTGACGATGCAGCGCGAGGGCGTATCCTACCTCGTCATGAAGCCCAACATCGGCGAGGGCGCGGACGTGCCGGAGCAGATCGATGAGCAGCCGAAGGCGGAAGAGGAGGCCAGCTAGATGACTTTCACGACAGAATGCAGCGATGTCCTGAGCCACCTGATGTTCCAGAAGTCCATCATAGAGGACGACTCGGGCGCAGGCAAGGAATCGAGGCTCGAAGGCTATCTCAAGATGGTCGATGAGATGCAGAGAGGCACGCTCGTCGGATCGGACGACCCCTTCGAGAAGAGCGTCGCGCTCGTCTTCGAGCTGGTGGTCACGCAGCGCATGAACCCGTGGGACATCAACCTGATCGAGTTCTCCAAGATGTACCTCCAGAGGGTCAAGAAGGCCTCTGAGCTGAACCTCATCATAGCCGGGAAGATAGTCTACATGGCCTGGGAGATACTGAAGCTCCAGTCCGAGCAGGTCCTGCTGAGGGTCGACAGGCCCGAGCAGGTCGAGATGATGTTCGACGGCTGGAACCCGGAGAACCTGGACCTGTTCGTGGACCCGTTCGAGCTCGGGACCGGCGAGATGCTTCTGCACACAGATGAGATGCCAATAGACGAGAAGGTCAGGCGCAAGTGCGACAGGCCGGTAACCCTCATAGACCTCCTGGACGCGTTCGAGGAGGCCAAGAAGGAGAGCGACATCCGGCAGGAGCTGGCCAAGTTCATGCAGAAGTACAAGAGGCCGGACTTCGACGACAAGGCACACAAGGAGAACCTGGAAGAGGATATCGCCCTGGTCTGGGAGAGGATCCAGAAGTGCGGTCAGGGCTCCGTGCCGATAGCCGACCTGTACACGACCGGCAAGACTGACCGGGTCATGGTGTTCATATCGATCCTGTTCCTCGCCCGCATCGGGAAGATACACATCTGGCAGGAGAAGATGCCCTACGGCGAGATATTCCTGGAGCTGACAGTCCCGTGGGACATCGCTCAGATCGAGGACGCGTCGGCCATCGAGGCACAGAAGATGGTAGAGGTTTCGGTGGTCAAGTGAAGAGCGAGAGGATAGTCGAGGCTGAGCTTTTCTCAGCCGCGAAGCCCGTGACGGTCACGGACCTGCAGACGGCTTCTGGCCTGGATGTGAGGACTATTCGGTCGGCGCTGAACAAGCTCATGGAGGAGTATAACGGCCCGGACAGGGCCATCGAGATAGCCAAGATGGGCACAAGGTACGCCATGCAGGTCAAGAAGGAGTTCAGCCAGCCGGCGGCGAGGTTCGCAGACCTCAAGGTGCCCAAGGACATGATCAAGACAGCTTCACTGATAGCGTACTACCAGCCGGTCCTCCAGAGCAAGATGTTCGACCTCGTCGGGAACAAGATATACGACCATGTCAAGCAGTTGGTCGACCTCGGACTCGTGAAGGCGAAGCCGAAGAGGAAGAGCATAGAGCTGACAACCACGAAGAAGTTCATAGAGACCTTCGGGATCGACGCCAGGTCCAGGCAGGATGTCAAAGCGTGGCTCGAGGTCGAGCTCGCCAAGATGTCCGGGAAGCCCGCCTAGGGCTTCGCGGCAAAGAACCCTAGGGGTTTTGGCACTGGCTGCTGTATGCCACGTGATAACACAGTGACAAGGCTTATTACCGGTTCAGGGAGATTTCAATTCTGGTGAGCGCTATCCAGTTCAAGGTCAATCTCCTGTGCGTGACAGGGGCGGCTCTAGGGATTGTGTCCCTCTTCTTTCCATGGATAGTCGGAGGGAACCTCCCGAACGATGTCATGTACAGCGATCTGCTTGTTAACGACATCCTGCTTGGGCCTCCGATATTCTCCACGCAGTTCATCATATTCTGTTCTTTGTTCCTCGTAGGCACTGGCCTTTCGTTCATAACGCCGACGGGAGGGTTCGTGCAGATGATAGGAATCATCGGATTCATCAACACATATCCGTCGGCCTACAGAGACATGGCGGGAACTCAGGAGCTTTCGCTTGGAGCATATCTAGGCATCATGTCAGCGGCTGTAGTGATCATCGGCCTATGCCTCCCGGTTGGGCCGGGACACAGGTCGAGTGCGAGCGCTTTCAGGAAGATGGTAAGCACTGCCAACAGGTTCCTGACGTTCAGCCCCTTCGACTGGTCCACCAAGCTAAGGATCAACCTGCTTTGCGTTACCGGCGCGTTCTTGGCTTTCTTGGCGATCGCACTTCCCTGGTTGACGACTGGCGTTCCAGGTGGACAAGGCAGTATTGAATACAATCTGTACGCGTACATCACCGAGAGCTCGACGTGGAAGATCGGGGCGTGGATATTCATTCTCAGCTCGGCGGCGGCGTTCGTGACTCCTCTCGCCGGGTTGACGCAACTGATGGGGCTGCTCTGGTGGTGGGGTTCGGCCAAGAGCAACCTGGGAGCTAGCGTCATCGGGAGTGATACTTTGACAACCGAACTCGGGCTCGGCTTTTGGCTGGGAGCGTTCGCGGCCGCGGTGGTTCTCGCGTCCTTGGTGTTCCCGATAGGATTCGGATACCTGGGCAGGAGAGGCTCGGTGAAGGCGCGGCTGTTCTCGTGGGGAAAGCCCGCGATTTCCAGGATATCCTGAGCAGTTCTTTCAACACCAGCTCCACAAGGAAACCTTTAAATGACGCGTGGTCATTGACAAGAGCGTGATTTAAGATGGTGATGCCTCTAAGTTTGTTAGAGAAATCCATGAACAAGAAGGTCTCGCTCCTGCTGAAGGACAGCAGGTCTCTCGTAGGCACACTCGCTGGCTTCGACGACTATCTGAACATGGTTCTTGAGGACACGGAGGAGACGTACGGCGAGAACGTGAAGCGCCTGGGCACCGTCATTCTCCGCGGGAACAACGTCGTAAGCATCTCGCCCCTCTGAAGCGGTCGGATGTTCTCTGATTTCCGTTCTGCCAGCGTCAGCGCCGTCACATAGAGAATGGAGCACAAGATGTCTTTATACGAACGAACGGCATCCAGAATGCCGTGAAGGCCGTACTGCTGGTCGGAGGCATGGGTACGCGGTTAAGACCTCTGACGTACCGCATTCCCAAACCATTGGTCCCAGTCATCGGGAAACCTCTCATAATGCATGTCATCGATTCGATCCCATCAGAGGTGGACGAGGTCATTATCCCCATCTCCTACAAGAAGGAGTTGGTGGAGGACTATCTCAGGAAGAACCGGCCCAAGAGGAAGGTCACGCTTGTCGACGAACCTGAACCACTGGGCACGGGAGGAGCCGTCGGGAATGTTAGGGACCGCATTGACGGTCAGTTCCTCGTCATAAACGGAGATAGCATATCATCTCTAGACGTCGCACGATTCATCAAGTTCCACCGCAGCAAGAAGGCTTTAGCATCGATCTCTCTCTGGCCCGTCGACGATCCGACGCCGTACGGAGTGGTCGATTTGGAGAAGGATGGTCGGATAAGACGTTTCCAGGAGAAGCCGAAGAAGGATGAGGCATTCTCTAACCTCATCAACGCGGGCGCGTACGCTCTCGAGCGCGAGGTCCTGGACTACATAGGCAAGGGGTTCGTGTCCATGGAGCGGGAGGTCTTCCCGAAGATACTCGACAAGGGAATGTACGGCATGCAGTTCGAAGGATACTGGATCGATTGCGGTCGAAGGGAGGATCTGCTAAGAGCCTTCTGGACACTCATGGGGAAGGACGCGAAGAAGTTCGACAAGGGAAGCGTCTGGGAGGGTGCCAGCATTCTGCCACCGTGCATCGTGCGGACTGGAGCAGTGGTCGCAGGAGCCACCATCGGGCCTCATGCGTACGTCTCCGAGGACGCCGTTGTGGGACCCATGTCAAAGATAGAGAGGTCCGTCTTACTCGAGGACGCTCGCATCGGCTCGAAGTGCAGAGTGATCGATTCGATAATCGATTCGGGAGTAACAGTCCCGGACGGTTCCGACGTGTCATCTACGATCCTAAGCAACGCGCGCGAGCCGCAAGCGAGGTGAGCCATTGGCCAAGAAGATAACGAAGGCGAGGACTTCACCAAGGGTGCTGTTCATCGAGCTCCTGATCCCATGGATAGTCATGGCCATCATTGGAGTTGCTGCCGTTTCGGTCGGCCTTTCGGATGTGGCATCGCTCGCGATCGCTCTGATCGGAGCATTGGCGACCACGTTACTGGTACGAACCTTTGAGAGGAACAGACTCCGCAAGAAGCAGATGAGCCGGATTTGACCTCGCGCTTAGAACCCCAGCCCGTGGAGCAGGAAGAACAGGCTTCCAGCAATAGTCGCGGCAGCAGGTATTGTAAGGATCCAGGCGATAACGATACGCCTTCCGACGCCCCACCTGACAGCCGACAGACGCCTGGTCGCGCCGACGCCCATGATGCTACCAGAGATCGTATGTGTTGTGCTGACCGGTATGCCAAGACGGGCAGTTGCGAAGAGCATGACAGCGGCCCCTGTCTCCGCACAGAACCCCTGGTAGGGGTCCAACTTGGTCAGCCTTGTAGCCATCGTCTTCACGATTCGCCATCCCCCGAAGAATGTGCCCAGTGATATCATGACTCCGCAGGCCACCATCACCCAATCCTGAACGACGAAATTGCCACCTGATTCGATTATGAGGATCATGGTGATAATGCCCATGCCCTTCTGCGCATCGTTCGACCCATGAGCGTAGGAATAGAACGCCGACGAGCCGAGCTGGAGTCTCCTGAACCATCTGTTCACGGCCGTCTTCGACATCTTCCTGGCGACCCAGATGACAAACACGGTCAGGCAGAATGCGGCGATCAGCCCAGCCAACGGCGATATCACAATGAACGCGACGGTCTTCAGAGTCCCATTCCAAGCGATGGCGTTCAGGCCAGCCACTGCCCCTCCAGCTCCGATTAGACCTCCGACGAGGGCGTGGCTGCTGGATGTCGGGATGGCCAACCACCAAGTGATGAGGTCCCAGATGATAGCGCCCATGACGGCACAGAACAGCAGGAGGGCTCCGTATTTCAGAATGAGCGCCTGGTCGATGATCCCCTTCCCAATCGTCTTTGCAACCGCTTGGCTCAGGTAGATGCCTGCGAAGTTGAATATCGCAGCCCATATGACCGCCTTGACAGGGGATAGCACCTTCGTCGCGACGATCGTAGCTATCGAGTTCGCAGAGTCGTGAAATCCATTCACGAACTCGAACACAAGAACTAGGATGATTGTGATGGCCGCCAGACCAAGTAGCTCCATTGGAAATCCTCTACGAATTCTTCATAAAGACATCCTTTATGACATCAGCTGCGTCTTCGCATTTGTCGGTGGCCTCTTCCAGGTACTCGTATATCTCCTTGAGTTTGATAATGTCCACGGCATCGTGTTTCTTGAAAAGCGCCGCGACAGCAATGTGCGTGATGTCGTCGCCCGTGTTCTCCAGGCGGTTGATCTCTATGCAATGCTTCAGTATCTCATTCTTCTTCTTGAAGTTCCTGAGGTCCTTGACCGCGTGGTTGACTTCCCTGGAGGAGGTCACGATGACCTCTGTCAGTTTCACCATGTCCGGCGGAACGGCCTTTATCTCATACGACCACAGACGATGCGAAGCGGCCTCGATGTAGTCCAGGATGTCATCCAACCTTGACGCTAGCTTGGAGATGTCCTCTTGGTCTATCGGCGTCACAAATGTCTTATTGAGAGCCTCCGCAATCGTGTGAACGAGCTCGTCGCCTCTGTGTTCTATGTCTTTGATCTGGTCCCGCCTCTTGGCCAAGTTGTCGAAGTTCTTGACCATATCCAAGAGCGCCTCAGCGCCCTCGAGGACCACATCGGCTTGCTGCTCGAAAAGGTCGAAGAAGTGCTTCTCCTGCGGGATTATCCATTCCTTGAAACCCATCCTTCTTGCTCCCCCCTAGGAGGGGCATGATTGGGTGGAATTATAAATTCTTGTGGATGCCACATTGTAGACGATAGCGCCATGTTCGGTTCCTGTCACAATACTGGCTCGGCAAACCCATCTTCCGGCCAAGGATAGGAAGCTTTTATTGGAGATTCGAACATCAGAGGTGCCGATGGCAGTCGAGAAATCTGTCCCAAGGCTCTTCGGGACAAACGGCGTGAGGGGCGTCGTCAACACAGACGCGATGGACACCCAGTTCGCTCTCAGGCTCGGAATGGCGATTGGCACGTTCATGAAAGGTACTGTCATGATCGGGACCGACGCCCGCACATCCAACGAGATGATCAAGTCCGCGTGCGCCTCAGGCCTGATGGCCACGGGCTGCAACGTGCTCGATTGCGGCATAGTGCCAACACCGACTCTCCAGTACGCGGTCAAGACCGGCCGTGTACAGGGGGGCGTGGTCATCACTGCTTCGCACAACCCGCCCGAGTTCAATGGCATCAAGGCGATCGATGCGGATGGCACCGAGATGAGCCGGGAGAGGGAGGAGCAGATCGAACGGCTCTACCACGAAGGAGAGTTTGCCAGGGCCGATTGGACGAGGGTCGGCGGACTGACCCCTCACACGACCGCGATCGATAGGTACATCGGCGGCATCATCTCGAAGGTTGATGTCGGAGCGATAAGGAAGGCGAATCTCAGAGTGGCAGTGGACTGCAGCAACGGCGCTGGCAGCCTCGTTACCCCGAAACTGCTCGAGCGGCTCGGTGTCAGGTATGTCACTCTCAACGCGGACCTGAACGGGGCGTTCCCCGGTCACAACAGCGAGCCAACACCCGAGAACGCGAAGGACCTCGTGAAGTTGATAAGCTCAGGCGGTTTCGATTTCGGATTTGTCCATGATGGCGATGCCGACAGGACGATATTCGTGGATGACACGGGTAGATACCTCTACGGAGACAGGAGCTTGGCGATCGTCGCTCACTTCGTCTGTCTCGACAAGCCCGGGCGGTTAGTGGTAACGACGGTCGGGGGCTCACAGTGCATCGAGGACGCAGTCAAGATGGCCAATGGATCTGTGGTCTACACCAAGGTAGGGTCGCCAGTCGTCGCCAGAGTAATGATGGACACGGGCGGCGTGTTCGGCGGTGAGGAGAACGGAGGGCTGATTTTTGCCAACTTCCAGTACTGCAGGGACGGCGCGATGGCAGTGGCAAAGATACTTGAAATCGTGGCGAAGCACGGCAAGCTCTCGGGAATCAACGACAGGATACCTCAGTACTGCCAATGCAAGAAGAAGACGGCATGCCCTGAGGACAAGAAGCAGAAGGTCCTATCAGAGCTGGCGAGATTTTCCAAGGGCGAAAGGATCGATACCACCGATGGGCTGAAGGTGTTCTTCAAGGACGGATGGGTCCTGCTCAGGCCTTCTGGGACAGAGCAGATATTCAGGATCTATTCGGAATCGAAAAGCGAGAGGAGATCAGAACAGCTAGCTGACGAGTTCAAGAAGCGAGTGGAGAAGATCGTCAGAGGCTAGTCTCTACTTCTTGTGCATAGCCTTCCACTTGACGGCCATTACCTCACGCATCATCCTCGCGCCCAGAATCGATGTGTTGCCGTTGTCGTAGGGCGGGCATATCTCGACCACATCGAATCCGACCAGCCGGTCGCCAATCCTGTTGATGATGTACCTGACATCCCATGGCGTGAGCCCGAATGGCTCGGGAGTGCCTGTCCCTGGAGCGTATGCAGGGTCGATGCCGTCGATGTCCAACGACAGGTAGATGGGCTTTCGCTTCAGCTTTGATAACATCTCCTCGAATACCTTCTCAGTGCCCTCCTTGTGGATCCTGAAGGCATCGGCATAGAGCGCCTCATCCAATTTCTCGTCCGCTGAGATGGCACGGACCCCGAAGGCGAATGCGTTCCCCTTGCCCACATGGTCGACAATACGCCTGTGCGCACATGCATGGCTGTTCTTCAGGCCCTGGTACTCGTCCCTGAAATCAAGATGAGCGTCTATCGTGATTACCGATATCTCACCGAAGGCCTTGACCACGGGAGGGGAGATCGAGTGCTCGCCACCGATGAACAGCGGGAATTTCCCGGCCGAGACGATACTCCTGGCCTCCGCCTCCACGGACCGGACCATCTCGTCCACATGGCCCTCCTCGTACATGTCGCCGGCGTCGTGGACGAGGATATCGTCAAATGTGATGCCGTGCTCGAAGTTCTCTTTCTCGAAGGTCTGTGAGGTCTCCCTGACAACCGTAGGCGCGAATCTCGTGCCGCTCCTATATGTCGTGGTCTTATCGAAGGGCACTCCAACTATCACGAATTCTGCGTCCTCCAGCGAAGAGACCGCGTCCGCATACCTCAGCATGCCGCGGATCGGCATCGTCACACCCTTGTGATCTTCTTCCTGTCCATGGTGATGAGGTACAGTATCTCACTGCCTGGCTTCAGGTCGTCCTTCACATCGTCAGTGATCGGCAGGTGGAACATCTCGTATGTCTCAAGGTCCATGAGTTGCACCTCGGTCCCCATGATCGACACGATCTGGGCCGTGCGCTTGTCGATGATCGGTACCTGGACTTTGTGCTTCACGGGGTATACGACGCTCTTCTTGTTCCCGTCGAATATCCCGATGGCCTCGATCCTTGCCTTGGCCTCTCCATGCTTCCCAGGTTTGGAAGTCGATATGCTCGAGATCTTGCACGGCTCATCGTCGATGACCATGTACCGGCCTTCCTTAAGCTCCCTGACTTCCACCTGCTCCGTACCCATGGCATTCACTTCGATTCCATCGATAAAGTATGGGCGCTTAAATACCTTACCGCGTGGGAAAAGGGCGCTGAAGGTTCTTTAGATGGCCTTTGCCATCTACCTGGGGAAATCATGTCCGCGAAAGGGTCTTCAAACGAGTACGTCGACATCGCAGAGTCAATCGACGAGAAGGAACTGCTAGGGCTCTGCAGGGAACTCATACGGATTCCAAGCGTGTACAGAGAGGAGGAAAGGATCGCCAAGTTCATCGCCTCTCGTCTCGACAAGTGGAAACTGACGCCGGAGTTGGTGCCAGTAGAAGGCTATGGACCTTCCGTGGTGGCGAGGATAGGTCCTGAGAACAGGCCTGCAATTGTCTTGAACGGCCACATGGACACGGTCGAGGTCAAAGACGGCTGGAAGCATGATCCGTTCGGAGCAAAGGTCGAGAAAGGCATGCTCTACGGACTTGGCTCCTTGGACATGAAGTGTGGGCTCGCGTCGCTCATGCTTGCTTTCAGGACTATCGCTCACTCAAATCGGAGGCTTGATTGTAGCATCGTCTTCCAAGCGGTGTCGGGAGAGGAGGAAAACAGCGCTGGGACCAGGGCACTCATCAGCGCGGGCAGGTTCCGGAATGCGAAGGCGGTCATCGTCGGAGAAGGGATCGGCAGTCTTGATGTGGTCACAATAGGAAGGCGAGGCGGGTCATACTATGACATCTGGGTCAGCGGAAAGTCCGCGCACGGGTCAACGCCTCGACTTGGGGTGAACGCGATTTCCGACGCGGCGAAGATCGTCACCGCGCTCGATAAGATGGGGATGCGATCTGCGCAAGGCGTCATGTCTGACAACAGCAGTCCGCTGAGGGAGAGCCAACTGGTTCTTGGAATATCTGGCAATAGTACAAGCTACAGCGTTCCTGAGAAGTGCCACATCCGTATGATGAGGGCCACGGTTCCGGGAAAACCATATGACATCAGCAGAGAAATCGAAGCGACCATCAAGAAGCTCAAGCTCAATAGCAAAGTGGAAGTACGACTCAAAGTGGGGTCTGGCGACCCGTACCTCCCTCACATGACGCCAGCAAATAGCGAGCTCGTCAAGGTGACACAGAAATGGAATGCGCACTACACTGGAAAAGAACCTTCGCTCGTCTGCGGGCTCTCGGAGGCCGATGACAATACCATTGCCAAGGAGGTCGGAGTTCCTGTCGTCTGCGTCGGGCCAGGAGAAAAGGGCGCACTCGCGCGCTACCATCAGCCGGAAGAGGCGATAAGTATCTCACAGCTAGGCACAGCCGCGAGGATTCACTGCTCCGCGGTGCTCGATCTCGCGCGGGCGAAGTGACTTCGCCTAGGATGTTCCCTATCGGTCCCTTCTCGAGGAATCCCTGTGTTTCTGCTGCCTCTTCGGCATCCTCTTCGGGGGGACGGGACGCTGCCTCTTGATCTCGGCCACGCGCTTCTCCAGCTGCTGTTTGAGCAATCCTGAGATGTCGTTATGCGAGTATTCATCCGCACGGGCGGCTAAGCATATCTTCCCGGCGAGCGCTCGCGCGATCGCGCCCCTCTGCCAACCAGGAGCGTTCCTGACCATCGGATGGGTGAACAGAATGCCGTGCTTTGGCGGCCGGCTGCCCTCCTTCAGGTGCCTGAACATCGCCTTCTCAGCTCCAAGGAGTTGGATGGTGCCTGAGGGCATGGAAGCAAGTCGCCGCAGGCTTCCTACATGCATGATCAGCCTCGCGCCTATGATCGGGCCGACGAGGTTGCTGATGTTCGGCGCGACCTCGCTCATCCGCCTCTCGACATATCTCTCTATCTTGTCCCTGGTGGCCTGTGACTCCTTCAGGGCATGAGCGAGCAACCTGACGGGATCGAGGTCTTCTTGTGCGACCTCGGAGCCGATCGAATCCATCTTGAGGTTGAGCGCGGACAGTACCGAGTCTCTCGAGCCGTGCTCGAAGATGGCCTTCGTGTACGCCTCTCCCGTCACGACATTCTCAAGCTCCGGGAAGTGGAGCCCATACCACTCGTGCAGCCTCTCGGACAGCATGTTGTTGGTGAACACGAGGTCGCCATATGCACGGACTGCCTGACCAAGGTGCACGTCTGGTCCGACGCTGGTTCTCACGACCTGCTTCGCGAGGGCGATGGTGGCCTCCCGATAGATGTCCAGAGAGAAGCCGTAGTCTTCGGGTTTGATGAACGATGAATCGAACTTGACCTTCTTGCCGTACTCGGAGAGCCTCCGGTCTGAGACCTGCTTGGCGGATGATGCAAGGCTCAGCTCCTCGTCAAGGATATCGCCGTTCCTTATTCTCTCGAGTCTGAGAGCGATCTCCTTCGGATCCTTGGGGAAGAGAGCGGCCTTCCTCACCTTCCCCTCATCGCAAAGGAACGAACCGAACCATTTGGTGATTAGTATCATTGCGGACTGTATTCGGGACGCTGGTAAAAAGGCTGCCGGAGTGAGACACAGGTAACATTCCTTAAGTACGTAGCCTGGCGTAAGAGAAAATCGCAGGAGATGGAATTCATACGAGTCCTTCTGACAAGGTCGCAAATACATCCATCATCCTGGGTACGGTTTTGATTGCGCTTGCGCTGATTATTCCTACAGCAGCCTGGATGTCCTCGATTGACGATCAGCACTCGCACAGCGATGTCACACTGAGAATCGGCGTTCTAGACCACGTGGACAGCCTCAATCCATATGTTGGACTCACAAGAACGTCCCAAATGTTCTATTCGCTGGTCTACGACGGCCTGCAGTCATTGGACGAAAACTTGGAGGCTGCCCCGAACCTAGCCGTCAGCTGTTACGCGGTGCCGATGACGGATCCAGAGTTGCAGGCCACCGGGGCACCTTATGGGTCCGTCTGGCAGTATAACTTGACAACGAACGCATACTGGACCGACGGCGAGCAGTTCACTGCAGACGATGTCGTGTGGAACATACAGATCAACGCCAACAACTACGAAGCGATGTGGGCCTGTCAGCCGTCTTCATACTTCATGAAGGATGCTGTGAAGATCGATGAGTCCACCGTGAGAATGCACTCTTACGACAGGTCGACCGGAACCCCGATGCCAGCCTCATACGCGAACATGATATCGATACCAATGCTCCCGAAACACATGATGGGGGACTTGAATGCGTTTGATATCGGGTTCAACTGGAGCGGTGTATTCTCGGACCGCGACCCGCCGATCGTGGGAACCGGACCATTTATTGCGCCTCCAGACATCCGGAAGGAGTGGCTCGCCGGAGACCACTTGACTCTATTGAGGAATCCTAAGTACCACGCCAAACCGGACCGCAGTCTTGAGATACACTTCGATAAGGTCCAATTGTTCTTCTACGATGACGCCACGGCGATGCGGCTTGCATTGACAAACAACCAGTTGGACGTCGCAGAGTTCCCGTCGGATGTGTTCTCCACAATTGTCAATGACAGCCAAGCGGGGCACCTGAAGAATGTCGCGACATACAAGGGGCTAGGGCCAGCGCAGGATCTCGTCTATCTATCCTGGTTGGTCAGAAGCGGTCCCAATGCTCTTGGAGGCTCTGCTCCGAATCCTGCGATGCGCGATCCTGAGATAAGGAAGGCGCTTGCGATGGCGACAAACAACGAGTACATCGCTGACGATATCTTCCACGGCCTCGCGGAGGCAGCCACCACCATCATCTCTCCCATCAACAGCATGTGGCATTATGAGCCGACCCAGGCTGAGCTAATCCCCCACGACTTAGAGGGAGCGAGGCAAATCCTGAAGGATGCGGGCTACATCGACACGAATGGCGACGGCGTCAGGGAATGCGCGAACGGAAGCTTTGCAGTCCAGAACGGTCTAGTCGCCGATGATACGAAGCTCTCCTTCTCCATGGCCGTGCCTCGCAGCTCCGACCCAGGGATTAGTGAAATCGCCCAGTACCTCGAGGAGGAATGGGCTGGCGTAGGCGTGGAACTGAAGATCAGCTCCATCGATCCAAGCGTCTTGTCCTTGTGTCCCTACGAGTTGGATGTCGGGCTGATCACGCGGTCTGGCCCGCTCGATCCAAACGAGGTTCTCTTCACCCAGTCTGGGAGGGCGATCTATGGCTGGTCAGATAGCGGATATTCCTCGGTTCAGTACGATGAGAGCTACAACGAATCCGTCATATCGATGTCATACCAGGCTCGTAAGGCGGCAGTGGACGAGTGCCAGCGGATTCACTATCTGGACCTCCCATACCAGAACCTTGTCTACCCATACCAGTTGTATGCGTGGAGTAACGAAAGTCTGCAGGGATGGGGGAACTGGTCTGATCATCCGGGCATGAGCCTCGAGAACACATGGGGCGCGAGCCCTCTCCTGTTCACGCTGGATCCTGTGTCACCTGTGCATCATGCGACGCAGACCATCGCATACTCCGTCTCAATTGCGTTTGGCGTTGCGGGATTGGTGCTCTTGGGCCTGGGTCTGAGAAGACGATTCGCTCACCGCACCTCCTGATGACGGATTTCGCAGGAGAATGCACTGCCGAGCCTGATTTCAATCACCAGCTTATCGACCACTTCCGAGCTCAGAAAACTCACCGGGCCTGAGTATCCCTTTCTCAGTGATGAACCCCTTGACATAGCGAGCTGGAGTCACATCGAACGCAGGATTCAGGGCTCTCGAGCTCCTGGGAGCAATCCTGCAGCCGCCGACCCGCAGGACCTCATCCTCCATCCGCTCCTCTATCACAATCTCATTCCCTGACTTAATCTTCGGGTCGAATGTACTGATTGGAGCAGCAACATAGAACGGTACCCAGTTCTCCTTCGCAAGCACGGCTATGCTGTATGTCCCTATCTTGTTCGCGAAGTCACCGTTCCTCGCAATCCTGTCGGCTCCAACTATCACAAGATCCACAGAACTCTTCATGAAATGCCCAGCCGCGTTGTCTGAGATGATGGCGTGATCTATGCCCTCGTTGACGAGTTCCCATGCGGTCAGTCTCGCCCCCTGCAGGCGAGGTCTCGTCTCGTCCACGAACACGAATATGCTCTTTCCCTGCCTGTGAGCCACGCGAATTGGTGCGAGAGCAGTACCGAAGTCAACCGTCGCGAGCGCGCCCGCGTTGCAGTGCGTTAGTATATTGTTGCCATCCTTGATCAGCTTCGAGCCGTTCTCACCGATCTTCCTGCACATTTCGACAATCTCATCAGCAAAAGCGTCTGCCGCCTCCACCAAGTCTCCGTCGCATTTGGACAGCATTAGGTTGATTCCGTATGAGAGGTCGTGCGCGGTAGGACGAGTCTTGATCAAGGTGACGGAGGCCTTGAGCAGGTTCTCCTTTCGTAGCCAAGCCAGCGCCATTCCGTAGGCCCCAGCGGCTCCTATCGAAGGGGCGCCTCTGATGGTCATATCGGAAATGGCACGAGCCATCTCGGCGACGGTCCTGATAGTGACTATCTTCAGTCTGCCTGGGAGCAAACTTTGGTCTATCGCTTTGACGACCCCTTTCTCCATCCATAGAGCTCTTATGTCGCTCTTGCCCTTCGCGGTCTTTACGAGCATCCCAATCGACTCCATGAATGAGATTGGGTTGATAAAAGAATGGGGTCAGCAGACCTGCAAAAGGATATTAAACCAATGGGCCATTCATCGGCCTGCTCAAATCGGGCCCATGGTCTAGCGGTTATGACGGCGCTCTCACACAGCGCAGATCACCGGTTCAAATCCGGTTGGGCCCACTCCCATCATCTGGCTCTGAGTCGATTCTTTCCACTTTCGGAAGAACGACCGCTTTCTGATACTTGCCATACTGTCTCACAGCCCCGCCCGATCCGAGCCTCCCTCAAAGAATGGTTTGTGTGTGGTTCAGTCAATCCTGCGCCTAATCGCTGTCCAGAGGACTTCGCAGGGAAGATCATGGGGAGGCTTCGACCGAAACATTATGTGAAAGCGCGGATATCTGTGTGAAAAAGGGAGGACAAGGGTTTGGAAGTCGACCTTCACATGCACTCGCTCTACTCACCTGACTCTCGAAGCAAGATCGAGGCGATGGTCAAAAGAGCCATCGATGTTGGCCTTGGTGCGATTGCCATCACTGACCACGATTCTTGGGAGGGGGCAAGGGCCGCGTCGAGGATCGCCCCACCCAGTCTATTGATCGTGCCCGGCGCGGAACTGAAGACTGACAAGGGAGACCTGGTGGCTCTCTTCGTGGAGCAGGAGATCAAGTCAGGCTCGTTCGAGGAGGCGGTGGAGAAGATTCACGCTCAGGCAGGCATCGCCATAGTACCTCATCCGGGGGAGTCACGCCAGGTCACCAAGGTGGCAATCGCGATTGCCGACGGCTATGAGGCGTTCAACGCCACGCTCAGCGCGAAAGACAATCAGAGATCCGTCGACCTCGCCTCCGGACTCAACAAACCAGGGATCGCCGTATCTGACGCCCACCTTGTCAGGGAGATCGGCAACGGCAGGATCCAGGT